>JAANMT010000055.1_pt1 | contig 99027 bp, 66 predicted proteins | sample 7279711 | NCBI WGS metagenome assembly JAANMT01 (sample SAMN14094538, study PRJNA606508) | bioreactor metagenome | isolation source: A lab-scale SPAN reactor treating ammonium-rich wastewater day 1 | place: Ireland: Galway | collected 2017-01-16
CCGCCCAAGATTACCGTCAGAGCGTCAGCTTGCGTTTTTCACTATCCACGTTGTTCGGCCCGATGTGGCTGACGGCATCGCAGCTCTTCAAAAGTGAAGTCGAGCAGGAGTGTTTTCACATCTACCTGAATCTCGGCCACGAGTTTTAGAGTTCGCTAAAGTTCGTCCAGTTTCAGCCACTCAAGGCTTTGCACGACCGGTAACTGAAAGGCGCGCTCGCGATCCAAATCCAAGTCGCTGACGTGGACACTTTGCGGTGCCTGCACCCACTTGTAGATGGACAGGATGAACAGCCGCGCAAATTTCTTCACCCACTCCCGCAATTGGCCCGGCTGATAGGCAGGGTCAAGTCTCCGTAACTCCTCGTCGCTGAACTGCTCCTGCAGTCTCGCCAGTACCTCCGGCAGCCGCAATTTGTGTCCCGCAAACAGTTCAAAGCACGCGTCCAACACGGGATACGGCATCAAGTCCCGCTCGTCTTCCTGATTGTCGGCCAATTCTGCGGACGGTTTGAGCTTCAGCAACTCGGCCAGCGCGCGAGATTGAAGCTGCTGCTGATAGTGCGCGATCAGCGCGGTGACAATTGTCTTGGGCACATTCGCAATCGGAGCGTAGCCGCCGGACAAGTCGCCGCCGATAGTGGTATAGCCGACCGACTTCTCGGACATATTCCCCGTTTGCAGCCACAACCCGTGCGCCTGATTCGACCAGTTCCACATCCGTTGCGCGCGCACCCGCGCCTGAATATTCTGCTCGGTCAACGGAGAGAGACTCGCGACGCCGCACATTCTTTGCACCGCCTCGCGTTCACGGACGCAGGCTTCTTCAATGGAGTCCTCACGGAAACTGACTCCCAACTCTGCGGCCAATTCCCGTGCCACGTTGCGTGTCGCGGCGGAGTTGAAATGTGTCGGCAGCGAGAAGGCGTGGATGAACTCGCGCGGCGTTTTGCCGAGTTGTTTGGCCACATCGCAGGCAAGCAGCAACACCAGAGCGGAATCCTTGCCGCCGGAAAGCGCGATACCGAGCTTCTCGAACGCGCCTGTCTTGCGATAGTAGTCGCTCACGCCGAGTGTCAGCGCGGAGATGATATCTCCAAAGAAATCCGTTGCGTTTGGAATGACAGCCGGCGTGTCCGGCGTCAATTCAACTACCGCCCGCTGCTCCACCCAGCGCGGGGATTCGAACAGCAACTCGCCGTTTCGCGCAATCAAGCTCGAACCGTCAAAAACTAACCCGTCGTTTCCGCCCACTTGATTGACATAGACCAGCGGAATACCAGCGGCGAGCGAACGATTCTTCAATAATTCGCGTCGTGCTTCCACCACTCCGTTTCGCCACGGGGAAGCCGAGAGATTTATGGAAAGCTGCGAACCGCGTTTTACGTGCGAGAGCAGCGGCCCTCCTCGCACCCACAGGTCTTCGCAAATTTCGAGCGCAATTCGTCCGAATGGAGTGTCAAACAGCAAATCTCCGAACGGATAGCCGCGATGCTCGCCTCTCTCCCCTCGCTTGCCGGCGGTCAGCGTGCGCGCCTCGTAGAAAATATTGTAAGTCGGCAATTCCTGTTTCGGCACGATACCCAGAATCTTCCCGTAACGCAGGAGCGCCGCGCAGTTATACACATGTCCTTCGCGCGCGACCGCCACACCCACAGCAAGATACATCCGCGTTCCGCGGAACTCTCCCGCAATCCTCAGTAACTCCTCCCACTGTTGCTCGACGAACGTCGGCCACAGCACAAGGTCTTCCGCCGGATAACCGCCAAGCACCATTTCACTGAAGACGGCGATATCGCAATTCTGCGCCTCAAATTCCCGCGCCGCCGCGATAACGCTGTCCGCGTTTGAGCGAATAGCTCCGACGGTAGGATTGAGATTGGCTAAACCGAGACGCATTGGGGAGGATTTCATTATCGCAGTGTGGAAAGGTATTGCAGGATGCTTCGGCTCATTTCTGGATGACGGGCAAACCAGTGGGTCCGCCGAGACCGCGTTCGCGCAGGTGCGCGGCCCACGCCTCAACGCGCGGCAAGGCACGTTCCAGCGGAACAAGATAGCTATCAAGCAGCCAGTTCGGCAGTTCGCCTTCGGCGTGAAAGCGTTCCAAAGGCACGCGTTCCAGCGCGGCCAGCAGCGTTGAGTGTGCAATCTGATACCCTGCGAGCGTGCGCTTCCACTCATCGCGGCGTATCGGCCGAGTCAATTCATCAAGACGCAGCTCGCGCTGCTGCATGACCACGTCCAGCGCCCGCACCATCCGTTCGGCGCGGGAGGATAACTCGGCAAACAGCTCATGCACACTCTCGCCTCCGTCCAGCAACAGTTCAAAGCGCTCAGCGGGAAGCTCCTGAATCGCGCCGAGCAGGCGCTCGAAGCACGATCCGGCGGAGGTGATGTATTCTTCGCGAATCATCTTGACTGAAGTTAACTCAATCTACAAAAAACGGCAAGGCCCGTCAAGCGACGAGCCTTGCTTCAGACCGCGGTGCGCTAAGTTGCGCACCTCATAGGCCTAGATAACACTGGACCACCTCCTCTCGGCTTGTGAAACCGATAGACCGCCCCGACGTCGGACGGCTGCCCCAAGATAACACGGCTTGCAGGAAAACGCAAGAGCAGACGGTCACAAACCCAAAAAAGTCCGGCCAGACTTAAAGTGTCGCTAAAACTCTATGGTTAATCCGGCGCGATGCCCCTCGCCCAACTCCTCCCGGTAGGGCAAAAAGGCGTAGTCTACGGCAAATCGCTTGTAGTTCAGACCGGCGCCGAAAGACAGCCCCTGCGCTTCCAGACCCGTGACGTAGCCAAGCCGTAAAGCGAGGAATTGTGGAGCCTTATACTCCACTCCGCCGCAGAAGCGCGGGGAATTGTCCCGCACGGCGAATCCTTCGGCAGTCAAAAGCAGGCCACCTGCCGTGCCCAGCTCCTGATCCCATGCGCCGCCCAGCCGGAAAGTCGTCGGCAGAGTCACATCTTCCGTCGCATACTGGTTGACATTCCCCAGATGATTGACAGCCGCACCGATGCGCAGCGGCTCCAGCGGAGAATCCCAGAGTAAGCCTCCGTCCGCCGACCAGCCTTCGGAGCTTTCGAAGAGAATCTTGGAGTGCAGATAGCGCGCGGTCACACCCGCGTTCAGCGTCGGCAGCACTTTCCATCCCGACGCAATCCCAACTGCAGAGAAAGTCGCTTCAAAAGTTCGAATCGGGTCACGCGTAGGCGCGGTGCGGTATTCAATATCGGGAACACTCGTGCCCCAGAAGTGCGGAGCGATGGACAGCGATTTTGAGCGAATGAGCAAACTGAAGAAGTTCGCCCGCGAATCACCGAAATGGCGTGTGGTCAGCGCTCCAAAGCTCGAATGCCGAAGCTCCGCAAGAGCAGCCGGATTATGCGCAGCCGAAGTCGGCCCCGTGACCAATGCCGCGCCTGCGCCGCCTAACGCACTTTCGCGCGCACCCACCGGAATCTCAAGAAAGGTGAATCCCGTTTGCGCCTGTGCCAGCGAGCACATCAGTATGATGATGACGAGGCTTCTTATCACAGTATGTCCTTCATTCTTTAGAACTCCACTCCCCAGCTCACCGCAATCGCATCATCCGGAGCGATACTTTCCAAAGTGTAAGTCAAATCCACCTTTGAGAGCACTTTCCAGAACTCGAATCCGAGACCAATTCCGAAATTGAGATTGTCGTGGTCGAGTCCGACCCGTCCCGCCACCCACTGACGGTCCGTCACCCACGTGCGCCCTTCGGCTCCGACGTGCACTTTCACTTCCCCTTCTTCACTGCCTTCAATGTCCAGCGCGCCGAGCAGCCCCTTCTGTTCATAGGCCGCACCGAAGCGATACTGCAGCGGCCACTCATCGACTTTCGACGTGCCCTGACTCCAGTAATTGGACGTGTTCCACGTCGTCTTGGTGTTCACATCTTTCAACTGCGCGCCAAGACGCAGATGCTCGATCGGCTTCGCAAAAATTCCGGCATCGACTCCAAAGCCGTTGCCGTTCACGGATGAATTGTCATCCGCAATTTTGCCGAACGTCTCATAGACGACCTTGGCGGCGACTCCCGCTCCGATTTTCTCGGTGAACTGCACACCGAATCCAAATTGAAACACATTCGAGGACATGTCAATCATCTCGAGCGGCCTGCCGTCGAAGTCGCGCGAGTCAATGTCACCGACTCCTGCATGCAGCCAGCCGACCGCGACGCCCGCATTGACGACTTGTCCTTCGGCAGCTTTGGGATGCAAAGGAGTAGAGAATGCGAGATAATCCACGCGCCGGTCGAGCGCCATGCTGCGGCTCGACGCGCTGAACTCAGACGTGGTGTGAAAGGGCAGCGCGCCCGGATTGAAGTACAGCGCGGACGGTCCTTCCGCCACGGCAGTAAAGGCATTGCCCATTGCCTGCGCGCGCACTCCGGCTCCCACACGCGTAAACGCACCGCCCAGTCCGCCGTTAGTTCCGGCATAAAGCGTTGTGGCAAGCAGCAAGCTGAGTATGATGTATCTCATGGTCATCGCTCCTAATCCAGAATAATCAGCTTGCCCCAGACCTCGCCGCCGGGTTTCTCAACTTTGTAGAAATATGTGCCGTTGGCCACATCGACGCCGTCCTTTTTGCCGTCCCATGTCAAGTAGTCTTCTCCCGGATTCAACGTCTGCGCAGGGAGCGATACCACTTCGCTCATGGCAAAGTCATAGACTTTCAAGGTCGCGGCGCCTCCCGGCGACTCCACGCGGATGCGCACCACGGCGAAGCGCGACGGAGCAAACGGATTAGGATAAGCATACGTCTCCGCATCGCGTGCAGAACTTGCAAGCGGCTCGGCTGTTTGCAGCACGTGCCAGCGCGCACCGTTCGAAGCACTCACAGCCAGTCCGTCCAGTCCTCCCGCCCACAGCCAATCACCCGGCTCCTCCGCATACGCGGAATAGATGGGATACTCTTCCAGCCGATGTCCGGCACGCGCCGAATCGACTATCTGTGGAAAGAGTTGCCAGTTTACACCGCCGTCTATTGTCTTCCACAAACCGATGTCATCGCATGCGTAGGCTGCCTCCCCGTCGAAAGCGAAGGCATGCACGCGCGGAGTTTCGCGGCGACCTATGGCCTGCTGAATCTGTGCTTCAGTCAGCGTGACTTCCCATGTCGCACCGCCGTTGGACGTCTTGGAGACCGCATAGAATTCGTTGGTGCTCTCGGCGCGCCACGTGGCGGCCCACACGGTGTTGGTCGCGGGCTGATAGTCGAGAGCGGTTACAAAGTTGCCGCTGATGCCCGCGTTGACGTGCGTGTATTGCTGCCACGTTTGGCCTTCATTCGATGTGCGGAAAATTCCGGCCGCCGTGCCCACCCACAAGTTTGTGCCGTCCGCCGTCAGACTGAACGAGCGGTCGGAGAGTTTTGCACCGGTGTTGAACGGAGTTCCGTCCGGTGCAATCACGCGCCAGCCGAGTGTGTCTTGAAATCCTGTATAGTCGCTTGCCGCAGCATGCCGACGCAATCCCCCACCCTTCGAAACAATCCATACATAGTTCGGCGTGATGGCGATCGCGTAAGTGATGTTATCTACATTGGTCGCCGTCGGCCAATAGCCGAGCACGGTGTCGAGTCCGGTCTGCCGATTCAATCCATAGATTGGATCACGCGGCTGCGGAAACCACGTCCATGTTGCGCCTTCATTGCGCGTATAGGCCAATCCGCCGCCCGCGCCGCTGATGCCCACAGTCGTATCGAACGCGAAGCTCGCCCAGATAATCGAATCCGTCACGAGCAATCCTGAGACGCCGCCTTTGCCGAGTCCCTGTGCGACACCATAGTTCAAGAACTGATACCGCTCATTTTCCGCCGTGCGCGTGACGTCCACCGTCAGCTTGGTCACCCCGTTGCCTGTGCCGAGCCAATAGACGGGGTGATGGTCGCTTAAAATGTCAATGATGACATTAGAGCCAAGCCTCGGTTCAGGGTCGGCATCGAGCGCGCGGGTCATCCGGTCGCCCGACAAGAGCGGAGAATGCGGAGCAAACTGCGCGAAGGCGTGCGACGCGAGAAGGAGTAAGGCCAGTAAAGGCATTATGCCTCCATTGAGGGTATGAATTCTTTGCGTTGTGCGAAACAGAGATCACACAATTTTCTTGTAAACGGTTGTTTTGCAATAAACATCGCGTTATTTATTCAATTTTCCCGGACACAGTCATAATTGTTGGCTCTGAACAAAAAAAAAACGTAGGTTGGCTTCGTTCGAAGTCAATGTTCTAAGTGAGCAGTACAATGGTCAGGAAAAGAGACCTACAATCTGCGGTCGTAAGAAAATACTTGCTGCACATTCCTTGATTCAGTCATGGAAGAAGATATCGAATCTAAATTATTGGGATCCCTTGTACTTATTCCCCAACACTTACTTCAAGAGGCTTGAAATGAATAATCGCGAAACTTTCATTCTGTTTATCTCAGTTGTGCTATGTCTACTAACAGCGCGGGAACTATCTGCACAATGCACTCAGGCTATCTCAATTACTGCGTGCGACTGCTCATCTGACTACGATTGCAACGATTCCTGCATTCCGAGTCCGTTTGACGATTGCACGGATCTTGGCAAATGGGTAGGCTTTACGGCATCCTGCACAGGCACCTACACGGTAACAGCTATGATCGCCTCTGGTTGCAAACAAAATTGCAGGTCTTGTGTGCGGATCTGCGAATCGCAACGCGACGTTGCTGCAGTCTCCACAAACTGTGGGTCGGCCCAAAACTCAGTAACTGTTGATCTCGTCCAAGGACATACATACACTTTACACGTCTGCAAATTAGCCTGCCAAGATCATTCATGCAGTGAATGCAGCACATGCCCAGCTACCGGATGCGTAACGATTGGTGGAGGTGCCTGTACGCAGAAGAATTGCAACGCCTCGTGAATCGTAGAAGTGGCCGTTTTTCAGTCTGCATTAAAAGCCTGACTTCCTTGCACGCAGTTGTAACGACTTTTCGCTTGAAGTAATCTAGTCCAAGAATCTTCGCTGCTGAACCCGGCACTGACCTTCCTTGACTTGTCCAAGCAAAAGTTCTGACAATTAGTAATCAATTTTCTCGGCACAAACTCGGGATACGCAAAAGGCAACGATAAGAGGCAGCCTACTTAAAACTAGAGATGCCCAGACCAGAGCCGATAGAAGGAGTCACTGCAATCCCGCCCGGCCGAACAATTCTCACACTGTCGAGAAGCTTTTCCGTTGTGTCGCCTGACGAGCATTCAATCGAGAAATAGCGGAAGTAATAGACGTTGTCGATATAGACCGAACTCGTATCCACCACGAGATACGATGAAGCAAGGCCATCACCTGGTGTCAAGTCTGGAGGCACGCCATCGTCGCGCAGATAGAAATCAGAAGTGCGTCCAAAGTGCTCCATGTCGTCACGGCTGACTTCAAATAAGACTGCGAATGTGTTCGGCATGCCAACGATTTCACAGTCATCGCTTCGAACGAAAAACTCCAACGTGTCAGGGTCTCCCGGAGTCACTGGACGATAAAGCGTATCCGCCATCTGCGGATTTGATAGCACAGGCATGGAATTCGTAAAAGAGATGTTCTCCGAGGCAGTGGTTAGGCAATTCAATCCAAATCGCGTGAAGGCTTCATAGACCACGAAGTAATTCGCACCGCTGGGAGTACAGGCGAAAAGACTCGGCGCAAGATTCAACTGCCATTCGGAATCGGCTTCTTCAAACACCTTTGACCACCATAGTGTGTCGCCAGAATACCAGCTGGCACGTACGGAGTCAATCGCGACACCTTGTTCGGGAGTGACCCTGATAGAAAGATGCAGATCATCAAAGCAAGCCGTGAGTGTCGAAAATTGCGCGACATTGTCAAACACACAGTCTTGCAATTCCCTCAGCTCAACCTGAACATTGTTGATGCGCAAACTGCCGTGCGCGGTTTGTGCGGCAAAGTCAAACGAGTAAACCCCCTCGCCCAACGCACAGAGCAAGTCTCCGCGAATCCCGCGTGTGAACGTGTAGTTGTTCGGCACCACGTCCAGCGACGCGCCGGAGGCGAATTCGGGCGATGTAAGCGGAGTCACTCCTCCGTCGTCAAACAGGTCAAAGGTCAACTCACCAGAATTATTCGGTCGCGTTACTGTGCAGCGGACGGACGTCACTTCCGGAGCATTTTCGACGCGCACCATGTAGACGTAGGTGGACTCTACATCACACAACAAGAAGGCCGGTGCAGTCACAACAAAGATACCGGGGGAAGGGTCGGCGGGTTTGGGGTCGTCCTCGTCGCAGCCGACCAGCCAAGTGGATAACACTCCGAGCAGAATCAACACTCTCCACACCATACTCACACCTCCAGTCTGCCGAAATGAGCCAGCCACAGGCCGTGCCGCAGTCCGCGTTCAGACACCTTGCCGGACTCGATACGGAGCACATCAAACAACTCGCGCAGAAGCAGCGTGCCCGCAAGAATAAATTTTCCGCGGCCCGGCGGCATGGCGGGCAGAGCCTGCAGTTCGTCGGGATGCCGACCCGCAAAGCGGCCAATCATCGTGTCGAGGTCTTCAATCGTCAATTCGACACCCGCGATTTTTTCCGGTTGATAGCGCGTTAGGTTAATTTTCAGCATCGCGAGCGTCACCGGAGTTCCACCGACCAACACCCACGGCACGTTTTCATGCGTCTCGGGAGAGAACAAATTACCTTGCACGGTGCGCACTTCGTGGCGCAGACGCGTAATCTGCTCCGGCGCTGCGGGTTCGTTCAGCGAGAGAAAGCGCTTGGTCAGCGTCACAGCTCCGGCCTCCAGACTCACGCTCTGCCCGGGCTGATTCCCTTGTCCGCTGATGACCTCCGTGGACCCGCCCCCGATATCAATCACATTTACTCGCTCGTGCGGCAGCAGCTCCATTGCGGAAACTGCTCCGGCGTAAGTCAACGTGGCCTCCTGCGAACCAGAGAGAATGTGCATGTCAATTCCGACGATATCACGCACTGCCTTTTGAAATTCTTCGCGATTCTTGGCCATGCGCATCACCGCGGTCGAGCACGCCACGACCTCCAGTGCGCCGCTTGCGCGAAACTCCCGCACAAGCTCGTGCAGCAGATTCACGTTCAGCAGAATCGAATCCGTAGGCAGCATCCCGTCCTCGGTCAGCGCTTCCCCCAAATGATTGGGAGTCAGCGAGTCCTTCACGGGCCGCAGGGTCTCGCCTTCGCCTTCGGCCAGCAGGGCGAGCGTTGTATTCGTGCCAATATCAATTGCACCGGCTCGTATCATTCAAAAGTCTCCGTGTAGAGCACTTCCATAACTGTTCTGCCGACCTCTCCCATACTGTGGGGCGAACACTTGTCCGGCGTGTCTTCCAGCGTATGCCAGTATTTGTAGTCCAAGTCAATAATGTCGATAACGGGGATTCCCTTTTCCAGAAATGGAATGTGGTCATCCATCACAGCTTGACCGGGCTCGCGTACGAACGACATGGCTTTCACACGCTCGGCTGCGGCAAACACCTTGTCCACAATCGGCCGCGCATAGACATACGAATTCAGCTCGTAGGGGATGCGCAAATCCTTCTCGGAAATCAAATCGAGCAGAATCCCGTAGCGCGGCCAGGGAATTGGCTGCGTTCGCACGAAGTGCCGCGAGCCGATGAGATAGTCTTCTATAACCTCTTCACGGCCGTAGTCTTCCCCATCGAAGAACACGATGTCCACTCCAAACTTCACCGGCTTTAAGTAAAGCTGCCGCGCAATTTCAAGCAGAATGGCGATTTGCCCCGCTCCGTCATTGGCTGCGGGAATCGGTTTGTTGTGATTCTTTGGATCGGGATCCCTGTCCGCTGTGGGCCGCGCGTCCCAGTGTCCGCAGAGCATCACGCGGTCAGAGGCTTTCGGATTAATCTGCCCGATAATGTTATACAGGTTCAGCGTGACTCCGCGATCGACGCTCGTATACGTGAACGGCTGCACCCACGCCGTATCACACCAGAAACTCAATTCGCGCAGCAGAAACTCGCGGCAGGAGTCCGCTTCCGGAGAATTCGGCACCCGAGGTCCGAACGCGACCTGCGTTTTCAAGAGCAGCATCGCGCGATCCTGATCGAAGGCGGATGCGCTGTTTCCCAAACTTAAAGTCGCAAGCACAAGCAATAGAGTAATTTTCACAGGCTACCCGCGAATGGCGATGGACACATTGATTCCGAATTCAAACAGGCGCGAACCGCGATCTGACACCTTGTCCTTGGTCTGCTGGAACTGCAATTGCGCGCCGCCGTTCACCGTGTTCGAGAAGCTGTAGTTCAACCGCGGTTGAATCGACCACTGCACGTCTTCGCGCTGCGGAGAATAGCTTGTGCCGGATAGCGAGCGTTCCTGCTTGTTGGTCTGATAGTCCACATTCAACGAAAGCGTCGTCTGGTTCTGCAGACGCATTGCGCCAAACCACAGAATCGGCAGACGGAAACCCGTGCGCATGGTGTAGCTGACGGTCGCGTTGGCACCGCGCGTCGTGGTGCGCTGTGCGCTTCCCTGATTCTCGGCTTTGGTCAGCGCGTTCGCCGCGTTGATGCGCACTTGCGTATCAATGCTGTTCAGCCACGACACGTTGACTCCGACCAGCGGACTCCACTGACGAGTATAAGTGCGCGTGATGATATTGCTGCTCTTGTTTTGCCAGTCTTCCTTGACGGTGGACTGTAGACTGCTGGTCAGCGACACCGTGCGCGCAACTTTCGAGAGAAAACCGACCTTTTCAAACCCCGACCAGTCCACCGAGACGTTGGCGAATGGCAGCACCGTTGCGGACCCCGAATCGGCGGTCATCCAGAACGCTGTCTGCTCAAGACTTCCCGTTCGCTGCGAGTTGGCGTCGTTCTCATTGTCACGCATATTCCAGACAAACGATGTTCGAATGTCACGCGTCAGACGGACACCCGTGCGTGCGCTGTAATCGTCGGTAGTTCCAATCGCGGGTCGCGACTGAATCGTCAGCGACGTATCCACTTTCGGGTCGTTCGAGAATCCGAGTCGATACGGCAATTCCGCTTGTCCGAGCACACCAGCCTGAGAGTGGCGATACGTGTTGTCATAGCTTAACTGCACCGGGTCAAGGGTCTTTAAGGCCAGTTTCAGCGGTTTGAACGCATAGCCGACTGTTCCCAACGGTGAGAATCCCGAACCGCGCTCTGCGCGCCCGACTGCGCTCGAATCCGTGGCAGTCGAATCCCCTTCGGCTTTGGGTCGAGCCGGTTCCTTGGGCGGAGGAGCGTCCCGCCGTCTTCCGCTGTCCCGGCCACCGCGACCACCGCCGAACACTTGTTTGAAGTCGAGACTTAGGTCCCCACCCACAACGCGGTTGTTAGACACCGTTTGATTCTGCGAACTCTGCCGATTGCCGTTTGTCCAGTTATACGTGCTGTTGTAGTTAAAGGTCGGCGCAAACCAGCGTGCCAGACTTGGCGCGTAGGAATTGGTCCAGTTCCAGCCTTCCGCATTCAAATCGCTGCGACTGAGATTCGGCAAATCGCTCCACTTCTTCGCGACGGCGAAGGTCGTGTCCACATTCCCTCGGTCATCGTAAACGGTGTCCGTCTGGACTTGCGTCCAGCCGTAGCTCTGGGACAGACCGGTGCTAATCGCGTCAGTAATATCGAAAGCGATACTTCCCGATCCGGTCACCTGAAAGTTCGGCGAATTGGTGCGCCTTCCTTCGCGCGTTTCGCTGTTCGCAAGCGAACGTTGCGCACTCATGGTTCCCGACAACTGTTTCGGTTTGTAATAGAACTTCGGACTGCCGAGCAGCGACAGCAAGGGCATATCCTTCAGGAAAAAGATCGGTGCCAGACCGCGTCCGCGTGCCGTGGGGAAGTTGTAGTCCGCGCGCACACCCGTCTGCGACTGCTCCTGCCGGATGTAAGTGTAATCTTTGCTCTGGACTTTCGAGTGATCCCAACTCAGTCGCAAGCGTTCCATTGTCCAGCGCACAAGCGGATTCGGTGAATTGCCGGTCTTGGAAAAACTCGCAGTGTAATTCGTGCGCGTCTCCTTCCGGATCACAGTCGTGTCGGGATGATCCTGATCCACACGGACGTCGGTATTGGGAATATACTTCGGAACGCTCTCGTTCTCGGAACGAGTGACGACCACAGGCAGCGCGAAACCGTATTGATCCAGCCCGAACTTCGCCGCGTTCAGATTCATGGATCCCATGATGGTTTCCGAACTGTTTTGCCGGCCCGTGCGCTCGTTGACGTTGTGGAAATCCGCGTCCTGTTTGTTGAAAGTTCCCGAAAACGCCACGAGGTCCGCGATGCGCAGCGATGACGTGATTTCGCCCGCCGTCCCCGGATCTTTGTAGATGTCCGACACGCGCAACTCATCCACCCAAATTTCGTCGCCGGCGTTATACGGATACTTTTTGGCGCGGATTCCCAACGCAATGAATCCGACATTCTGCAAACTCGGAGTGCCGGCAATCACAAGACTGTCCGCCGGAAAGCGCAGCGAGTCCAGCACGACGGCAAACCTCCGCAGGTTCGCCTGCGCACTCGAATCGCCGCTCATGCGCCCTGCATCCTCGCGCAACTTGCGCAGAATCGAGAGATCGTTCATCCCGACATCGATGTGGTTGCGCGAGTCCCAGCCCTTGTACACCGTCTTGACAATCTCGTAGTAGTTCGTATTCGTGTTCGTATACGACGTGCCGAGCCGCAGAATCAGCTGGTAGCGTTCGTCTTCGAACAGCCCCTGATCAAAGCCGCCGCCGTGGATGAACATCTTGAGGCGTTTATACTCAATCATGTTGATCTGCTGATAAAGGTTCTTCGAGACGAAGAATTCGTCCGGCGCGCTCGAACCGCCCAACTGCTCGATTTTCAGAACAAGGCTCTGCTCGCGCTGCCGCAGATTTGTGATCGGGTCAATCTCGCCCTGCACACCCGGCGGGCTGATGTAGCCGGGGTTTTCATGGTTATTGATGACGGCCGTGCTCACGAATTCGGTCGAATCAGCGTCCACGTATTCCGGCAGCCATTCATTCGAGACGATATCGTTTTGCACGATTTCCACGCGCGTCGTGCGTGTCACGCCGGTCAAATACATGCGCGCCCACCGCACATTGGTCAAACTCGCCGCGCCGACTCTGCGGCGCACGGTCTCTTCGTCAATCGGAATTCGGAACAATCGCCAGTTGTTGTTATTGTCCTGACCTCCGACGATGAAGGGACTGGTCAACGAGAGTTCGATATCATAGCTGTAGTAATCATTCGCCTGATCAAGGTTCTGATTCCCGTTCAGGTCTTCGCTGTCCGGGATGTTTCCCCCCTCGTCGTTGAGACTGCCCTCCGATCCGTTGATCTTCTCGTAGTTGTTTGAGCCGACGGAATAGGACCAATCATCCCAAGAAGGAACCTTCGGACGATTCAAGCCGTTCCAATGCGCGGAGTCCGCAGGGTCTGTCGCGAAGAAGCCGTCAATACCCGTATCTTCGTCCGGACTGAGCACACCGTTACCGTATTCACGTTTCGCCGAGCTGACGATTTCATCAGGCATCGGCTTGTCTTCGGAGTCCATCGAGTCGTTCGGCAATGCGTCTTCGGAAATCGAGCCGATATCCACGACCAGCCGACCTTCCTGCTGACTCGGGACTTTGATCCAGAATTCGATGAACTGTGCCCGCGACTGGTCTTCGTAACCCGCGCCGAGGTAGCGCATGACTCCGCCCCAACTCTGCTCGGGAAAGCCGGTGCTCTCATCCGGAGTGAATTCCATCACAAGTGATTGCAAACGATCGGCGACCTGTGAATTGATCTCGCGTTCCGGGAACACGTCTTTCACGCGCACCTGCTGATCGCCGACGGGATTCCACCACTTCAGCCGCCCGCGCAGCGAATCGATGCCCGGGTCTTGCACAGGAATCGACGAAATGCTCCAGTTGCGGCGGAGCAGGCCCAAGGGAGTTGAGCGGCGCGAAGCTTCAAAGTCGTCCAGAAATGCCACGCCGTTCGGATCGCCCGTCGCGTTATTCGACAACGAATTCGGATTCGGGTAGACTTTCGCGACTTCCGCGTCTATGACAAAGTCAGATGCGGCGTTCGTCTTGACCAGCGGCAGGCGGTTGGCCACCGCAGTCAGGAAGTTCGGAGTGAACTTCAGACGAGAGTTTACGTCGTACAACGTATTGCTGATCGGTTCACTGCCGATGCGCACGCGGCGGTCGAGCGATTTCTCGTCGAGCTTCAGCACCATACCGCCGATGTATGAGTCCTGCCAAAGCTCGTATTCGGCACGCGCACCCATCAGCGTCTTGCGGTCAAGCTGAAAGACCTGACCGGATTCATACGTAATCACCAGATTCGCATTGGGCGCTTTTGCGGCTTCATTGAGAATCCGCAATTGACCGGACAGATAGTCAATCGTATAATCCGATCCGCGCGTCAGCGGCACGCCATTGAGCGTGACCTCTTCGGAGCCTTCGAGCACGAGCGGTCCCAAATCATATTGCGACGTCGAACCGACTGATTTCGTCACGAATTTCCACGCCGCGCCGCGCGTCACGACCTGCGAGTAGGGCAGCGTGTAGAGCGAAGAATCCAACACGGCCGTCGAGTCGCCGTTGGCCCGCCTCGTCGAGTCAATTTGCCGCAAGGGGAAAACCACCGTCTGTCCGGTGTTGATATCGAAGTAGCCGGAGGGGTTGAACGGGGTCAAGTCGAGAAAATGCAACTCGCCGTGCGTCCAGTTGACGATCGCACCGTAATTGTCAAGATAGTTGTCAGCGCCGCTCGAACCGTTCGGGCCTTCGGTGTCAAACTGGAAGAACTGCAGGTAGGTCTGCGTGTTGTCCGGGCCTGTTTCCGGCACGGAGGAACCGGTTTCGCGGATGATTTCAAGCTCAAAATTATTCGGGCTGATGTTGGTCGCCTGCATCGAGTAGACGTGGCGGAACATCAGATTCCACGTCGGGTCAATCAGCGTATCCGGATTGGGGGCCGAACTGCGCAGCATGATTAACCGCAACTCGCCGGTCGGCGCTCCGATACGTCCGAAAGTATCTCCCTGCACGGTCACGAACGAACAGGCCAGCACGTTGTCTCCCTGAATCTGCCTGCGCAGCCGGACGTAGCCGAAATTCGGTTCGAAAGTGTAATCCGTTTCGGGAATCAGCTTGCGGAACGTCTGGTCCACTTCATCCAACTGCGACAGATCAATCAGCGACGGGTCGTGAAGCTTCTCAATTTTCCGCAGCGACACGGCGTAGCCGTTATTGACGTTCACGTCATGCTGCGTGCCGCCCGCCGACGTGCTCACCCACAATTCGAGTTCGGACACAGGAATCGGCGCAATCAGATGCTCGCGGAAGCTGATTAACCGGTAATTGTCACGATAACCACTGACCGACAAAGTGTCGGGGCCGCTGCCGGTTTGGCGGACATACTGGAAATCGTGTTCGGTCAGCCAGAAGTAGGTATTCTGCAGAAAGTCGTTTTCGCTCCACTGCGCGCGGCGTTGATCCTTGTTCGGCTCCTGCCGGTTCTTTTGCCCGCGCTCCAAAGATGCGATACCGGTCAGTTTCAGCGCACCGACCTTGGCTTCGGTCTTTAACCCGAACAACCCCTTGTTCTGTCCCGAAAAGGTGGCGAGTCTCGTGCCCAAGCTGAGATTGACATTTCCGGCTTCAATCTTCTGGACAATCTCGTCGCGGTCGCCCGTATAGGTAAGCTTCAGCGAGTTTTCAAAGTCGAACAGTCGTTCGGAGTCCTGATTGACGTCCACCTGCACCTTCTCGCCGATTTTTCCGGCGATGGTAAAGCGCTGCGTCATGTCAATGTTGAAATTCGTGTTGGTATTGCGCTGATTTGCAGCCTGCAGCTCGTCAAACTTCTGCTGCCGGATCTTGCCGTCAATCGTGATATTGCCCTGCACGCGCAATCCGATATTGTCGCCGCCGAAGATTCTGCGGAAGGTCTTGGACTTGATGCGGAACGGGACGTCAATGGCAATTCCTTCCCCCGCACTTCGCTGCGCCTGCTGCTTGAAGTTCTGAATCGTGGCAGCGGCCATAGCTCGCCGCACGTCCCAGGTCATGCGCAGATCGCGATAGTCTGCATAGTCCAGCACCAGCGGCGGGATGATGTGCGTTTCGGCAACACGGAAAGAGACAATTGCTCGGGTGAACAGCGAATCGAATTCGACATATTCCCGCACATTGGCCGCGCCGAGCTGCAAGATAGGACGCTCGACGATAGTCGTAATCCCCAACTGTGGCCGCTTGACCAGGCGATGTTGTGAGGCGCTACTTTTTAGAGAGAACGAAAAGCCCACCTCGGCACGTGCGGGTAGTACGCATGCGCAGAAGCAGGCCAAAAAGAGAAACAGGACTCCTTGCGGGGTCTTCAAACTCCGTCCGATAGGTGAAATTTTATGGAGATCCGGGGAATTTATTGAAGGACATAACAGTCCCTGCCGAGATTTGCCCGGCCCCGGGGTAATCCGCCATTACGGCAGCCAAACCGTTCTCAAAAAATTCGCCCGCATCCTCCATAACTAATTGAAGACCCAAAGATTACTCAACTTATCAAAATCAAGGCAGAGTTGCAATAGCCTCGGGCAACGGTGGTGTTTTGCGGTCCATTGCCGGATTGGCCTGCAAGGGCGGTTTCAGGGTAGTTATCGTCATAACTGACCCATAACTAAACTTCTGAGGCCTCTTGACAAACTGAACAACGTTTATTATCATAAGTCCAGACAATACACCTTCAAACTGCCAGAACAACTTCAGATGTTCCCGACTCTCATTAAGAATAACACCAAGGCCAACGTGTTCGTGGACGCAAAGTCCGTCACGGATGTGCCCCCGGTTTCCGGCGATGGGAGATTGCGCGCGAGCTGAAAGCTTTGTAAGCTCAATAGAATCAAGCCCATCGCAGAACAGAGCGATGGGTTTTTTGTTTAGTAAGTCTCATGTTATCCGTTATTGAATCAAAACTTCGCAGGCCGATAGAGAAGCTGACCTCAAATCAGGGGCCATCGCGCGAGTTTGCCACGCCTCCTGAGGGGTTGCAAAAGGTTCTCCTGCGGCGCGTGCTCGATATGGGCCTGCCGTCAATGGCGAGTTTCCTCTTGCTCAGCACCTATGATGCGGTGAATATTTTCTGGCTTGCTCAGATTGGCGCGGCTCCGGTTGCGGCGGTAACGGTGTTTGGCGCATTTTCGTGGGTGTTGACCTTTCCAAATCACATCATCGGGTCCGGAAGTGTGGCGGTCATCAGCCGCCGCTATGGCCAGGGCGGAGGTGATCCGACTGCTCAAGCGATCCGGGCGACGTTCTTTCTGAAATTCTTCATTGGAACCTTGTTAGGATTACTGGGGCTGACGATTCTGCCGTTTGCGCTGAGTCTTTACGGCACTGAAGAGGATGTCTCGAGGCTTGCTTTTCAATATGGCATTTTGAACTGCCTGAGTCTCGGATTTGCGATGGTGAGCTTCTCCGTCTACACCGCCTTCCGGGGAATTGGACGACCTCAGGCGGGGATGTGGGTTTCCGTAGTGGGTGTCGCGGTGAACATGATTCTGGATCCGTTTCTGATTTTTGGTATCGGCCCGTTTCCGAGATTGGAAATCATCGGTGCCTCGATTGCCAACTCGATTGGCTTCATGACGGTCGCGGTAATGGGTGCGTGGATGCTGTCGCGGCCTTCCTCTCCTGTTGTGGTCAAGTGGCGGCTGCGGCCGTTGCCGACTGCCGAGATGAAACGAATCATCAAGATAGGATTTCCCAGCGGGTTTAGCGCATTGAGTTTTGCATTGATGAATTCGACTGTGGTGGGGCTGTTTGCGCACTTCGGCACTCTGGTCGTAGCATTGTTCGGCATGGCTCAGCGGATTTTGAGGTTCGGTCACATGGTGAATGTTGGCCTCGGACTGGGAACTGGTGCACTGGTCGGGCAGTATCTGGGAGCACGCGAGCGGGAGAACGCATGGCACACGTCACAAGTGGCGATTCGCCTCTCGATGATCTGTATGTTCGTATTTGTGGTTTTGATTTGGCTATTCAGCGAACCGCTGGTCAAGATGTTTTTCAATGAGCCCGAAGCCTTGACTCTCGGCCAATGGTATTTGCGGATTCTGGTGCTCGCGCTGCCGTTTCGCGCCGCATTGGAAATGATGACCAATTCATATAATGGCGCGGGGCGTAACCTGCCACCGATGATTTTCGGCATTCTGCAGGACTGGGGGCTGGTGGTCAGCTCCATGTTCATCTTCGGACGCTGGCTCGGCTGGGGGCCATACGGAATGCTGGCAGGTTACGCTCTCGGTCATGCGCTGGGGAACGGCGTATTCTATCTCATCTACCGGCGCGGTCACTGGCTGGTAGATGAGGAGTTGTAACCATCGGGTGGCCGGAGTGACGTCAGAGGTTGTCCTGCGACGGCCAGTTTTTTGAATTTCTCATTTTCCAAATATGTTACCGATAGTACCTTCAGATAAGATCTCAAGAGTGATGACGCTGCCGCCGGAGGTGGCGGAGGTGGCGCATATCTCAAAAGAACAACGCCGCTCCATCATCAAGGAGGTGGTTGCCTACGGCATCCCATCGATGGGCGGATTTATGGTCGCCTCTTTTAACGAGATGGTTGACCTCTTTTGGCTGGCGAAAGTCGGCACGGAGCCGGTGGCCGCCGTGACGGTGTTCATGACCATCTATTGGATGATCATGACATTTAACATTATCACGGGTGTCGGCTCCAACACGATTATCGCGCGGCGCTTCGGAGAGGGAGCGCACGACAAGTCGGAGCTTGCGATTCGCGCAGCGTTCACAATGAAGATGGTGGTCGGGACGGCGATTGGTCTGGTGACGTGGAGTGTGATGCCAGTTTTCATGCCGTGGATGGGCGTCGAACCTGCGGTGGAGGCGATGTGCTATGCCTACGGCGGCTGGCTGCTTGCTTCAGCGGGAGTGGTGGGCTGTTCGTACTCGGTCTATTCGGCGTTTCGCTGTATCGGAATGCCAAGAATGGCGTGGTGGATGCAGGTGCTGGGAGCGGGATTGAACATTGTGCTTGATCCGTTCTTGATTCTGGGTTGGGGTCCGTTTCCGGCGATGGGGATTCAGGGCGCGGCCATTGCGACGGTGTTCTCGTACTTCGTGGTGGTTGTCATCGGTCTACTGGTGCTCGCGAGTAAAACATCTCCTGTGAGAATACGCTGGTTCAGTAGTCCGTGGCCGAGTATGACGGAGTTCAAGCTGATTTGGAGTATCGGCTGGCCGGTGGGCATCAACGTGTTGAGTTTCTCGACCGCGATGATGATCGGAGTGCGGCTGGTGGCAAGCTACGGCACGGACGTGGTGGCGATTTTCGGCGCGGCGCACAAGGTGCTGCACTTCGGCGTAATGTCGATTGTGGGATTCAATCTTGGGACGTCCGCGTTGATCGCGCAGTTTCTCGGGGCAAAGGAGTTTGTCAAGTCGTGGATCGCGGGCGTGCAGTCGATTCGGCTGGCGGGCTATGTCATGCTTGCCTATGCGGCTTTCGTGTTCATCTTTGCAGAGTGGATTGTGGATGCTTTTTTCGACATGGCTGTTCTACGCGAAATGGGTGCAACGCTGATGCGGATCATGGCCATTTCGATTCCATTTGCGGGAATACATGTCGGCGCGGAGACGGTGTTTGAAGGAGCGGGCCACAATCGTCCGATGATGCTTCTGAGTATCGCGCACGCATGGATGCTGATGGTTCCGTTCATGTATGTGTTCGGACACGTTCTGGGATGGGGTCCGGTGGGGATGATCAGCGGGGCGACGGTGGCTCACACGCTGGGCGGACTCATCGCGGTATGGCTGTTTTACAAAGGGTCGTGGCTGCGAGTGACCGTGTAGGTCACTATTCGTGAGAAGGCCACGCCTCTTGCAGGAACAGGCAGAATGGAGTTTGATGCCGGATAATTCCAGACTAATCAGAGCGAAGGTGATTTGACTTATGTGATAATCGCACATGCCGCCGGGTAGAACAGCTTGCAAATCGCAATCTGGAAATGTACTTTCGAGTGGAAGCGTGAAGTTTCGCAGGGATTCGGCACGGGCTGCCGAAGAACTTCGCCTCGCTCACATAACTTGAGTCCGGACACGGACACCTATGGATGTCACTGCCTTGCAGTAGACTTCTCATTTCTCCCACCGCGCGAGTGCGTGGCACGGAAAGACACCCAAGACTTCGTCTTGAGACTTGTTTGCAAACGCTATCGGATCACTTCGGTAGCGTTTTTCTTGTTAACTCACGCACGTTAAACTTGTTACCTATTGATATCGAGATAAACAACTTCATCGGAGAACCATAAACAGACGCGACAGGACATAGTCATGAAAGTCATTAAAGCAATATATGCGATAGCAGGCGTCGCGGTGATTCTAATGTGGAATTCTCCCGGGCGTTCAGACGAGCAGGGGCAGAAACCGGCGTTCCCAGAGGCGACGCAGATTCAGCAAGAGGAGACCGTTCCTGACGATCCTTATGCGTCGTGGCGCGAGTGGTTCAGAGCACACGAGCAGGATGCGGTCAATGAGGGCCTACCGGAATGGAGACCGCCGCGGATGGAGACTTTAGGCGAAAGTGAAGTCACTGTCTTTGATCCGTTGACGCGGGAAGTCAGGCGAGGCAGTTTGCGCGAGCTGTTTCCGCAGGCCTTCGACGCGAGAGGGCAGTTCGTACCGTTTATGGAAGAGTCGCGGAGTGACGAGAGAAATCCATTGGATGCCTTCACGGTCGGGGAGATCATTGAAGATCCTTCTCAGTCACCGTGGAAAGTGAACTGTAAGCTGCTGATTTCTGCGAATGGCGGAGTCGGTCATGGTTCGGGGATTTTGATAGACGGCAATCATGTCTTGACGGCGGGGCACTGCGTGTATAACATCGATCTTGACGAGTGGGTGGATATGATCGAGGTGATTCCGGCGTATGACGAGGGCGTTCGACCGTTTGGCACAGCGTATTCGGCTCAGATGTTCACATGGACGGGGTGGACACAAGCTCATGACTGGAACTGGGACATGGCGGTAATCAAGCTTGACCGACCGGTGGGCGCGATTACCGGGTGGTTTCCTTACGACTATAACACGGATAACAACTGGTACTTTTCGCACACATTTCATAGCACCGGCTATCCTGTCACGTCGCCCTTTAACGGAGTTCGATTGAACTACCGGACTGGGCCGTTTGATTCGGCGAACGTGAACATACTCTATGAATTGGACACGACGGCCTACGGCGGGATGAGCGGCGGCGGGGTGTACTACCGCTCTGGGGTTTTGCCGTTTACCAGAACGGTTCACGCAGTAGCGTCGCACGGCTTCGGCGGCTACGGCGGGTTCAATCGAATGACATCGACGAAGTGGAATGCGGTTGGGTCTTACATTTGGGAGAGTCGCCCTGACACTCTGGATGTGGCAGCTCTGGGATGCAAAGTGTTTCCAGAGTCGTTGTTAACAGGCGAGAGCATAGACTCACTTTATTTCTACCTATACAATCCGGGGCAGGACACACTGACAAACGTTTCACTTAGTGTGACGCTGTATATCTCCACGAATGCCTATATCTCGACGGCAGATGTGTACGTCGGTACGCGCCTGCTTACAGGACTCACTCTCTCGAGCGGAGAGAGCGAGAAGATCGTGTGGTCGATGCCGCAGCCGGTGCCGTGGAACGTGACAGCGGGCCGGAAGTGGATGGGAGTTGTTGTCAACTATACGGATGGCAATTCGAGCAACAATAGTACGAGTTACGATGACGCGGATACGGTCATAATTGGGATTGCTCCACCGACTCAGGCGGGAGAGCCGACTCCGTCAAACGGTTCGACGAATGTCGGAGTCAACGCGAATCTTACATGGCAATCCGGACTGGGAGCGGCGAGCCACAATGTGTATTTCGGGGAGACGAATCCTCCGCCGTTTCGGGTCAATCAGACGAGCACGCTGTATGATCCGCCGGGTTCGATGTTTCCCGGGCACGTCTACTATTGGCGGATAGACGAAGTGAACTCTGCGGGCACAACTCAGGGAGTAGTGTGGCATTTTACGACAACATTTCCGGTGTTGCCGGGGCAGGCGGGAGATCCGATACCGGCGAATAACACGATGGGAGTTCCGGTGACGACAACGGTATCCTGGAGTGCCGGATTGGGGTTCACGGAGTCGTTTGACGTGTATTTCGGGACCACGAACCCGCCGCCGTTCGTGACCAATATGTTCTTGCAGGAGTACAATCCTCCCGGCAATCTCGCTTTGAACATTCAGTATTTTTGGAGAATAGATTCGCGGAACGCGAGCGGAGTGACGACGGGGAATCTGTGGACGTTTCGGACGGGCGATGTGGTGCCGCTTGAGGCACCAAGTGAATTGACGATTCAGATTGTAGAGTCGGTCGCTCCCTCGCTTGCGGTGTTGCGGTGGAAACATGTGGCCTTTGCCAACCAGTATCAGGTGCATCGATCCACGATACTGAATTTCACTCCCGGGCCTGCGACCTTGGTGGCCACAGTTCCGGACACGTTCTGGGTGGACACGTCAGTGTTGAGTTCGCCGGAGACGTTACGCTATTACGTGATTACAGCCGGGCAATGAAAGGGACTGGAGGACTGGCCTTAGAGGAACGGCGGCTCGCGAGGGTCGCCGTTTCTGTTCAGCGGGGGCGGAAACCGAGGTTAGGGTCGGGGGCTGTGCTTGAAGATGGATGTAATATAATACAATATTTACATAAAGTCAAGTGTTTTCTGTAAAAATGTTGTAAACATTTGGGCAAAAAGCAGTTAGATTGGCGGGTCGATTGCTTTGACGCCGCCTGCGGGGGAGGTTTGCCAAACACGGTGGTTGGGAGGCGGAGGAGCAAAGGATGGTTGGAGGATGGGCTAAGGGTGGAACATCCTGCCGACTCTATAGACAAAGCGGCCGCTCTCAGAAGAAAGCGGCCGCTTTTATACCCGGCGGGACCCATGATCGCCGATTGACAGAAGATAATACAACTCAGGCGCGGAGTAAAGAGGTAAAGCACACCTTTTTCAATTTGTTGAGGTAGAGCGGAGGTTTAAGATGTTATAGCAAAAGTTCAGTAAGACTGGCAATTGTTAGAGACCCACTTTGAAAGTGGTCCACTGTTTGAGTTAAGAGCTTTCCGAGGTCGTATGAACAGACTCAGGGAAAGCATAACAGTGGCACGCAACACAACGGGTAAACAGCAGCTTAAGCACATTGGGGCAATGTGTTTGTGGGTTAGCCTCCTTGCGATTGGCATGACCCCATTCCGCAACGCGTTGCAGGCTGCCGACGGGCAGGTTGATTACTTCGCACAATTCCAGCAGCAGGACTCGGCGTTCAAAACGGTTTTTGACCCAAACGAGAGTCCGGGCAAGGGGATGGGTTGGAAGCCGTATAACCGGTTTATGTGGTTTTATGGCCAGCGTCTGACTCCGGGTGTGGACATTGATCCGGTCGCTCGCCGGATGGAAGCATGGGAAGTAAAGCAGGCGACGAGACAACCGCACTCGCCGCTGGATGAGAATTGGAGTTCCATTGGCCCGACAAACTTTGCGGGCCGGATGCTGTGCATCGCGTGGCATCCCACAAATACAAGTATCATCTACGTTGGTTCGGCTTCGGGAGGATTGTGGAAGACCACCAACGGAGGCACGTCGTGGACTCCGCTGACAGATAATCTGCCCAGTCTTGCCATCGGTGCGGTGGCACTTGATCCGAGCAATCCCAATATCGTTTACATTGGAACCGGCGAAGGCTCGTTTAACGTGGACGCCGTATACGGCGCAGGTGTATTCAAGTCGACCGACGGCGGAGCGACCTGGAACACGACCGGTCTGTCGTGGACTCAATCGCAGAGCCGCGCCGTCAACGAGATCATCATCGACCCAACAAACACTCAGATTGTGTATGCCGCCTGCAACAGTTCCGTAGGCGGCATTTTTAAGTCTACAAACGGCGGCACAACGTGGACGCAGTATCACACGGGCGACGTAAAGGACTTAGCAATGCATCCCGATTCGTCCAACGTGCTGTATTGCGCACTGGGCTATCCGTGGGGCACGGCGAACAACGGGATATACAAATCCACGAACGGCGGCGTGAACTGGACGCAGCTTTCGAGCGGCCTTCCGACCGGTACGGGTCACGGACGGATCGAGCTTTCGATCAGCCGCAGCAATCCGCTGATAGTTTACGCGGGTATATCGCAGACGATATCGGCGGGCGCAGGACTGCTCGGCATTTATCGGACGACAGACGGTGGAGCGAGCTGGTCATTGCGTTCGACGTCACCGAACATGTACGCGGGTCAGGGATGGTATAACCTGGTTTGCGAAGTCAATCCGACGAACTCGAACGAAGTGTGGTCGAACGGGTTGGACGCGTATAAGTCAACAGACGGCGGGGCGAACTGGACGCGGATGACGATTTGGAGTTATCCGGAAGGCAACAGTCAATACGCGCATGCGGATCACCACGCGATGGCGTTCATGCCGGGCAATCCGAGCACAGTGCTGTTGGGGACTGACGGCGGGATATTCAAGTCCACGAACGGCGGAACTTCGTGGACGGGATTGAACAGCGGACTGGTGACGTATCAGTATTACGCCATCTGCAACGATGCCTTACAGCCCAACGTGGCCTTTGGCGGCACGCAGGACAACGGCACCAACAAATACAACAACTCTTCGACGCATACTCGTCCGCTGGGCGGCGACGGCGGCTATTGCAATGTAGATTTCTCGAATTCGAACATCGTCTACGCCACGACGCAGCGCGGGAATCATTACAAGTCCACCAACGGCGGCACGTCGTTTTCGGCGATTCAGTCGGGCATTTCAGGTGCGGGCGCGTGGGTCACTCCGCGCGTGATGGATCCCAGCAATCCGAATGTCTTGTATACAGGCACAAACCTCGTCTACAAGACGACGAACGGAGGCTCGTCGTGGACGGCGATCTCAGGTGCGCTGGACGCTTCGTATATCAGTTGCCTCGCAGTGGCACCGTCCGATCCACAGACGATTTATGTCGGCTACGAAGGCTATGACGGCAAAGTGTTCAAGACGAATAACGGCGGCACGAACTGGACGAATATCGAGAGCGGGATTCCCGAGCGCTATCCGACCTACCTCGCGGTTGATCCTCTCAATCGGGACATCGTTTACTGCACGGTGTCGGGATACGGCTCCGGTCATGTTTGGAAATCCACGAACGGCGGAGCGAGTTGGAGCAACAGCTCGACGGGACTGCCGGACATTCCGGTCAACTGCATTGTAATTGATCAGAGTGACGGGAACAAGCTCTATGCGGCGACTGACCTCGGCGTTTACTATTCGAGCAACGCGGGCGGGAGTTGGTCGGACTATTCCACAGGATTGCCGAACGTGGTGGTGGACTTTCTGGCGCTGCATCCGACGAGCGGTAAGCTGCGGGCGGGAACGCACGGGCGCGGGATGTGGGAGACGCTAACGTCAGCACCGTCCATCACAGTGCTGTCTCCGAACGGCGGAGAGCAGTGGAATACGTCGGTGCAGCAGACGATTACGTGGGCCACAGGGGGAATCGGCGGGAACGTCACGATAGAAATCAATCGCAGCTACCCGACCGGGAACTGGGAGAGTATTTCATCTTCCACGGCGAATGACGGAACACATACATGGACTCCAACGCTGGCCGCAAGCGCCGCGCGGATTCGCGTGATATCGATATCACAACCAAGCATCGGCGATACGTCGAACGCGAACTTCAGCATTGCGACGCCGTTTATCACGGTTGTTTCTCCGAACGGCGGTGAAAACTGGACAGTCGGTCAAACGCAGACAATCCGCTGGACGAAATCGCCGACGATCGGCAATGTGCAAGTGCGGATCAAGCGGGACTTCCCGAACGGTGTATGGGAATTCATCGCTCTGACCTCGGACACGTTCTACAATTGGACGGTAAGCTCACCGACTGGGAACAACTGTAGAATCTACGTATATCAGGACGGCAATCAGTCTGTCTCGGATACGAGCAACAGCAACTTCGCGATCAGCGGGCCGTATCTGGTTGTGAATCAGCCGAACGGCAGCGAGGTTCTGTATCCCGGTCAGACCTACAGCATCAAGTGGACTCGCTACAACTTCAGCGGGATATGCAAAGCAGAAGTGAACTATGCTTATCCCTCAGGGTCGTGGATATTGATTGACGATTCGGTCGCGGTGGACTCGCTGGTCTGGCCGGTCGGCGCACAGGGCGGAAACAGTGTGCGGGTGCGCGTGACTTCACACCAATATCCGACGGCGGGTGACACATCCAACGCGAATTTCATCGTTCAAACGCCGTTCCTGCAGGTGACCACTCCGAATACGGCCGTGACATGGCTGACAGGGACAACGCAGAACGTGACGTGGAATCACAGCAACATCATCGGGAACTTCAACGCTTATCTGAATCGAGCATATCCGACGGGAAGTTGGGAGCTGATTGCATTGAATCAGTCGGGGACTTCGTTCGCCTGGTTAGTGGACGGCCCGCCGACGACAACGGCGCGGATTCGTGTGACATCGGTCAATCTCCCGACCTACTACGACGAATCCAACGTAAACTTCACGATCGGTGACGGCACACCGGGTATCACAGTGACGGCGCCAAACGGCGGCGAAAGCTGGATGGTCGGCACGAATCAAACGATTACGTGGTCGCGCAACGTCGCGGACGGACCGGTAACAGTTTCCTTGAATCGCGGCTATCCGACCGGTGCTTGGGAAGATATTGTCACGAACAACACCGGCAACAGCCAAGGCTGGACAGTATCGGGTCCCGTGACCTTGAATGCGCGCATCCGTGTGACGCTGAATTCGAACGGCGCGATCACAGACGTTTCGAACTCAAATTTCACGATTGTGCAGCCGTCGCTTTCGCTCAGTGTGCCCAACGGCGGTGAGAGTTACAATGTGGGAGCCACGATACCGGTGACGTTCACGCGCACGAACGCGACGGGTAATGTCACGGTTCAGTTGATGCGGAACTATCCCGGAGGTGCATGGGAAACTCTGTCGACCACAGTTTCCACCTCATCGTATAACTGGGTGGCAACAGGCCCGGGCACGAGTACGGCACGGATGCGAATAACGCTCAACAGTGATCCATCGGTGGGTGATACGAGTGCGGCGAACTTCACAATCGTTCAGCCGTCGCTCACGCTGGTGACACCGAACGGCAGCGAAACGTGGAACATTGGAACGACGCAAACGATTCGTTGGACGCGGCAATCGGCGGCCGGCGGCGTGCGGGTGATGCTGAATCGCGATTACCCGACTGGGAATTGGGAGCAGCTTGCGAACTCCGTGACGGTGGATACGCTGTCGTGGGTCGTAAACGCACCGCAATCCAATGCGGCAAGAATTCGCATTTATGTGGTGAACACACCAACATTAGCGGACACGAGCGCGGCGAACTTTACGATTAACGCTCCGGCGTTAACGGTTGTTTCTCCGAACGGTGGTGAGAATCTGCTCATCAACACACCGCATACGATTCGCTGGTCGCGGCAGAACGCGAGCGGAAACGTCACGGTTCAGTTCATGCGGAACTATCCGAGTGGATCATGGGAACAACTGGCCAACAACATCGCGGTTGACACGCTCGTCTGGACGCCAACCGGCACGGCGAACAGCAATGTCCGTGTGCGCATTTTTCTGACGACGCAGAGTTCAACGGGCGACACGTCGAACGCCAACTTTGCGCTGGTTGCGCCATCGCTTACGGTGGCTTCGCCGAACGGCGGAGAAGTATGGCCGATCGGAACGCAACAGGTAGTGCGATTCACGCGCAGTAATGCGGGCGGGAACGCGACGGTGCAGTTGAACCGCAACGGCGGAACAGGAGCATGGGAGACGCTCACGACGAATTGCGCAGTGGACACGTTTGCGTGGACGGTCACGGGAACTGCGAGCACAAATTCCCTCGTGCGAGTCCGATTGACGAGTGACACAACCATCACAGACGTTTCAAACGCGGCATTCACGATCGCGCAGCCCGCTCTTACGGTGGTTTCACCGAACGGTGGAGAGCAATTGACAATAGGTGGGCCATCGGTCGTCAGATTCTCGCGCAGCTACGCGAGCGGCGCGGTCACCATAAGGCTCAACCGGAACTATCCGGCCGGTGCCTGGGAAACGCTGACAAGTTCGTGCGTCGCCGACACGTTTGTCTGGAATGTCAGCGGAGCGGCCAGCACAGCGGCGCGGATCAGCGTAGAGTTAACTGCAGGCGGCGCGACAACCGACGTATCAAACGCGAACTTTTCACTAGTACAACGGACGCTCGCCCTGACTTCGCATCACAGCGGAACGTATTATGTCGGCACGACGAGTCCTGTGACTTACACACGCACGAACGCGGACGGTGCCGTGACGATTCAGCTAAACCGAAGCTATCCAAACGGAGCTTGGGAAACGCTGGCGACAGGCGTCACAGTTAACAGCCATAATTGGACGGTCAGTTCGCCCATTAGCGCGAGTGCGCGGATCCGTATCCTGCACGAGACATTTGCTTGGATCGGCGACACGAGTGACGCGAATTTCGCAATAGAGAACGCAAGTCTGGTTTTGATTTCTCCGGGCGGCGGCGCGGTATGGCCGATCGGATCGCAGCAGAATGTTGCGTGGACGAAAACCGGAACAACATCTCCTGTGCGCGTGGAGTTCATGCGCAGTTATCCGGCGGGAGCTTGGGAAGTGCTGTCCGCATCCGAAACGGACACAATTTATACGTGGAGCGTCAGTGGTCCGGCAAGTACAACTGCGCGTTTCCGTGTCGTGGCAACGGCAAATGCCGCTCTATCAGACACATCAGCTGCGGTAGAGATAGCTCAGCCGACACTGACTATCAGCGCACCTGCGGCAAACAGCACGCACAATATCGGCTTTCCCGTTACTATCCGGTGGAACAGAACGCTTGCGCCCGGCAATGCTACCGTGCAGTTGAACCGTAACTATCCCGCCGGCGCATGGGAAACACTTGGCGCAACGTCAGCGGATTCGTTGCTGTGGACGGTGACGGGTCCTGCGAGTGCGGCTGCGCGATTCCGTGTCTATCTGACTGCTCAGTCGAGCGTGGGGGATACGTCCGGAAATCAAGCGCTGTACCTGCCGTCGCTGACTGTCACGTCGCCGAACGGATCAGAACAGCTTCGATACGGCGTCACGGCCACGGTTACATGGACGCGGAATAATTTGAGTGGTCCGGTTCGCGTAGAGTATAACGGAAACTATCCGAGCGCGAATTGGAGTACGATTGCCAGCGGCCAGACGACGAACAGCTTCGCGTGGACAGTTGACCAGACTCCGACCACGGCGGCGCGAATCCGCGTGGTTTCCGAGCAGGTGCCGAGTTACGGGGATACGTCGAACGCAAACTTCACAATCATTCGCCCGACTCTGACCTTGACTTCACCGAACGGCGGCGAAGTGTGGGGCACGGGTGGCGTTTACGCGATACAGTTTACCCGATCGGATCATCCGGATCCAGTGACGATTCGCCTGAATCGCAGTTATCCAAACGGGAGCTGGGAAACCATCGCAACGAATGTCTCGGGCAATAACTTCAATTGGACTGCTGCGGGAACACCAACGACCAACGCGCGGTTACGTGTGGAAAGTTCAGTTTACAGCGGTGTTGGCGACACGACGGATTCGAGTTTCTCCATTCTGAATCCGGGGGTCACGCTGTTGTCACCGACCGGCGGGCAAACGTTTGCGATCGGACGCACAGAGGTCATCCGGTTCCAGCGTGTGCAGGTTGGTAGTGTGGACATATTCCTGAATCGTAGTTATCCTGCCGGAAGCTGGGAAGCACTCGCAACGAATGTGCAGGCTGACAGTTTTGTATGGACGGCCAGCGGCCCGGCCTCGGGCAGTTGCCGAGTGAAAGTCCAGAATTCCGCGAACAGCTCACAAACCGACATCTCCGCGAGCAATTTTTCGATCTTGCAGCCGTCGATTTCGCTCCTGACTCCAATTGCGGGCGACACGTTGGCAATCGGTCTTCCCAATCAGATCACCTTCTCACGAAACGCAGCGGCCGCAGGTAACGTGCGAGTAGACGTCGCGCTTAACTACCCAAGCGGGCCTTGGCAACAGATCGGAAACACGATGGCAAGTGAATTGTCGTGGACGCCGATGGTCGCACCGACCACCAACGCCCGTTTGCGGATCGTGCACACAGAGATTCCAAACGTCAGCGACACGCTCGACTTTAATGTGCCCATTAATTATGCGTCGCTTGAGCTCGTACAGCCGGCGCTGCCGGGAAGTCACTTCGTAGGCGACACTCTTCGACTCACATGGCAACGGCTGCGAGTCGGGCAGGGAGTGCACGTTCATCTGAACCGCACGTTCCCCTCCGGTGCCTGGGAGACGCTTGCGAGCAATGTTCTGGCCGACAGTTATGATTGGATCGTCAGCGGGCCTCGAAGCACTAATGCAGTATTCCGTGTCATCTCATCACGAAACGCCGCACTGGGGGACTCCACACCTGCACAGACGATATTGGTTCCCTCTGTTACTTTGAGCGCACCAAACAGCGGCACGCTCGGGATAGGCAATATCGAAACTATCAGTTTTGCACGCACGGACTTCACTAGCGCTGTTGCAATTGACGTTAATTACAGCTATCCGAACGGCGCGTGGCAGAACATCGCATCTGGAATCGTCGCGAACAGCTATCAGTGGACCGTTTCGGGCAACGAGACTGTCACAGCGAGGCTGCGCGTGCGATCAGAGGAGTTTGGCGTTCTCGATATCGCAGACAATAACATCGCTCTCGTTACTCCTCGCATTCAGATAACAACTCTGAACAGCCCGCAGTTGTTCCAGATGGGCGATCCGGTATCGGTAATCTGGACCAAGACCGCCGCACCCGGTGGAGTCACTATTGAGTTGAATCGAGACTTTCCGGGTGGCGTATGGGAACAGCTTGCGACGAACGTAACGCAGAATAACTACACGTGGACCGTCAGCGGCAGCGGATTCGCGCACGGCCGTATCCGCGTCTCCATGACGGGACGCAGTGACGTGTTTGACGTCAACGATGCAGACTTCGGGACGTTTCTGCCCGCCCTGCAAGTGCTTTCACCGAACGGCGGTGATACGCTTACTCTCGGACGGACTCACACGATTCGATGGGCGCGCAACGGAGCAACCGGTTCCGCTCGTGTCCAATTGAATCGTGATTGGCCTAACGGGAGTTGGGAAACTCTGCTATCACAAACAGCTGCGGACAGTTTTGTCTGGACAGTCAGCGGAGCATCCACGCAGAATGCGCGGATACGCATACAACTTGTATTCGATGCACAAGTCTACGACGTCAGCGACGAGAATTTCGCGATACTACCGGAATCACTTGTTCTGCTGTCGCCGCAGAACCATGACTCGATTGCAATCGGTGACACAGTTGTGTTCCGCTGGCAGCGTGTGGGGATAAATCCGGGTGTGACGATCTACGTGAAGCGTAACTATCCGTCGGGGCAGTGGGCAGCAATCGCCAATGCCGTTCAGGCGGATACGTTTGCCTGGGTCGCCTCAGGGGATCCTGCACCGAACGCACACTTCCGTGTGTTGTCATCGTGGAACGCGCAATTGGGAGACACGGCGGGAAGCTGTCCGATTGGCACACCTGCTCTCTCGATCACTCAGCCGGCCGCCTCACAGTTGTATGTGGTCGGCAGCACCGCACAGATTGCATGGTCCCGCAGTTTCGCTCAGGGAACGGTCAGAGTTGAACTGTCGCGCAACGGAGTGAGTGGACCTTGGACGCAAATCGGCGAAACAGCAGAGAGCACGTTTGACTGGGTGGTGACTGAGCCGGTTACGTCGAACGCGCGATACCGAGTGACGCTTGTGAACAAGCCGTGGGTGCAGGGCGCAGTGACATTTAACAGCAGTATAGTGGTTCCGCGACTGCACATCGTGTCGCCTGTGCAAGGCGATACATTGGTTACGAATCGAGACATCACTTTGTCGTGGACTCGCGAGCATGTCAATGTGCCTGTGGATGTTTGGTTCGATCGCGGTTTGCCGGTAAGCGATATAGAGATTTTACGCGAAGGAGTGACGGGTGACTCGATCCACTGGACTGTAACACCTCCGCTTTCAGCCCACGCGCGTTTCGTCCTGCGCACTTCGTCCGGAATCTTTGTTGAAGAGGATGGCGACCGGATGTTTGTCATCGCGGACCCGCTGCTTTCCGTGCTCACGCCAAATGGACCCGAGCAGTGGACCGTTGGGCAGTCAGCCACAATTACATGGACTCGGGCTGCAGTGAACGATCCGGTTCGTGTAGAACTCAATCGGAACTACCCGAGTGGAAATTGGGAGAATCTGGCCTCGGCGGTTGCGGGAAGTGAATTGACTTGGACCGTTAACGGGTCAGCTTCTACGAATGCGAGGGTCAGAGTTACCTCGACGGTAGACGAAAACCTCAAAGACGCATCTGACGGACCGTTCTCGATCATCATGCCGGAGATCGCTTTCACATCCGCATTTCCCGAACGGGTTCCGATCGGATTTGCGCAGAACTTGAGTTGGCACACAGGTGATCTTGCGGGAACATTCAGTCTCTATCTTTCACGGAACGACGGTGCAAGTTACTCAGAAACGATCGCTTCAGGCTTAAGCACAACTCAGTTTAGCTGGACGCCTTCAGGCTCAGCGGCGACACAAGCGAGGCTGAAGATCCAAAGCGATGCCTTCCCGCAAGCGTTCGCTGAGTCGCCAAGCTTCGTCCTGGCACAGCCCGCACTGACCGTGACTTCACCGCAGAGTGGGGAGACGTTTGCCTTGCGCGTTCCAATGACGATGCACTGGACGTGCACGGATCATCCGGCGGCAGTGAGAGTGGACCTGAACAGGAACTATCCGGGCGGCGCTTGGGAGACAATCGCAAGTTCCGTGAATGCCGATTCGTTTGTCTGGTCGGCAACTGGAGCCGCGACGGCCAACGCGCGCTTCCGTGTGACTTCACTCGTGAATGGAGCATGGAGTGACGTGGGCGACGGGAGCTTCACACTGGCCGAAGCGAGCGTTTCGCTCATATCACCAGAGCCAAACACAGAATTGGTGCTGGGTTCGCCGGTTCTAATTGAATGGCAACGTACGGCTTGGACCGGAGCCGTATCGGTGACTTTGAACAGGATAGGAGGCGCACAGACCGTCATCAGTGCGTCAGCTGTTCTTGACACTCTAACATGGACAGTTGGCGGAGCAGCCGCCGAGAATTCCTGGCTCGTGGTTCGTTCCCTTGCGCAACCGGACTGGGCAGATAGTGTCATGCTATTGGGTCCCTATTCACCTAGCCTCGGCATTTCAGATCCAAGACAGAATGAGCGCTGCATTATCGGAGAAGCGCACACGATACGCTGGACAAGGAGCCACCTTCCTGAAGGAGTCGAGGTCTTCTTGAACAGCGGCAATGGTTTCATATTGCTGGGAGTTTCATCCGCAGATAGTTTGAATTTCACACCGCAAACTGAGGAAACTGAGGACGCACGTGTGTTGATTCGATCTATCGCGCGTCCGGATGTCACGGATACCAGTGGAGCATTCCGGCTTGTGGCTCCAACATTAACGCTGCTCGAAGGGACACCGCCTGATTATCGCATCGGCGTCGCCCGCGAGCTGTCGTGGCAGGCACATGAGATAGTCGGTGAAGTCTCAGTTCAGTTATCGCGGGACGGAGACTCGGGCCCGTGGGATGAGCTTTACCGTGGTACGGGATCATCATTTGAGTGGATTCCCGAGTTGCCCGAAACGGAGAGCGGGAGCATTCGAATCATCAGTGTCGAGGAGCCTCAATTCGCAGACACGCTCGATCAGATGATAACGCTCTATTGGCCGACGCTGGAGATTTCGAGGTCGCTCACAGCGGATACGCTATACACGGGTCAGACAGTTGAAATTCACGTAAGCGGCGCGCACGTCGCAGAGCACATCAGCGAAACCGTGAGCATTGCGCTGGAGCGCAATGGCATCCCGGAAGTGTTGGGCGAAGTTGTGGTGCCGGGAACACTCTCTGTTTTGCTGACAGCACCTCTGAGCGATCACGCGCTCTTCCGTGCATTTGTGGAGGGAGACGCCGACTTGAATGCAGTAACACCAGAGTTCGTGCTGCGAATGCCGATACTGCAGTGGGAGTCCGCGCCTGAGGGCGAGGTGTTTGCTGGAGACGAGGTATCGATCACATGGAACATCGAAGGATTGCCATATGCCGTCGAACTCCTGCGGTTTGATGCCAACGGAGAGACGGTCATTGCGCAGAACCTGACGAATGACAACTTCACGTGGACAGTGGACGGACAGAGAGGTGAGACACAGTTGATCGTCCGAGTCCCCGACGATCCGCAATGGGCGGACACGACTCTGCCATTTACGGTGCGAGTGCCGGAACTTCTGTGGGCAACTCCTGCAGAAAGCGGCTCGGATACGTCTGGTCAGAGTTTGCTTCTTAGCTGGAGTGCTTTGGACGGAGCGTCACCCGTGCATCTTGAAGCGGCCTTTGACGGTGTTTGGGAAACACTCGAAGCAACACAGCAGGATACGAGTTATCTTTACGTACTTCCCTATCGCGCAGCTGAAACTCTGCAGTTCCGAGTGACTTCACTTGAGCATTCAGGCGTCGCCGCGCTGTCGCCGATCCGGACACTCGTCGCACGTTCACTGGTCATTGATGCAGGCGGCGATGAAGTGTGGTACGTCGGAGAACAAAGGTGGATTCGCTGGTCACGCGAGCATGCGGAGGGTGAGGTTGAACTTGATGTGAGTTACGGAGATCGAGCAGAAGGCAGTTGGGTGGAACTTGCAACGAGTCAGGCGGACTCTTTCCTCTGGACAGTTGAAGGTCCGGCAACTGAGTTTGCCGCGCTGCGAGTCAGGCTGTCGGGAGAGATTTCGGTTTTCGACACGACGGATGCTCCGATATCAATCAGATTGCCGAGCATCACGGTAATCGAACCAAACAACGGCGGCAGCTACGACATCGATCAGCAGCTTCGTATTCGCTGGTCGAGCGAAGGCATTCCCGCCGGCGTGCATATCGGCTTGTGGCGCGGAGCACCCGTAAATGCGCTCGACACGCTCTTCCTCGCAGTGGAAAACGACGGAGAGCAGAACTGGCAGATAACAGGCCCTGAGGCGGACAGCTGTTACATTATCATCGCTTCCGAAACAGATACAAGCATACACGACATCAGCGACGTACCGTTCCGTATCACGGGTGGCGTGAGCGCAAACCCACGCAACAGCGAGCTGCCTACGGTCATCGCACTGGGTCAACCATACCCGAATCCGTTCAACGCGACGTTAACAGTTCCATTCGACTTGCCGCAACCGGCGCATGTCACGATTACCGTGTTCGATGTGTTGGGCCGTGAAGTCACACAACTCGTGAATGAGCTTAGGCCAGCTGGCAACTTGCGCGCGCAGTGGCAGGCGATGCATGCAAGCAGCGGGATGTATTTTATCCGCATGCAGGCTGCTGAATTTACCGACGTGAAGCGAGTCCAGCTAATCAAATAGAGTGCCCGGGCTACTCCTCTGCCCAGGAGTGGCCCACTTGCCCAGGTGCGTCGGATGCCCTCCCGACGCACCGCCCTTATCAAGAGAGCGGTTCACATATGTGAACCGCTCTCTCCATGCAGGAGAGCAGATGGCAACCAGCTGCAGAAACAAAAAGGCGACTCTGAAGAGTCGCCTTTTCTCGAGGAACATCTAAAGACTAGTTCACCGGGGGAGTGACATTGACGTAGGTCACCTGCGTCGCCGGCCCACTTCCAAAGTCATGGAAGAGATGCAAGGAATCATCTGAAGCATAGAGCTGCGACTCCCACGTGAAGGTGGTGTCGGCCGCCACTCCGTCGATGTGGTCAACCATGAAGGTAATATCGCCGGCTGAGTTTGCTGAGTAGTCACCTTCCCAAAGCACATTGGCATCAAGCAGTGTGAACCACTCTTGGTAGGTGAATGTTCCGGACGAGGTGAAGCGCACTTTGACGCTGTCTGAACCAAGCTGCGGGCCGGCGTCCGTTGCCTGCCAGAAGCCGACGAGTCGCTCGCTGTAAGTCGGTACGGGTGGATTATTATTGTCGTCATCATCGTCATCCGAGCATCCGACGGCAACGGCGATAACTACGGACAGACCAAGCGTAAGCAGGATGCGGCTAAGTTTCTTATTCATATATGTTGTCTCCTTTTTAACGTGTTAAGACAAGGCAATCTGCCTACATCTTGGCGAGTTCTTCAGCGGCCTTCTTCGCGGCGGCCGTATTCTTGTACTCTGCCTTGGCCACAAACTCTTGCAGGGCTTTCTTCTTGAGGGCAGGATTCTTGAGATTCATGATGCGCTTAAACTCGCTTTCGGCGGCAGTTTCGGCCATGCCAGCGGTCTCGCCCTTCGCCTTTTCGACCTGCTTCTTGGTGTCACTGATCTTCTTACCCATCGAATCAGCGGCCATGGCAAGCGAATCATTGAGCATTTCCTGCTGCTTCAACTTTGCCTGCAGAGCGGCAGGAGATTCAGGATAGAGCGCAATCACCTCATCATACTTACCCTCGGCAAGCAACGCTTCGGCCAACTTGTTCTTGGCTTCGCGCGCCATGCGGTGGTCGGGGTACATTTCGATAATCGAATTGTACTTGCCTTCATTAAACATCTTCTCCAGCAGCTTGTCGGTTGCTTGCTGAACAAGAGCCGCCAATTCGGGTTTGTCCTTGAACTTGGCGATCAACTGCTCATACTGACCGGCATCCATCATTGACTGTGCTTCCTTCATCGGCGACGAGCATCCTACCAGGAATGCCATCACGGCGCCGGCCAGAAGCAGGGTAATCCATCCACGCTTCATATTCACCTCCGGGTGTTTGTATATAATAAACAAATGCTTAGGGTTGTCTGTGGGCGTGGGCTATTCCCACCTGCTAACAATTTATAGCATTTTCTCGCTAAAGTCAAGCCTAATCAAAGGGTTGAGTCCTCACGAATCGTACCGTCCTGCACCCTTAATACTCTCTGCATGGAGCGTGCTAGTTCCAAGTTGTGTGTAGCAACAATCAACGTTGTGCTAAGATCGCGCGTTAGGGACAACAGAAGCTCTTGAACGGCATGTGCCGCTTCGCCATCGAGATTACCCGTCGGCTCATCCGCAATGACTAACGCAGGTGAATTCACGAGCGCGCGTGCGACGGCCACCCGCTGGCATTCGCCGCCTGACAGCTCTCCGGGACGATGATGCAAGCGATGGCCAAGTCCGACGAGAGTCAGAAGCTCTGTAGCACGTGCCGAAGCACTGTCAGCCGATTGTCCGGCGAGTTGCGCAGGCATCAGCACATTTTCAAGCGCAGTGAACTCGGGCAACAGATGATGAGCCTGAAAAACGAATCCGACCTTGCGGCTTCGCAGCCCGGCGAGGCCATCACTTGAAAGTTCAGAAAAAGCCTGCCCGTCCAGAGAAATTTCACCGGAAGTCGCACGATCGAGCGCGCCGAGCAGATGGAGCAGCGTGCTCTTCCCCACTCCGCTGGGTCCGACCACGGCAATTTGTTCGCCGCGCTCGATTGACAGACTCACGTCGTGCAATACCGGAACGACGACGGCACCGAGAGAATACGACTTAGAGAGTCGATGTGTGGACAGTAAACTCATGCGGGCTTTCGCGCCACTCCGGCGTAGATGTACCCTTCGCTGCGCGGTATTCCTTGGGCAAAGAAATTTTCGAGATGAACGATTTCGAGTCCTGAACTCTTGATGTATCCTGCGATCTGCCGATCAATCGTGCAGCCGTCGAAGAGATATTTTGTGACACGACTGATCCGGCGTTGCCACTTCTGTAACTCCGGATCGGGCGCAAGTCCGTGCTCGAAGAATACAAACTCTCCACCGGGTTTCAAGACTCTCAAGACTTCCGAAAGAGCGCGGTCAATCTGTCGAATACTGCACAACGTCCAGGTCGAGACGACGCAGTCGAACTCTTGGTCATCGAACGACAGCGATTCGGCCTGCATGTCAAGGAGTGTGACCGGCAGCAGCGACTCGTGAATGGCCTTGACGGCAATTCTGCGCAACCCGGGATTGGGTTCAATCCCAACGACCGACCTGACTTCGTTCGAGTAGTGCGGCAGATTCAACCCCGAACCAAAGCCGATTTCAAGAACATTTCCATGCGCACGTTCCACCGACACTGCTCGATAACGCTCGTGTCGAGCGGCACGCATGGCCCGATGACAGAGGCGAGGCCACAGGGAGTCGCGCCAGAGCCCCACAAACTACTCGAATTTGATTTCGATTGCTTTCGGTTCCGTGCCGATCTCGAACATCATGTCTTCCCACTTCGGCGGACCGAAGGTTTGAGCCTTTGCGCCGTTGGAGGCTGCGCCCTTTTCACGCGGCGGACCGTACCAGTGGCGATCCATCTTCATGTTGGAGTTTTTGTCGTGGTAAACCGTCACGGCATACTGTCCGGGGGCAAGGTTCTCCGCAGTCCACGTTGCGCCGCCATTTACGATCGGAACACTGTAACGGCCGAGGGGTTTCTTGTCTTTCCAAGCGTCAGCACCGGGCCACACGGACACCACGAACTGTCCTTTGCCCGACTCCAGCCCGGAAATGTTGACGGTGAGTGTCGCTCCGTCTTGTGCGTACAGGCTCGTCGCCAGAATCAGGCACAGCATTCCTATTCGCATGCTTTATCCTTTCAAGAGTTGGTTGGCTTTGTTTTGAAAACGGGTTCGAATGTCTTCCACGCGTTTTCGGTTGACTCCGAGATCACCTCTCCCCAAACGGGAGGCAGAGCGAACTTCTATGAGCCCGGACGCGTCGTTGATCCAGAATTCCGTGTCGTCGCGAAATCCCCAGACCAACGAACGAAACTCCACATGCACATAGTCAACACGGCTGACGAGCACATTAGCACGGGGAAGCTCGTTAATGCACTCGAGGAGAATCTGATAGGCGACTCTGCGGTCCATACCGGTGAAGGCAATCGGTTCGATCTTGTGCGAGTCATCAGTTGCCTGGGATGACACACAGTTCGGAGTATCCGGGCACGGCTGCAGTCGACCGTAAAAGACACCGAGTTTGGGTGGCATCGGACTCATGGCCTTGATCGACAGCCGCACGCCGATGAACAGGACAATCACAAGGACGGCAAACAGGAACAAGATGGTCAGTCCTTGTTTGGTAAGCTTCATAAGTTGACTTGGTTCAAATTGCAATCCAAGGCAGATCTTTGATTATGGGAAGCATCCCCTGCGAACATTCTGTGGAGAGATAAGAGCAATTTGACAACTTCTCTTACTGTCCCGCTAAGCGACTTGCTCTCGAATCATGGTCAGGAGCATTTTCAGCGGTGTTACGGCTTTGACCGCATGCGGGATGTTTGCAGGCATTACTACGAATTCACCCGCAGAGGCCCGAACGGGCTTGCCGCCGATCAACAGTTCGACCTCTCCATCCAAAACATGGACCATTGCGTCAAAAGGAGCAGAGTGCTCAGAAAGTTCTTGACCCTTGTCAAAAGCGAACAGGGTGATTGTACCTGTGGTTTTTTTGACCAAAGTCCGGCTGACAACAGCCTCTGTGTTGACCTGAATGGAATTTGCAAGGCTCACTTTTTCTGTCATAGTAGCGCTTCCTGATGCTGAAAACGGTGTGTTTTGCCCAAAGATAACAACTTGCTGACTGTGGAGCAAGCGGCTCTGACCCCGAAGGGGCAAATGGTACCAAAGTTGCGAAAAATCTACGGAAACAACCCCGAGGTGCTGAAATGAACCGCTCCGGATGGCAATTACTGCTTTTCACACTCATAGCTGTGGCTGGGACGATGTTGACAACTACCTTTCACCAAAAGGCACAGCAGGCTCAGTCGAAGAGCCAGAATCGAGCACACAACGATGCAGAGAGCGGCATGCAAATCTACGAAGCCCAAGTAGCGTCGTGGACGCCGGCAGTCCAGCGGGCGTTGAACGTAAGCCTTGAAACCCAGCGACGGTCAATTCACTCGCGTTACCTGATCGACGGCCTGACCAAGCAAGATGAAGCAGATTTGGCTTACGAGGTGACTGAAGGGCGCGCGCAGGTTGCAGTCAGCGCTCGCGTGCAGGACCAAAGATAGCTGATGAGCACAATCACACTTGAGACGGGCAGCTTGATCGGCTGCCTGTTGCTTTTGTGCAGCCCTTCACTGTCTCGGAGGTGAACGGTTTCTAAAGACGAGAACCGCGTGAGGTTACGTACCCAGTAGTTTAGCCAATTCGGCGATCGCTCTTCCTTCCCAAACCGCGGCCTGTTCCACTTGCCTCGCGGCCTGTTCTCGACGGCCCATGTCTCTCCAATGATGGACGTGCGCGTCAGGTCCCCTCAGTGCTTTTCCAGACTCTTCTCTTTCGTAGACGCGGCCAAGGTGCTTTTGGAAATCGCGCCAAGCAATAGCTGCCTGACCGTAGTTTGAACTGGCCTTGGCAAGTACTTGCCGCGGTTTTCCTCCAAATCGAGGCGCAACGCGGTCCAGAAACTGTTGCATGTGAAATCGCCCGGTAGACTGATAATGCAGCAACGGGCCCATCCAGGACGGCGCACCGGACTTAGTGAAATCCACTTCGCGGTTGCGAAGGTCTTCTGCGAAGGCGTGGTACGCCGTAAGACCTACCTCGACATCATGGATGGACTCGTGCCTCCAATTCGCGATTGCGCGGCGAACGATTTGTGGCAGCAGGGCCAGCCAGTCCGGAGTCGTGGATTCCACGTAATTCACACGCAATAGACTGTTGCTTTCATCGAGGTCGAGCTTCCATTCGTGGCGGTCGCAGTCTTCACGAGTCAGTGCTTGATCGGGCAGCCGGTGTTGGAGCCGCAGGATGCTGAATGTCGGCTCAAACTTGGTTCTGACGGTACCAAATAGCAAAAGCGGTTGACGAAAGCGCGCGAGACATATCGCTCCCGTCTCCAGCCAGTCACCTGCAATCTCGTATGCCTTAATCGCGGAAGAAGGGGTCACTTCCGTCCATGTGATTCCGAGCGCACGTGACAAGGCCTGCAAAGGCTGGATGACGGAAGTGTCCGCAGCCCGAGCCGCCTCACGATGATAAACAAACTGCAATGCCTGACCGCTCAGGACCTCCGTATCCCCCCAAGACAGCCTCACGCCGTGCTGCTCAAGCAACACCCAGAGACCAAATACGAACCCCGGCTCGTCTTCACCACAGAGTTGCCTGAGAAACTGTATCTGACCCGGGTAGTTCTTAACGTAACTTATAGATTTTGTACGGCTTGGCATAGATATACGATACGAAACCTGCGACTGAGACTCAAGTAGGCTAAGATTCGCAGGGAGAGGCACAAGCTACGGAAGTCTTCGTGGATATCGCAAATGAATGAGAATAATACGGCTTGACTGCTTGCCCTCCGGCGAGATCGTTTGTAAATTGTAGGTTACGGTGTCGACAAAAACCTCTTGACTGGAGTACTTGGAAATGCAGCGTTGGTTATACTGGGGTCTCTTAAGTTTACTGATTGCCATGACTGCGCAGGCCGCGCCAGGCGTCGTGCCGGGGCAGGCGTTGGTCCGATTTACAGAACCGACTTCGCTTGAAGATGCGAAACGACAGTTCAATCCGAATGAGTTTGAGATTGATCGCGTGCTTGTGCAGAAGTTGGATATATACTTGGTGAAGTTTGACGAAAAGCTCGACGTCGAGCTTGCCGTCGAGATGCTTCGCGGCTATCCTCAGGTCATGTGGGCGCAAGCTGATCACGTTTTGGAGCAGCGTGCCGTGCCCAATGATCCCCAATTCGGGAGCCAATGGGATATGAGTCAGGCATCTGATGCGGATATCGACGCACCGGAAGCCTGGGACATCACAACCGGCGGAACGGATATACTGGGCAACCAAATAGTCGTGGCAGTCGTAGATGGGGGCTGCCTGACAACACATGCAGACCTCGCCACAAACATCTGGCAGAATTCAGCCGAAGTCAATGGAGTGAATGGCGTGGATGACGACGGTAACGGCTATGTCGATGACAAGTATGGCTGGGATGCCTTTGCCAACGACGGAACTATTCCCACAGACAATCACGGCACACACGTATCCGGTACGGTCGGAGCCAAAGGCAATAACGGTTCCATGGTTACCGGCGTCAACTGGAATGTCAAAATCATGCAGGTCGCAGCCGCCAGCAGCACAACATCAATCATTTCGATAGGCTACGGTTACGTACTGAATCAGAAGACGTTGTGGTTGAACTCAGGCGGCACACAGGGAGCGAACGTTGTTTCGACAAATTCGAGCTTTGGAGTTGACTTGGCGAACTGTCAGTCCGGCAGCTATCCTGTGTGGAACGATCTGTACAATGCCATGGGGGAAGTAGGCGTTCTCTCGGCTGCGGCGACTGCGAATGCCAACTACAATGTGGATGTGCAGGGTGACGTCCCGACGAGCTGCTCGAGTCCGTACATAATCTCAGTAACGAATACGACAAGCACAGACACAAAGAATTCCGGCGCGGCATACGGAGCGACGACGATTGATCTTGGAGCACCCGGCACGAACATTCTCAGCACAACTTCTAACGGCAGCACAGGCAATCTGACCGGCACGTCGATGTCAACGCCTCACGTCGCGGGCGCGGTCGCGCTCATGCATGCGGCGGCCAGCGCGGGCTTTGCGAACTACTACATGCTTTATCCGGACTCTGCTGCACTGGCACTAAAACAAATGCTGTTGGACGGCACAGATCCGATTACCGCATTGCAAGGGATTACTGTGACGGGCGGACGATTGAATCTGTTCAACGCTTGTCAGGCCATCAGTCAGTTTGTCGGATTGAACCCTCAAGAGCCGTTCATAACGTTGACAGGTGCCGCGCAAAGTGACGCGATGACTGGAGACAATGACGGGAATTGGGAGCGCGGAGAAAGTGTGGCGATAGTAGTCTCGCTTCTGAATATCGGTGAAGATGCACTGAATGTTACGGCGACTCTCTCATCGGTAAGTCCGCACGTGACCATTCTCGACGGAAACGCTGCATTGGGAGACATCTTGAACGGGGCAACGGTCGACAACGGCACGGATTTCTTCATCGTACAGCTTGCCGTGAACGCTCCGCTTGAAGTGCAGATCGAGTTTATGGTAACGGTGGCAGCCGACAGTGGATACACAAGACAGTTGACCTTTTCTCTGGATGCCGCTCCGAAGGAGCAGTACTACCTTGAAACTTGCGAATCCGGCACGGCCGGCTGGACACATCAAGCCGTTTCCGGAACGCTTGACCAGTGGCACCTTTCAACGGAACAGGCAAACTCTCCGACCACCGCTTGGAAATGCGGAGACACAGGAACCGGTAATTATGCGAACGCGCAGGACGCCGGTTTGGTTTCGCCGCCATTACTGATCAGCGCAGAGAGTGAGTTACGCTTTTGGCACTCTATGATCAGCGAACTCTCCGGCTTCTATCCGGACTCTGCATATGACGGAGGAATAGTTGAGATTTCGGTGAATGGTGGGGCATTCACGCAGATTGTTCCATCCGGCAACTATCCCAAGACCTATCGCACGACCTCCGGTGGCGGGAGTCCATTTACCGGTCCGCTGCCTGGCGTCGCGTGCTTTGCCGGAACCATAAACGGGACGGAAGCCGTGTTTGATCTCGCGGCCTATGCGGATGCAACTGTGCAATTCAGATTCAGGTTTTCGAGCGACGCCAGCGGCAATCGCGAGGGCTGGTATGTCGACGACATCCGGCTATTTGGTGCGCCGTTGGTTCTCGGCACTCCGGAACCGCCGGATGCTCTTGTGATTTTGAGCGAAGGGAGCGATGTCACATTGCATTGGGCACCTTCATCCACAATCGGGGCAGTCTATACCATCTACATGAGCACAGATCCTGAAGTGGATCCGATCAACAATACGATTGTCGCGCAAACAAGCGATACAACTTTCACGCACGTCGGCATACTGGTCACCGAGGACTTTGTGACCTATCAGGTCGTGGCGACACATCCGTAAACTGGTTGTTTCTCACAATAATTGTCAAGCCCCGATGTGTGTGCATCGGGGCTTGCCTTTTCACGAGGAGTGTAGTGAAAGAGGTGCTTTAGTATCTTGGGAGTGAAGGGTCAATTTGTTCTGCCCACGCGCGGATACCACCTTCAAGATTGTAGACCCGCTCAAATCCCGCCGCGCGCAATTGATGCCATGCACGGGCGCTGCGCACACCGGTATGGCAGGATATAACGATTTCACGCTCTTTGTACGGCTTAAGTTCCGCTAATCTGAAGTCCAATTCCGCCAACGGAATATGCAAGTCCTCATCCAGTCGGGAAATCGCAAGCTCTTCATTATTGCGCACATCAAGCACCAGAGGCCGCGAGCCGTTTCCCGTCTGACGGCGCGCCTGCAACTCATGCACCGTCATCTCGCGCACTTGCGTCAGCGCCTGTTCCTCGTTGCGTAATCCGCAGAACTGTACATAGTCAACAGGTTCGGTAATCGTCGGGTGCTTGCCGCACAACGGGCAATCCGGATCGCGCTTGAGCTCGAACTTCCGAAACGACAGATCAAGAGCATCAAAACGCAACAGCGATCCCACGAGTGTAGTGCCGATTCCGAGCAGCAGTTTCAGTGCCTCATTTGCTTGAATGGAGCCCACGATTCCCGGGAGCACGCCTAAAACTCCTCCTTCGGCGCAGGAAGGGACAAGCCCTGCGGGCGGCGGTTCGGGGTAAAGGCACCGGTAGCAGGGTCCCTCCGCATCGCAGAAGACGGAGATCTGCCCTTCGAACCGGTAGATACTCGCATAGACATTTCGCTTCTTGAGCAAGTAGCTCACGTCATTGACCAGATAGCGCGTCGGGAAGTTGTCCGTGCCGTCGAGAAGCAAGTCGTAGGAAGCGGCTATGTCCATTGCATTTTCCGACGTAAAGAATACATCGTACGTTTCGACATGCACATACGGATTCAAATTGCTGATGAACGCCCGCGCGCTTTCAAGTTTGGACACGCCGACAGTGCGGCGTCCGTGGATGATCTGCCGCTGCAGGTTTGTTTCGTCCACGACGTCTGCATCGACAATTCCAATTCTCCCGACACCTGCAGCGGCAAGATAGGCCAACAAGGGCGAACCCAAGCCGCCCGCGCCCACAACCAGCACGGACGAATGTTTCAGCTTCAACTGACCGTCGACCCCCACTTCGGGCAAAAGCAGATGGCGGGAGTATCGGCGGTACTCTTGAGTCGTCAGTCCATGCCCGTTCGACTGAGAGCCACCCGCGATAGACGGCACTATTGTCAATTCCGCTCCTTTGCTGAGAGCGGTCTCGTGCTTGTCCTGCAAGTGGCGAACATCCTGCTGCCCCAAATAGATGTTGACGAAACTCCGCAGCTTGCCGTCGCCGTCATACAGGTGTTTCTGCAGCGCGGGGAATGCTGCGGTCAGGTTTAGCAAGGCTTCATTGACTGTGGCAGCATCCAACTCTACGGAGGATTGGTCGCCGGTGAAACGGCGCAAGACGGTCGGTATTTGTATTGTGACGTTCATCAGACGGCTACTCGCTTGTGAATGATTACCTTTTCTTCGTGATAGCTCTCGCGGTCGTCGGACAACTGGTAACTGCGCAGTTCCGCAGGCAAGGTATTGCGCACCGAAATAATGACATAGCTGTAATAGGGCAGCGCATGCTCTCGGTCATAGTCGGATGGTATCGCCGGATGGTCGGGATGACTGTGATAGAAACCGAGTAGGTTCAGATCGACTTGCTGTGCATGACTCTCGGCATTCTGAAAGTCCTCCGGCGTAATCAGGAACCTGCGTTCCTTGTTGTCTGCGCGGCGGTTGTCGATTGGGTGCACTTCGTGAATCGTGCGCTCACTTCCGACTTCATGTCCGAACAGAAAGCCGCAGCACTCTTCGGGATAGGTGCGGGCCGCATGCTCTTCGATGGCCCTCCATTGCCGGTCGTGTAGATGGAGAATCCTGCGGCTGCTCATACCTTGCCCTCCCAGAGAGGGGTGGATAGATATTTCTCCGCACCGTCCGGGAAAATCGTCACGACAATGCCAGCGTCAAGTGTAGCTGCAAGTTGCAAGGCTGCGGCACATGCCGCTCCGCTCGACGTGCCGACCAGCAGTCCTTCTTCGGCGGCCAATCGCCTGCAGCATGTATACGCATCTTCGGTCGTGACTTCGAGTTCGATATCTGCAAGCGAGCCATCGTAGATTTCGGGGATATGCACAGAGGGGAGGTGCTTCAGTCCCTCCAGTCCATGCAATGGAGAGTCAGGCTGGAAGCTCGCAATCGTGACACGAGGGTTGCGTGCCTTCAGGTAACGGCTGACTCCGGTGAACGTTCCGGTGGTCCCCAGTCCAGACACAAAGTGCGTGATACTGCCATCGGTCTGCCGCCAGATTTCGGGGCCAGTTGAGGTCAGGTGTGCATTGACATTGGCTGGATTCGCGTATTGATTCAGGTAACAATACTGTTCGGGGTAGCGTTGCGAGAGTTCACGCGCGACGACCTGCGCGCCGTCCGTTGAAAGCAGCGGATCCGTATAGATCAACTCGGCTCCATACGCGAGCAGCATTTGCTTCCGCTCGCGACTTGCGTTGTCTGGCAGGCATAACGTCACCCCGATGCCCAACGCAGCTCCGAGCATTGCCAAAGCGATTCCCGTGTTGCCACTGGTCGCTTCCAGAATGCGGGTTCGTTCGCTGATTCGACCGTCGCGCATTGCCGCAGACAGCATCGCCCATGCGGCGCGGTCTTTGACTGATCCTCCCGGGTTCTTCCATTCGGCCTTTGCAAAGACTCGCACTGCCGGAGACAGCCTCTCGGTCAGCGTCGTCAACTCTATCAGTGGAGTGTTTCCAATCAAATGCACCAGCGGCGGGACACCGTGCTTTTGTCGCGCCGCGTGCGGCGCGAAAGTCATACTTGTCGCGGGGATGCTCATCGTCTTGTCTTTTGGGCAGATTGCTTGTTTGGTGTTTCTTGACTTGAGGCCGATACAGGATTCCTATCACAACAAAAAACCCCTCCGCATCTGCGAAGGGGTTTGCGATTCAGATTCAAATTACCGCGGGTCAGCCACGGGCGTAAGAAACCATACCACCTTCGCACATAAAGGGGCTGTGACAACAACACAGACAGGTGGCCAGTTCTTGGGTACGCATAAGTACAAGATAACACCGTCGAGGGGGCGAAGTCAAGGCTGCACGGCGAGATTCTCAAATTTGCATTCCAGCCTCACACAATTCTAACAGAAATTTAACTCATTATGTGAGCAAAACATGAGACGCCTCTCGCGCAGTAACAGAAACCTCCTGAAAACAAGCAATTCCAGAGTTTGAGAAAGTGAGTAAATTGTGATAATTTGTGGTCATCAATTCTCAGTGACCCCTGCCACCCCGCCTCTTCATAGAATGCCGCGACTCACCTTCTTAACTCTTGTTTTTCTTGTTCCTCTGCTGGCCACAGCCAACGAGGAGTTGCCTGCATGGCTAATTAAAACAAAGCTTACCGGAGATTTTCGCTATCGCCACGAGGGAATTGACACGGAGGGGAGTTCTGCAAGATTCCGTAACCGGATTCGCTACCGCCTCGGTATAGAAACCATAGTAAATGAACAAGTTAAAGTGGGGGCGCGGTTTGCCAGCGGCACAGGCGACCCTCGGTCAACAAATCAGGACCTCGAGGACGGTTTTTCAGCCAAACCGATAAATCTGGATCGGGCCTACTTTGAGCTTACACCCTCTGACTCGTGGTGGGTCACTGCAGGTAAATTCGGAAGCCCATTTGTTTACTCGGACTTACACTGGGATCCCGACGTGAACTTTGAAGGTGGAGCCGCCAAGTGGATGAGTGGTGACAACGTGAAATTCAGCGTAACAGGCGGCGCTTTGTGGCTGGAACCGTATAAGTCGGAACATGGCAGTGGAATCTGGGCTGGACAGGTCTCAGCGGAAGGCAAACACGGATCGCAAGGGACATGGTTTGCTGCGGCTGGCCTTTACTCTTATGTCAATCGTGACATCTTAGTGGACTTCGGGGGATATGGAAACACTATCCTTCCAAACAGTTCATTTCGTACAGATTTCGAGATTCTGGATGTTGTGCTTGGAGTAACGATGCCCGTGGGAAGGTCAAAGCTGACTGTAACCGCCAATCCGGTGCTGAATACGGCAACTTCCACGGATAATTTGGGCTGGATGGCCATGCTTAAGCTTAAAGGCAAGGTCTGGAAGCGCTCTTCATCCCTATCATATGATTATCGCCTGCTCGAACCGGATGCCGTTTTTGGTGCGTTCACCGACAGCGATGCGGCAGGCGGAAGAACCGATCAACGCGGACACAGGATTACGGCTGACTATGAGATTCTGAACGGTTTCACAGCCGGCGCAACGGCCTGCTTTAACACGCTTTCCGCTTCAGGCGATGGTGCTTGGTATCAGCGGTGGATGGTCGACGGAGTAGTGAAGTTCTGAGGTATGCTCACAGAACTCTAACAATCAATCGCTACTCTCACAATTCACCAAACAATGGAGCAGAACATGTTCATCTTCAGACGCAATTTTCTAGTACTGGCAGGATTCATCCTGCTTTTCGCCTTAGTCGGATGCGGCAGAAAGTCACAGGATGCCGCCACGAAGACCTCGATCGATATCAAGGGTTCAGACACGATGGTTAACCTGATGTCCGCGATGGCAGAGGGTTACATGAAAACACATGCGGGCAAGCAGGTTGCCGTAACGGGCGGCGGCTCGGGGACAGGAATCGCGGCACTGCTGAACGGTACGACCGATATCTGCGCGTCATCGCGCGAAATGTTAGGCAAAGAAATCGACCTCGCGAAACAGAAGGGTCTTGAACCACGCGAGTTCGTCATCGGGATGGACGGTTTGGCGGTGTTTGTTCACCCAAGCAATCCTGCTGACAGCCTGTCAATTGAGCAAATCAAGCAGATCTTTCAAGGTCAGATTACCGACTGGGCTCAAGTCGGCGGGAAGCCGGGGAATATCGTAGTTCATTCGCGCGAGAGCAATTCAGGCACGTACGTCTATTTCAAAGAGCACGTGCTCGGCAAGGGGGACTTTGCCAACTCTGCCCGTCTGATGACCTCGACGGCTGCACTGGTGCAGGAGATTTCGACGAATACCGGTGCAATAGGTTACGGTGGAGAAGCGTATGGCCATGACAGCAAGGTAAAGATGCTGCATGTGCGTAAAGACGCCGAGGCGCCAGCTGTCTTTCCGACTGAAGAGACCGTCCGGAGTAAGGCGTATCCAATTGCCCGACCGCTGTTCCTGTATACGAATGGCGAACCAAGCGGAGTGTTGCAGGAGTTCATCGAATTCTGTAACGGTCCGAGTGGACAGGCAATTGTGCGTGAAGTCGGCTACGTTCCACTGAAAGGATAGCAAGCTTGCCTGGACTGCCCCGGCAATATTGGAAAGCGCGGGCCATCCGCTACTTCTTCCAGATTTGTGCGGCGACATCTATTCTGATTGTCGTGCTCGTGTTCCTATTTCTCGGACGCGAGAGTCTGCCGTTCATCAGCAAATTTGGGATTGACGAGCTTTTCAATCCGGTCTGGCAGCCCGTGTCCTTTGAAGACGAACAGTTCGGGATTCTTCCCCTCATCACGGGATCGCTGCTCGTCACATTCCTGGCGACGTTGTTTGCAGTACCGTTTGGAGTTATTGCCGCAATCTATATCGCCGAGATGGCTTCCTCCGTGGAACGTGAAATCTGGAAACCTGTGATTGAGATGCTCGCGGGAATTCCGTCCGTTGTTCTCGGATTCTTCGGACTGGTTGTCGTGGCACCGCTGGTCAAAGATGTCTTGGGTTTGGACTCCGGCCTGAATGCATTAACCGGCGCGCTGCTCTTGGCCCTGATGGCGATTCCCACAATAATTACCATCTCCGAAGATGCGATACGCAACGTTCCGCAGTCTTACAAGGAAGCCTCCTATTCACTCGGCGCATCTAAACTTCAGACTATCTGGAAGGTGACCGTGCCCGCCGCGCTTTCGGGAATCGTCGCAGCAGTCATGCTGGGAATCGGCCGGGTCGTTGGCGAGACGATGGCGGTGATGATGGTCACCGGCAATGCTGCGATTCTCACACTCAGCCCGACACAGTCCGTGCGCACCATGACGGCGACGGTGGCGGCGGAAATGGGCGAAGTGCCGTTCGGGAGCGACCACTATCATGCGCTGTTCGTAATCGGTGTCGTGTTGTTGCTGATGACGTTTTCGCTGAATATGATCGCTCAGCGCGTGCTTAAGAAGTACCGGATCGGCTGATCACCATGAGCATGAAGCCGCGCAATCTGACCGAACGCATCGTCTTTCATTCGATGCTGGGTATTACGTATGCGATTTTGTTGGTCGTCGTGTATATCATTGCGGATGTGGTCGTCGGTGGTATCGGGACTATCTCGTGGGAGTTCCTGACCGAAGCACCACGCAAGAGCGGCGAAGAGGGCGGCATCTGGCCGGTGATTGTCGGAACATTGTATCTGGTGATCGGGACGATAGCCTTCGCGCTGCCACTGGGCATGGCAGGAGCTATCTACCTGAGCGAATATGCCAAGCAAGGGCGATTGTCGCGCATGATCCGACTGTCTATCGTTACGTTAGCGGGTATTCCTTCGGTTGTTATTGGATTGTTTGGATTGGGCTTGTTTGTGATCTTTCTCGGGTTTGGCGCATCGATTCTTGCGGGCAGCATGACATTGGCCTGCATGATCCTCCCGACGATTATTGTCGCGAGTGAAGAAGCGCTGCGCTCGGTGCCGCAGTCGTTTCGTGAAGCGAGTCTCGCGCTGGGTGCGACCAAGTGGGAGACCATCCGCCGCAACGTTTTACCCTATGCGGTACCGGGTATGATGACGGGGTCGATTCTCGGTGTCGGCCGCGCCGCAGGGGAAACCGCTCCCATTCTATTGACGGTCGCGGCGTTCTTCCTTCCCACCCTGCCGCAGTCTGTGTTTGATCAATGTATGGCCCTGCCCTATCACCTCTATATTTTGGCCACACAGCTTCCTGATATTGAGAAAGCCCGGCCCATGCAATACGGCACAGCGCTTGTGCTGATTGCGGTCGTGCTCGGCTTCAATATGACTGCAATCGTCATCCGATCCTACTTTCGTCGCAAGTATCGCTGGTAAAAATGTCCTCACAAGAATTCCATATTGTTGCAAAAGAGCTGAATTTTTATTACGGTTCTACGCAGGCGCTGTTTGACATCTCGATTGAGCTCAAACGGAGCAAAGTCACCGCGCTGATCGGACCCTCCGGCTGCGGCAAATCGACGTTTCTGCGCACGCTGAACCGGATGAATGATATCATTGACGGGACGCGGCTGGAAGGCAAAATTCTTGTGGACGGACTGGATATCTATACCGGGTCGTCCAACGTGATTGACTTGCGGCGCCGAGTCGGGATGGTCTTTCAGAAATCGAATCCCTTCCCCAAGTCCATTTATGAAAACGTCGCCTATGGCCCGCGAATTCACGGCGAGAAGAATCGCAGGACTCTCGATGAACTCGTGGAAGCGAGCCTGCGGCGGTCAGGGCTTTGGGAAGAAGTCAAGGACCGCCTTGCAGATAATGCGATGGGACTCTCCGGCGGGCAGCAGCAGCGCCTTTGTATCGCCCGGGCGCTTGCGGTGAATCCGGAAGTCCTGCTCATGGACGAGCCGGCTTCGGCCTTGGACCCGCGCTCAACGACACGCATCGAAGACTTGATTGGAGAACTGCGCGGCGACTACACGATTGTTATTGTGACTCACAACATGCAACAGGCCGCGCGCGTCTCGGATGACACCGCCTTTTTCTACGAAGGCCGCTTGATCGAAGTCGGCCCGACGATACATATCTTCACGAACCCGAGTGAAAAGCAGACAGAAGACTACATCACCGGACGGTTCGGATAATCCGGACCATGTTCGCGCACGAAATATACGGGGCGCGGGAACGCCCTCTTTCTCTCACCTGACGGAAGGACCTCAATCATGCCTGTACACCTGAGACGCGACCTTGACCGGCTGAAGCGCAAGATTCTGTCCTTTGGCGCCGCCGTAGAAGAGAACGCGCAGCTCGCGGTGACAGCCCTGCGGAATTTTGATCCGCAGCTTGCCCAGCGCGTTATCGAACGCGACGACCAGATTAATCAGGACGAAGTGGACATCGAGGACGAGTGTCTGAAAATCCTCGCGCTGCATCAGCCGGTGGCGATCGACTTGCGATATGTCATCACGGTCCTGAAAGTCAACAACGATTTGGAGCGTATCTCCGACTTCTCGGTCAACATCGCCAAGCGTGCGCGAACTTTGGCCAGACAGGAACCTGTGGCATTGCCCAATGATCTGCTGGTTATCGCGCAGAAGTCGACGAACATGGTGAAAGCCTCTTTGGACGCGCTGGTTGAACAGGACCCGCTGCGTGCACGGCAGGTCTGTGCGTCAGACGATGAGGTCGACGACCTGCAACGCAAGTTGTACGACATCATCGTCCAGGAGATCCGCAATCATCCCGACCACGCCCCGCAATGGATGCAGGTCTTTTCGACCGTGCGCTATTTCGAGCGGATGGGTGACTTGGCCACGAACATTGCCGAAGACGTCATCTACTTGGTCGAGGGCGAAGTCATTCGGCATCGCGACGCGGGAGCATAGTCTTCGTATTCATGAAAACGTAAAGCGGCGGCCCCTTCGGGCCGCCGCTTTGTTCAGCGAATCTATCGGTCTTGGCTATTAATTGCCACCGCAATCTGAAGTCACGACGTAGTAGCGATAGCCGTCGAAGCCCACGTCGCCATCGACGACGACCGAAGCACCGCTCAGAGCAGGCACCGTGTCATCGAGAATGAACTGCGGATCGAGACCGTCGTCCGGGTTACCGTCGTTGTTTGGGATGGTCGAGTACCAGATCTTGTAGTTTGCATCCTGCGGCGCCGTGAAATGCAGTTGGATGAAGTTCGGGGCATTTCCGGCCGACACCACATACGCGCGGAGATCGGTCACCGGCAGGCACGGGATCGTCGTCACCGGGCATTGGACTGTCGGAACGCAAGGCGTGCCATCATCTGTGACAGAGAATTCGATGGTTCCTGTAGCAGTGCTCCAAGGACCAATCAACACTAGATATTCTGCATCCTGAACGGAACAGAAGGTGAATGTTGAACGCAATGTGCTTGGTGACGTACAGAGCGGATCGTCATCATCGCCTCCCACGCACATTAGGGTATCGCAATTGTTACAGAATACAAAGATTTCTGTGTCAAAGTTGGACAGCGGGTGGCAGGTCGTAACCGTCATTGAGTTTCCTGTACCCGTAAATGTGTACCATATTCCCGGCGAGAGGGTATTGTAAACGTCTCCGCAAACCGGAATGTTCGCCTCTGGCGTCGCGCCAACATTGGTGCCAACGTAGGTGCCAACGAATGCTGGAACCGTCACGGCATCAACGCAGGCGTCGCTTCCTTGCAAAATCTGCGGGCAGGGATTGGCCTCACAGGTCAAGCCGGCGTCCCAGATACCTGCCAGCGTATTACATTCAAGCTGCGTCACATTCGCGCACGAGTTGCCATTGTTATAGCAGCAACGGCCCACCGGGCAGGGAGCGGCTTCACAAGTTGTCGTGGATGTCCATTGACCGGAAAGAGCATTACACTCTAACTGGGTATTGGTCGCACACGCCCCGATACCGTTGTCGAGATAGCAGCAACGGCCCACTGGGCAGGGGCTGGTTGCGCAGGAGGCGGCATCATTCCACTGACCACCGAGTGCTGTACACTCGGCAGCCATGTTATCCGTACAAGTCGCAATTCCGTTAAGCAGATAGCAGCAGCGGCCTTCCGGTGCGCATTCCACGAAGTTGCCGCAGGCAGCACCCTGCGTGATGATCAGCTCGAAGTTGCCTGATCCGGCTCCCCAGCCGTCCGGAACCACGTAGTACGTCCGACCAAGTTCCGAGCAGAAGGTTGCGGTGGATCGCAGACCGGAGAAAGTACACGTCGCATCGTCGTTACCCGCCACGCACGTGAAGTTCTGACAGTCTTCCGAGCAGACCACGAGAATCTGCGTGTCATAGGCCGTGTAGCCTGAGCACAACGACACCGTAATCTGATTACCCGTACCAACGATTCTGTACCATTCATCCGGAGCGGTATTGGACCCTTCATAGGGATCGGCGGAACCCAACGCGCACTGCACGCCGGGATCATTATCACCGGCGCCGACCGTATTGCCGCGGACAGTTGCCGGCACCGGCAGCAGTGGTGCTTCCGCGCAGGTATTGCCACCGTCAATGAACAGCGGGCAGGGGCTGGCTTCGCAGGTCGTCGTGCCGTCCCAAACGCCGCCGATGACCGAGCAGTCGTAGGCCCCGTTGTTCGCGCAGCTATTCCCGCCGTCATAACAGCAACGGCCGATGGCGGTGCACGGCGAAGTGGTCAACGTGTAGGCATCGCAACCTGACGAGCGGTCCACCATGATGTAATAGGTTCCGGCCACCAAAGGCACACACGACAAGGTCACGGTGTCCTGAGAGATGTTTGCAAACCGAATACAATTGAAGCTGTCCGGCGGACAGGACGTCGAAACCAAGAGACCGCGAGTCGTAGTGGTCGAAGCGATTAGTTGAATGTTCCAAGCACCATTGGTTGACGTCGTCCAGCGATAGACGTAGTCTTCGCTGGCGTCGGCGGTGCCCAAACAGGTGTTGAAGTGTTCGTTCCCGGCACCGCACGTGGTTCCGGCATCCACAAAGGCGTCCGCCTGTGTCTCATCCCAGCAATCGCGGGCCAATACGAGCACACGGCACGTGTCATTAGCACGATTTCCATCTGTTCCCAAGTCGCTCCAGATTAGGAGTTCGTAGTCCCCGGGGGTCGCCGGCGCAGTCTCGGTTCCAGCGAAGTCTACGTCAGCCGTTGCTTGCGGGGCAATCGCGCCGGTATTCCCTGAAATGACAGCGCCGCCGTTGAACCGGTATCTAACGTCAGCGGCCTCGGTCACCAAACCGATATTGCGGAAGCGGCCGACGACGTTGAATGAACTGCCGATCGTCACACGCAGCGGCGAGGGCTGAACAACGGCTTCACAACGGAAGTCGTTTGCGTAACACGGCGAGACATTCAAGCGCACCTCATCGCAGCCTGTGGAACGGTCCACCATGATATAGTACGTACTTGCGGGAAGCGCAAGACAGTTAATCTTGAGCGTGTCCTGACTCTGGTTCAGGAAAGTCACGCAGTTGAAGCTGTCAGGAGGACAAGCCGTAGAAACCAGCAAACCTCGGGTCGTTGTGGTCGTCCCAATCAATTCAATGTTCCAGTTCCCTGGCGAGGTCGTCGTCCACTCGATGATGTAATCTTCACTGGCATCGGCCGAACCCAAACAGGTATTGGCAAAGTCGTTGATTGCGCCGCAGGTCGTGAAAGTGTCGGCAAACGCGTTACTGTGCTGCTCGTCGTAGCAATTGACTGCGGTCAGTGTGACACGGCTCGTGTCGTTGCTTCGATCGACATCGGCACCAAGATTTGAGTAGACCTTAAGTTCATAGCTTCCTGCCGAACCCGGCCCCATCTCAGTCCCGGCGAAGTCGACATCACCCGTGACGCAAGGCGCCAAGCTCGTCGTTACGCCTGTCACCGGGGAACCGTTGTTAAAAATGTACCCGACGTCCGATGCCTGCGTAGTCGAACCGACATTGCGGAAGCGACCTATCACGTTGAACGGTGTGTTCACGAAGATTCGATAGGGGCTAGCGGGAGCCACAACGGCACTGCACGTGAAGTCGTCTGCATTCACCGCTCCCAAGTAGAACCACACCGCGCGGCCGGTCAATGCTTCCTGCGTCTGGTCTGCTGACGTATTGCACACATACGTCAGATAGTTGTTGTTCGGCGCAGTCGAACCCTGCTGAATACCGACCGTAGCACTCGGATAGGTGGTCGAAGGTGCATAACGGTCGAGGGCGCGCCACTGCAGCTTGATCTTGCCGTCTGCATAGAGAATGGCTTGATAGGTGTACGTGTGCTGGAATTGGGGAGAAAGGCGGCCTACGGAGTCCCACTGGATGATGCAACGAGTACCATTGTCATTGTAGAATACCGCGCCGCTGTCCGAAACCGTACCACTTACACCCGTACCGCCGTAATTCGTATGCTGATCATCCCACAACGGCCAGATGCCGCCCTGCGGAAACGTTGTTGTCGGCAAGGTGCATGTATTGCTAAACGAGGTGACGCTGGTCATACCGATTGCGCCATTCGTGCTCGGGTAGACCGTGGTCCTGTTGACGCCGTAGAACGGGAAGTTAAAGGACAAGTTTACCGCTTGCGCAGCGTCGTCGGCGCGGGCCAAACTTGTCAGCTCAACCGTTCCCGGCATGCCCACGATGTCAATGAATTCGAACGTGGCCGTGTCACCGTCTTGATTGTCCACCCAACGGTAGCCGAAGCAATCCGGTCCCCCAACACCATCCAGCCGTTCACCGGGTTCACGAGGGCTTTCGAGACGCCCGGATTCGTAAAGGTCAAGTTTCTCACGTTCAGTCATGTCATCGCCGTCGTAGAAGCGCTGTTCAAGAGCATCAAGGTAGGCATTCGCAGACGCTTCGAATTCCGTCATGACGGATTGATAAGCGTGTTCATCCTCTCCTTTGATCATTCCGCTTTGGACGAGTTCGAACTTCTCGCGGTCAGACAGGATACTCCCCTCGTTTAGGCGCTCGAGAAGCATGCCCAAATAGAGGCCTTCGGACTCCGTGCGCGCCCTATCTTCCGCGAGCACCCGAAGCTTGCCTTCGTCTACGCCATTACTGAAAGCCGGCGCGGCTTCGCCAAGCTCGGCAAGCTCGGCAACCACTGCGGCGCGCTTGGCGAGCAGTTCGTCGTTGCTCACGTCTTGGATGAGCAGCGCATCAATCTCAGCAAGCGCGGTGCGCGCAGTCTCAATGCGGGACATTTTTCTTGCCGACTCGGTAGCGGTCGCGAAATACGCCGCACCCAGCAGCACGCTGGACATCACAATCAAGGATAGCCACTTCTTCATACAATCACCTCAGGCGGTTTGGGTTTTTGACCCGGGACGAAACAACAAAAAGGGTCTGATGGACAGACTGGAAATTTCAGGTAGCAGATCTTGGGCGGGACATTCTAACCTACAAATCTAATGCAAAACTTGCCGGATTACAAGAGTTCCGGCGGGGCTGCAAAATTTCTCTTCCTGCTTCAGGCCCCACAACGGTCAAGCGGCCCGCGCATAACTGCACGGGCCGCTTGAGTTTACATTTCAACGGCCATTTCTGACCGAGGTGTCGGAGAGGTTACTGTGTCACAAGCAAGACAAAGTCACCCGTCTGGCCGCCGAAGCCGCTGACACGAATGTAATAATTCGTGCCGTTGGAGGGCGTTGCCACCGTTCCGATCGTGTACAAGCCGTTGATTGGACAAGCCGAATCGTCAATACAGAACACTTCAGTTCCATCGCACGATGCGGCGTAGCAACCCATCTTCGTGTCGTAGTTTGTGCCATTATCGCACAGCGACATCGTAATCGGGCTTGTAGACGTTGACGTATACACGTACCACACATCAGGCACCGTGAAGATGCAGGTGGTCGGTTGCGGGCTAAACGTCGAGCCTACGGTCGTTCCGGAAACCGGCGTGTTGTTGAATACCTGGACAGCACCAATGCACTCGTCATTCGGTCCGAGCAACGGGCACTGATCAGTGGCACAAGTCAGGAATTCGTTCCACTGTCCACCGAGCGCGGCGCATTCCGTCTGGAAGTTATCCACGCAATCCAAACCGCCGTTGTAGCAGCAACGGCCTGTCGGCAGCGGCGGCGGACACGGATTCGCTCCGCAGCTCTGGAACGGTCCGCCCCAGGTGCCGCCGAGTTCGGCGCAGTCAGCCTGAGTCAGGTCGTCGCAGTTGTTGTTGTTGTTGTAGCAGCAACGGCCAACCGGTTCAGTGAACGGCGAGCAACCGGCCGTCACGACGAAGTAACGGTAGTTGTCGAAGCCCGGCAAAGCCTGATAGACCACAGGACCTGCCATGACGCCCAACAGCACGTCTGCAATCGCGAAGTCAGGATCAGATCCATCGTCCGGATTACCATCGTTGTTCGGGTTGTTCGAGTACCAGATGGTGTAGTCTTCATCCTGCGGCGCCGTGAAGAACAACTTGTAGTTGTTCGGCAGGTTGCCAGCGGATTCCACCAGAATCGTCAGGTCGGTAACCGGATCGCACGGAGCGTCCTGACACGGACCGAAGTCGTAGATCGACAGGGTGTAGACACCGCTGTTGCCGCTTCCGTAGTGACCAGCACGAATGTAATACGTTCCCGGGTTAAACAGACCGGCAATCATCGAACCGAATCCGGCGACCGGACGGAACGACGGATCGAGCCACGGGATCAAGTCGAGATCGGGGTTGCAGCCCCAGTCTTCGTTGCAGTACAACTGCGTTCCACAGCAGGCGCCGTCGTACACCACGATATTCGGATCACAGAAAACGTCGTTATCGCCAAGAATCGCAATTCTGCGGCACTCAGTCAGCGTGAAGTAGTAGAACTGATCCGGGCCTGTGGAAGGACCGTAGAAGCAATCATCCACACAAGACTGACCGACGCAAGTATGCGTGGCGGCCGGGTTTCCGGCGGCGGCAGACGCACTGCCCATCGGCGGCACGACCATCAAGGTCGCCGTATTGCAGTCGTCGTTGGTCGGCGGCGGCGGCGGGCACGGGCTGCCTGCGCAGGTCAGACCCTGCGTCCAGTTGCCACCCAAGGCGGTACATTCGGTCAACGTGTTGTCAATACAGCTTGAGTTGTTGTCATAGCAGCAACGACCCTGCGGTTCGCCGGCCGGCGTGCAGGTCAGCGTCAGCTTATAGAGCGACGGCGTCGGCAGACCGGTAAAGTTTCCATACGAACCGAACGCGACATAGCTTCCCGGTGCGAGCTGCAGCGCCGAAACGGACTGCGGGCCGAGTGCACAGTTGGTAATGAAGCTGTTCGTAATGAAGAATGCCGAAGCACAATTCGTGATGTCCACAATACCGAAGAGCAGGTTGCTGAAGGACGACTGAGCCGTCAAGGTCACATCGCTGAACTCGGTAATTGTGAACAGGAACCAGTCAGTGTCACGGTAGCCGGTGGCGTCACAGGTAAACGTCTGCGCGCAGACCGTCTGACCGCACGCGATCGATCCGTATACCGGCGGAACAAGGTTGCAACCGCCGTTGATATCGCTCGTACCATTGGTGGCGCAGTAGTTCGGGAAGTCATCAGGTTCAATGACGTCGGTCCCGCTGCACTCCATAGCGCACAGGTTCACGCACGGCTCTTCTTCGCAAGTCAAGTCAGGCGTCCAAATGCCATTTAAGCCTGCGCACGTTGCGGCGATATTGTTAGCACAAGAAGCGCCATCATTGTAGCAACAGCGGCCAAGTTCCACCGAACAGCCGATGGGATCGTTGCAGGCCGCGCCGGAAGTCACCAGCAAGTCAAAAATACCTGAAGCGGTACTGAATCCGGTTACCAGCAGGAAGTATTCCTGACCGGGAGCCGAGCACCACGTCACGGTCGAATAGAGACCGGATACGCCCGAGCAGTTGTCGTCGTTGCCCGTGATGCACACGAGGTTGTCGCAGGTACCGCAGAAGACGCCAAGTTTCGTATCATACTGGAACGGCGAGCCGGCGGGATCCAGACAGGTCGTCGCAGTCAAGGTCGTGCCGTTGCCGATCACCGAATACCAGACACCGGGTGCCGTATTCAAAATGGTGCTACAGGTCGGGACGTTGTCAATCGCGTAACCGGCAGTAGTGCCTTCAATCTGCTGACCGATTGGCAGGGAGACGCGGTTCGCGCAATCTTCGCTGCCCTGAATAACTGTCGGGCAGGGATTCGCCGCGCAGGTTAATCCGGGAGTCCACATTCCACCAAGCGTGGTGCACTCGGCTTGGGTATTGTCAGCACAGCTTGCGCCGCCGTTATAGCAGCAGCGGCCAATGGCACCTGGGCACGTTGTTGCCGTATTGCAGATTCCGTCGTTCGTAACCTTAATCACGTACGGACCAGTGCCGGTGCTGTAAGCGTCCACGATGATGTAATACGTCAAGCCTGCCGTCATCGTCACCGTGCCGCACGACTGCAAACTGCAATAGTCATCATTGCACAGCACGTTGACGCCGCCCGCAGTCGGGCAGCCCTGCGAGACGATGATTCGCGAGTCATAGGTCGTTCCGCCGCACAGCGAAACCGTCACCTGCTCCGTCACCGTCGGCGTATACGCATACACCACGTCCGGACCATACTGCGGATTGGTCGTGCAGCCATAGTCATCGATGGCGCCGACAGTCGTACCCGGATCGCAATAGGGCAGGGAGTTAATCACGACTGCGGTCGCACAGGTTTCTCCGCCCTGGTCGAGCGGACGGTTCGGCATGCGGCCGTCATCCAACTGATCCACAATTTCCGACAAGCGCTGCTTCTGATACGTGAAATCCAGACCCTGCATAGACAGTCTGGTGATTTCATCCAACAGGCGCTCGGCTTCGATCTTCAGTTGTTCGCGGGCATCCAGCTCTACCACTTCCGCCGCTGCGGGAGCGACGTAGCCGGCAGGAGCTTCAGCAGAAACCGAAGGTCCGTCCACGCGCTGAACCTGCGCCGGAGCCTTGACCTCATTATTCATGCTGCTCAAAGATTGAATCTTTGCGTCAATTTCGTCAAAGCGCCCTTGCTGGGCGAGTTCTCGCTTGGCCTGAGCCAGTGATTTCTGTGCCTGCGGACTTAAACGCTTCGCGCTGTCGCTTTGGGTCGCGTAAGAATAGAACGCGAGCGAGCCACAACACAATAGCACGGCACACACATACCATAGCCATTTCTTGTTCATCTTCACTCCTTCATGTTTTGGGGGGTCAGATGTCTTAACCCCGTCTACGGATGGACAGAACCTGCACGCCTGACGGCGAACCGTCAGTACCCTTTACAATATCAAATATAATTGCCAGCAAAATAGGATGTCAACACGAGATTGGTTGAAATGACACAATTCTCTTTTTTGCATCTACTATTACAAACTCTTAAAATTCAATCAAATAAATTGAAAGTCATATTGACTTAATTCACAGTAAAAATCTTAACTTTCGCTATTCTATCTATTTATTATACTTGACCCATTCATTCAACAATTCGCGTCAAACTGACGACTCCTCTTCAGTGTGAATCAATTTACGCATAATGCAACCGCCTCGATGGTCTTCGAGGCGGATCATCGAGTTTCCCGAGGCTCTCGAGATGTTAGACGAGCGCCGCGCTTCGTAAGGCCTTAAAGTACGTTTTCGTGAACAGGCTCAGATCGTTGCCGGCCGGCGAGAAATCCTTGTAGAGAATCGCGCTTGCGCCAAGCGATTTGAGTTCGTCCGACACCGACGGTTGATCGAAGATCGGCAATCCCGTCACCACCACCACGCCCGCGCGGACATTGTCTTCCAGCAACTTCATGAGCACACTGCGTCCGCTCATGCGCGGCATTTCGAGGTCCAAAGAGAGCACGTCGGGTTTCACGGTCTTGACGGCTTCAACGCACTCGTCTCCGTCCGCCACCGACCCCGCAAACTCGAACCCTTCCTCGCGCTCGACCAATGCCTGCAACACCCTGCGCACGACCGGATTGTCATCGGCAATCAAAACTCTCACGTTGCGTCCCCCTTTTGGAACGGACATTTACATTTACTCCGACGTTGCCATCTTGATAAACTCACGGGCACGGTCAATATTTTCTTCGATGTCGGTGACGAACGCCGGAATGTCAAGCGACAGGATTGCCGGATTCTCCTGGGCCACGACTTCCCAAGCGGGGTCCTGCGCCAGATGCGCATTCACGCGTTCGCGCAGACTCTTGCTCAGAATGGCACGCGCCAAACTGGAAGCCAGATGCACGATGGCCGTCAGCACACTGTGCTCGGGCGCGAGGTGCGGCTGATGATGGTAGCGGATGCTTTCCACTATGGAATTGGGCAGCGACCACTTTTCGGCCAGCCACGCGCCGACTTCCGCATGGTCCGTGCCGAGCACTTTCTGCTCCGCGACAATCGAGGGCAGTCCCTCCTGCTCCGCAATTTTGAAAGCCTGACCCAGCTCATTGGGGAAGTATTGATGCAGGACGATTTTACCGATGTTATGCAGCAGTCCGGACGTGAACTCGATACCGTGCAGTCGCATTTGCAGCTTCGAGGCCAGCACGCGCGCGATTTCGCCGGTACCCGCGCTATGCTCCCAGAATGTCTCTCGCGAAAAAGCCGTGCCGCCCTCGAGCACGGGGAAAGCCTTGAACACCGAAATCGATGTCACCAGATTTGAGACTTCGCGCATCCCCAGCACGACCAGCGCCATGTTCAGCGATTCGACTCGCCGCGGCATTCCGTAGAACGCGCTGTTCGAAACGCGCAGGATTTTGCTCGTCATGGACGGATCGTTGCGAATAATCCTCACGATTTCCGACATCCCCGCCAGCGGATCGTTCGCCAGCCGCGAGACTTCCATCGCCAGCAGCGGCAGCGTCGGCAAGTCGTGCGCATCCCGCAGCCGCTGCATCACAAATTTGCTCCGCGCGGAGTCTCCTGTGATCAGGTCATCTGCCGTCGGGACGGAAACGAAACTATGCGAAGAGTGATTCATGAAATCTCCAATTATGGTCATACATCGAGAGATGTATTTAACTTGTCTAAGTTCAGCCAGAATACGTCGCCGTAGCGCGTGACGGTGCGTGCGCGGACGGGCAGCGGGGCCACGGACAGCTCCTGATGCAGCCACGCGCGCGGATGAACCGGGATCACTTCATCGGCGTGATCAAACGCCAGTCCGAGCGGACCGTCCACCGTGTCCACCAGAGCGATAGTTGCAGGACCATTACGGTGTGAAATTTCCGTCCCGATGACATGACGCATGTCAAGCACCGGCACTCGACCGAACGCCAGTTGAACTTCTCCGGAATAGTCCGGATTCGACGTGGGAATCAGGGGTAATCCTACGAACAGACCGCGCACTTCGTCCACGGTCAGGCCAACCCGCCAGCCTCCTAAGCGGAAGCACACGAGTTTTGTGGGGGGTGCGGCGGGCGCGGCTGCGGGCCGCCGGCGAATGGGAGGTGCTGAGACCATCTTACTGCTGCTTTAGTTTTTTCTCGAGTCCCAGCAGCAGACGTGCGGCAATTCTGTTGGGGCTGGACTTGCCGTTTTCCCACCGGTTGACCGTCGAAAAGGTCACGCCGATGAGATGTGCGAAGTCTTCCTGTGTCAGCTGCATGCGCTGCCGGATCTGGCGGATACGCTCAGCGTCCATTCTCATTTGTTCCAATGGTTTCTCCGGTCTGAAGGTACTTTGTGTTCATAACCATGACTCGATGTGCAATCAGCGGGCCATTGCGAACCCTATAGCTCGCACGTGTTCGAGATTACACATAAAGATATGTAAAATCAGATGTTTAGGGAATAACAGGTGCACCATACTATGACTCAACTTAGAAAGTCTACCCTTCCTTCTGCGTCTTTTGCGAGCGCATTCCCTTGCAGCTCGGGCAAAAAAAAGACCCGGCAGCGGACGGGTCATGAACGGTTAGTTCAGGATGGAATACGGGTCCGGCCCGCCGGAATCAGTCCGCATACAAACCTCCAGTTTGCTCCAGCCAATCTGCGATCTCGTCCGACAGAGTGGGAATATCATCCGATGTCACATCCAGTTTGAGCACCGGAAGCAAACTGCGTTCGGCAAGCTCAAGCAGATACTCCTGTTCACGAAGGAAAATGGATAGATTGTCATACTGCGCAGGATTGCCGGACACTTTCAGACGTTCTTCGCGCGCCGCCTCAAACGTCCCGGGGCGCCGCACACAGAGGACAATCCGGAAACCGAGCGGCAGCAGACGCTCCTCCAGCCAGCGGAAATCATAGTCGCGCTGGCAATACAGATGCTGGTGCATGATGGTCGAGTGATGAAAGCGGTCGACAATCCACGAGTAGTAGCGAAGCAGTTCAAACAGTCTCGCCCACGTCGCATACGTTTCCATGGCCAATGACTCTTCCTGCGGCTCGAAGTTTATCAATCCTCGTCCCCACGGGAAATTCGAGAACGCACACCACTCGCCGGACACGAGCGGCGACGGATAGCGATACTTGCGCGGCCCGACGATGCGGGGATGCTCGTTCAGGGCAAACGCCAAGTCAGTTTTGTGCGTCAGGCGGGTGCCTTCGAGCAAGATCTTGGGAACAAGCTTTCGGCTCATGAGGGCTTGCTGTTCTTCTTGCGGCGCGCTTCCAGCAAGACTCCGATCCAGATGGCGGTTTCATAGAGAATGATCATGGGCGCAACCATCAGCATCATGGTCAGCGCGTCGGTGGTGGGAGTAGCCAGCGCGGCGAGAATAAAGATCACGACAATCGCGATGCGGCGGTGCCTGCGGAAGAATGCCGAACTCACCAGACCGGTGGCTATCAAAAGGCCCATCACCAGCGGCAATTGGAAAATGACTCCAAACGCCAGCAGCAGGAACAGCACCAGACTGATATAGCTGTTGAGCGACCAGAAGTTCTGCAAGCCTACTTCGGCGAACGAACCCAGAAACTGCAGGGCTGTAGGCAGAATCATCCACGAGAACGCCACTCCGCCCCAGAACAACAGCGTGGAAATCGCCACAATCGGCCACAGCCAGAGTTTTTCTTTTTTGCGCAGCCCCGGTCCCACAAAACCATACAACTGCCAGGCGACAAACGGTGAGGAGACGAGCAGCCCGAGCAGAATCGCGATCTTAATCTCGATGACGAACCCTTCAGACGGGCCGAGCAGCGAGAGCGTGCCGGGCACGGCTTCGCGAAACGGCTGCATCAGGAAGTCGCGCGCACGGTCTGACAAGGCAAAACCGACTCCGGCACCAACAGCCACGAACAGCGTGCTGCGCAGTATTCGCTTGCGCAGTTCGTCGAGATGGTCCCAGAAGGTTACAGGTTGGTCAGTCACGTGATGGGGTAGGCGGGGCGAAACTATAAGCTCCGCTTTTGGCAGACTTGCTTTGTTGAGTGTCAGGAGTTACTTTGCAGGAGCGGTGCCGCCTAATCCGAACGGATTGAAACGGGTATCGGTGTCGTAGATGTCCACTTGCTCGCGCCGTTTCAAGAAGCCGACGATTGCATAAGTCACAGGCGTCAGCACGATTTCGACACCGCACTTGAACATGTAGTTAAAGGCAATCATCAGCCACAGTTCGCGCACGGGAACAATGCCCGCGAAAGCGATAACCACGAACAGTCCGGTATCCACCGCCTGTCCGGCGAGCGTCGAGCTGACGGTGCGCAGCCACAAGACGCGGCCTTGAGTCGCAACTTTCAGTTTAGCCAGAATTACGGAGTTGGTGAACTCGCCGAACAGATAGGCGATTAACGACGCGAGCACGATGCGCGGCACGAATCCGAGAATGGCTTCGAACGCCTCCTGATTCGGCCAGATTGAGGCGGGTGGCATCGCCGCGACAACGGCGAAGGTCAGAGCGGCGAGCACATTGGCTGCAAATCCCATCCAGATAATCCGCCGCGCCCGTCCGAAGCCGTAGACTTCGGTCAACACATCGCCGAAGATGTAGCTTAGCGGAAAGAGAAACGTCCCGCCGTCAAAGGGAAAGATACCGAATCCGACGAGCTTGGTCGCCGCGACATTCGAAATCAGCAGGATTGCGACAAACAGACCGCCGATGAGGTCATAGTAGCGCAGACCTCTCGGCAGTTGACCGGGCAGGACGATTTTCTGGGAATCGGGCATGCGGGCTTGGTTAGAGAAAGTGACTTGAATTCAATGCGTAGAGAATCTATCAACTCTTGGCGGGAAAAGCAACCTTGCCTGACATCAGCTTTGAACAGCAGATAGCGGCGCGGGCGAGCGAGCTGGGTTTTGACCTGTGCGGCGTGTCGCAAGCTGAAGTCCCGCAGCGCGGTGCGCAATTCCGCTCGTGGCTTGCCGAAGGCATGGCCGGCACGATGACTTATCTGAACCGCACAGCGGAGCGCAGACTCGACCCGCAGCAGGTGCTGCCGGGAGTTCGAAGTGTCATCTCAGTCGGGCAATCTTATTTCACGGGACTCTTGCCCGACGAGGTGCGGCAGGACCCGTCACGCGGGATAATCGCCAGCTACGCATGGGGTCAGGACTATCACGACTTGATGGGGCATGCGCTTGCAGAGCTTGCCGAGTTTGTGCAGTCACTCGCGCGGGATGTTCAGACAAAGAGCTACGTGGATACGGGGCCGGTCTTGGAGCGCGAGACCGCAGAGCGCGCGGGGCTGGGATTCATCGGGAAGAACACGCTGTTGATTCATCCGCGTATGGGCTCGCAGTTGTTTCTCGGAGAGATCCTGACGACACTCGAGCTTGTGCCGACAAGTGCGCCGCAGATGCCGTCCTGCGGGAGTTGCACGAGATGTCTGGAGAGTTGTCCGACGTATGCTTTTCCTGCAGCATATGTGCTGGATTCGCGAAAGTGTATTTCTTATCTGACGATTGAGTATCGCGGCTCTATTCCACTTGAACTTCGCCACAAAATAGGCAATCACATTTTCGGGTGCGACGATTGTCAGACTTGCTGTCCGTGGGTAAATCGGTTCTCAACCCACTCCCGCCAGCGAGCATACGAGAATGTGCTGGAAAGGAAGGCTCCGAGACTGACAAGACTTGCCAAGCTGAGCGAAGCTGAGTTCTTGGAGATGTTCAGAGGGAGTCCGGTGCTACGTCCGAAGTATGAGGGCTTCATGCGGAATGTGGCCGTTGCCCTCGGAAACTGGCAGTCGCGTGAAGCGCTGGATGCGCTTGCACCGCTTGCAAATCATGAGAGTTTGCTGGTGCGCGAGCATGCGGCGTGGGCGGCCCGAGCTATACTTGAATCTATTGCGGACAAGTGACGGAGAAATTTTGCGGGCAGCGGAGACCTTGGCGGCAGCGAGAGACTGGATCTGAGGAAGGGAGAGCAGAAGAATTGGACATAATATACGACAGAATTTAGAAGTTGTCAAGACAATTTTGGTAAATTGACAAATATTTATAAACATATGTTCAATATGTTGTTAAGCCTGATTGGCATTGAACTTACGCGGGAAACTACTGAAGCCGAGAGGCGTTCGGGGATAGAAAAGGGCAGCCGTCGGGCTGCCCTTTTTCCGTGGTTTTAGTCGGAATTTACTCGTCTTCGGGATGAAGATCAATACCTAAGTCTTTGGCCTTCTTCCAGAGAGTGGTGCGGTCGATTTGCAGCACGCGCGCAGCTTTCAGCACGTGGCCGTTGGCGGCGAGCATCGCATTCTCGATGAATTGCTTTTCGAAGGCACGGACTGCCTGCTTCAGCGGGCCGAGGGTCATCGCGGCCTCTGGCAACGCGCCGTTGGTCGAGGCCGGTGCGGAATGCGGCGCCGCCTGGGGCAACGGATAGTTGGTTGGCGGAGTCAGACTGTAGTTTTCCGTCGAAGCAATCGGCTGCTTGAGGAACTGCATGGTCGCCGCAGTGATGGTTGTTCCCGATGACGCGAGAATGGCGCGCTCGATGACGTTTTCCAATTCGCGGACGTTGCCGGGCCAGGGATGCGACAGCAGCATGGCCATAGCCTCGTCGGTGAAGGTGAAGTGTCCCTTCTGCAGACGGCCACCGATTTTATCGAGGAAGTGCGCGCAGAGCATCGGGATGTCTTCCTTGCGCTCGCGGAGCGGCGGAATCGTGATGGGCACGACATTCAGCCGGTAATAGAGGTCCATGCGGAAGCGGCCTTCCTGAATCATTCGCTCGAGGTCGCGGTTGGTCGCCGTGACGACGCGGATGTTGACAGGAATCTTGCGGCTGCCGCCCAGCCGTTCGATTTCGCGATCCTGCAGGACGTTGAGCAGTTTAACCTGCGTGGCGAGCGAGAGTTCGCCGATTTCGTCCAGGAAGATGGTACCGCCGTTAGCCTGTTCGAACTTCCCGATGCGGGTTTGCTTGGCATCGGTGAAGGCGCCTTTTTCGTGACCGAAGAGCTCAGATTCGAGCAAGGTCTCCGGCAACGCGGCACAGTTGACCTTGACGAACGGCTTTTCAGAGCGCGGGCCTTCAAAGTGCAGGGCGCGAGCGACGAGTTCCTTGCCGGCGCCGGTTTCCGCGCGAATCAAGACCGTCGTATCGACGAACGCGACTTCGCGGATTGCATCAAAGACTTTGTGCATGGCGGGCGAGCGTCCCACAAGTCCGCCAAGCTTGTGATCCCCGCCGAGCCGGCGCTTGAGCTTTTCCACTTCCCCCACGAGGCGAAGATTGGAAAGCGCAGCCTCGACCGTCCGCGCGAGCAGACGCGGTTCGAGGGGCTGGGATACAAAGTTAGTGGCGCCGTTTTCCATGGCTTCGACAATCCGCTCGGAGCGATCATTCTCCGAGTAGATGACGACCGGCAGGCGCAGGTGACGTGAGCGGATGTCCCCAATCAGGGAGACACCCGAAGTCCCCTTCAAGTCCAAATCGCAGAGGACGACGTCGACGGTTTCGGTCTCCAGGCGGTTGAGCACATTGCCCGGATCAGTTTCCGTGAGGACGCGATATCCTCCCTCGGCGCGCAGCGAACTCGAGAAGTGTTCGAGCGCGGAAGTTTCCTCGTCTACAATCAGCAGTGTCGGTTCCGACATTTTCCGGGTCTCCCGTTTCCAATGTCCATTCGTTACTATCCATAATACATCCTTTCCTTCGGCAAAAGCTGGGCCGAGCTGATACATCACAACCTCCTTGTTCATCCGTTACAACATCGGGAAAGCCCCGAGAACTGAATCTGCTATCCTCCTTGAAATACAGGGGAAGGGTTAGTTTGTCAACATAACAGTAAGCAGAGCAAAAGCCAAAGAGTCAAGGGAAAAGGGCTAAAAATGTCGAGAATTTTCTACGGGGAATAAAGACTCCAAATTTGACAATTCAGGCTCAGGAAGGTATATTTCTAATTCAGGAATTTTGGGTATGTTGCAAAGGGCAAACGTACCGGACGGGCTTACAAACTCCATAACAACATGAATTTCTATACCGGTTTATGGGTCGCGGTGGTGACACCGTTCCAAAAAGGCCAAATTGACGAGGCGGCCCTGCAAAATCTGGTCACTGAGCTTGCGAATCGCGGGACGGACGGGTTTGTGCCGCTGGGGACAACCGGGGAAGCATCCGTCCTCTCCCGGGAGGAGCGGAGACGGGTCATCCAGTTGGTCTTGGAGGCTGCAAAAGGGCGGCCTGTCGTCCCGGGCTGTGGCACAAATTCCACAGAGCAGACGATAGAATTGGTGCGGGAGGCCAAGCAACTGGGTGTCCAAGGTGCTATGGTTATCACACCTTATTACAACAAACCGACTCAAGAGGGCCTGTATGCCCACTTCAAAGCGGTGCACGACGCATCGGATTTGCCGCTGATGCTTTATAATGTGCCCGGTCGGACCAGCGTCAACATGCTTCCGGAGACCGCAGTGCGGCTGGCCGATTTGCCGAGAGTAGCCTCTCTAAAAGAGGCTTCAGGCAATCTGGACCAGATTTCCGAGATTTGCCACCGCGTCGAAGGCAAGATGACGGTCCTTTCGGGAGATGACTCTCTGACCCTGCCGATTCTGGCGGTGGGAGGCGTGGGAGTCGTGTCGGTAGCCGCACATGTCTGCACGGACGTGATGAAAGGGATGCTCAGCGCGTTTTCGCGGGCGGATTTGGAAACCGCAAGGTTGCTGCACCATACGCTGCAACCACTGGCTAAGGCGATGTTCCTTGAGACGAGTCCTGCTCCGGTGAAATTCGCACTTTCGGAATTAGGAAAGATCGCGAACGAACTGCGCCTGCCGCTGGTGCCGGTCAAGGCCGAGACGGAAGCCAGGATTCGCGCGGCTATCGCAGCGTATCTGGAGCCGGTCTATGTCGCATAGCAAGCAGCCGATTCATGCCGCACTGTTCGGTGCAACGGGGAGAATGGGCAAAGTGATTTTGCACGAGACCCGGCTGAGCGGCCGGATTAAAGTGACAAATGCCTACGATCCGGCGGGTGCGGGGATGTATTTCGACGACTTGCTGATCCAGCCGAACTGCTACGGCGTGCACGACCATGTGGACGTGGCGATTGATTTTTCGCTGGCCAAAGCGGTGGAAGAGAATGTCACCTGCTGCCGCAAAGCCAGTGTGAATTATGTGTGCGGCGTGACGGGACTCTCGGAGAAGACGCATCATGCACTGCGTGAGGCGGCCAAGGAGATTGCCGTGCTGTGGGCACCGAACATGTCTCCGGCGATGAATGTGCTGTTTGCACTGGCTGCGGAAGCCACGGCCGCACTGCCTGAATACAAGGTCTATCTATCCGAGTCGCATCATACGCAGAAGCTGGATGCGCCGTCGGGCACGGCAGTGCGCATAAGCGAGATTGTGCAGGACACGATTGGCCGGAAGCCGGAAGTGTTTTCCCTGCGCATGGGAGACGTGGTCGGCGAGCACACGCTGGTCCTGGGCGGACACGGCGAACGGTTGGAAATCACTCATCGGGCGGATTCGCGCGCGGTGTTTGCGCATGGTGCCTTGCGCGCGGCGGAGTGGCTGGTCGGACAACCGGCGGGGTTTTACAGCATGGCAGACGTGCTGGGGTTGTGATCAAGGTGCGTTACGTCTTACTTTCTTTGCTGCTTCATTCCATCGCTTTCTCACAGACCATCCCGCCGGATTCGGTGTGGACGTTTGCGTATGATGACGGCGGGGATGAGTTTTTTTACGACGCATTGGAATTGGAGGACGGATATCTGCTGTGCGGCGAAGCGCGGGCGTGGAACGCGATGGCGGGCGAAGCGCTGCTGGTGAAGCTGGATTTTGTGGGGAATGTGGTATGGGCGAGAAGGTATGGGAATGCAGTCCCCATTAAGTTCACCAAGCTGCCGTCGCCCGGACGGGTGTGGGGTGATCGCGTCAACGCGGCGGGACAGAGCGTCGGCGGATTCAAAATGCACTTTGATTCGGCCGGGAATCAATTGGCTTTCGAGAACTTCGGCTCAACCCCTCATCCTCTGTTCTCCATCGGCAGCGCAAGAACCACCTATGATGGCGACGACGAGGGATACACGACTGTGTATTCATTCAGGAACACAGGGGACGAGGTCAACCGACTGTTTCGTTTTGTTTGTTGCGGAACGTCCGTAAACACGTTTCTCACGTTAGGCACAGGCGATCTTGCGCGAGACGAAGACATTTTCTATGACTTTGCGGTTTGCGGAGAGACGCACAATTCCGTTGAAACCGGCAAGGACGGACTGCTGGTTTGGCGACGTTCACCCGAAGAACCCGTCCCAGTCATTCACCGAGCAGAGATCGGCGGCGTGGCGGATGATTGGTTCAACGCCTTGACAGGACATCCTCTTCCGACTCCCTACGTTCTTTGCGGAGGATCGCGTAGCTATACGAACGGGTCTTCAGATTTATGGGTTGTCGGCACAGGCAGCGACGGAACGGTTAGCTGGTCGCGCCACTTCGGCGGACTCTCCTATGAAGACGGCGTGGAAATTGTTAACTCAGAAGATGGCGGTTTTATCATCGCGGGGAATTTTTCATCTGAAGATGTCAACTTCGAGCAGTCGGATTTCTGGCTGCTGAAGGTGGATGAGAACGGCGACAGCGCGTGGTCGGTGCTTGCGGGCGGAGAAGAAGCGGATCGCTGCGAGGGGATGATCCAGACGGAGCACGGGTTTCTGCTGTTCGGCGCGTCGCAATCATTTGCCGTGCCGGGGTGGGACGCCTGCGCAATGCTGTTGGCCTATGTGCCGGACCTTGCCGCCGCACCCTCCAGTTTGAACTTCGGACCGGTGCAAGTCGGAGACAGCGCGACGCGCGTGCTGCATCTTATCAACACGGGATCGAACACGCTGACAGTGACGGACATACAAGGGACGGATGCCTATCACGCGAGTTTCAGCGGTCCGGCGACCATTGCACTGGGCGAAACACTGAGCGTCACGACGGTTTTTGCGCCGCCAAGTGCGGGCAACCACGTGGACACACTACGCATATTCAGCGACGCGATTTCCGGAGAGAAGATTGTGCGCTGTCTGGGCGCGGGACTTGCGGCACATGCCGACGATGCCGACTTGCTGCCGCGAGAGTTTGCCTTGCATCCTCCCTACCCGAATCCGTTCAACCCCAGCACGAGTATTACGTTTGACTTGCCGCGCAATTCGGAACTGACAGTGGAAATCTACGACGTGTCAGGCCGGTTGGTCCGAACGATGTTTGCAGGGTCGCTCCCGGCCGGCAGCCATCGCATGATATTTGAGGCGGACGCGTTGGCGACAGGTCTGTATTTCGCAGCACTGCGCGCGGGCGAGTATCACGGTGTGCAAAAGCTGATGCTGGTGAAGTGAGACTCTTGCTTGCGGTGCTTCTTGGCGCACTGCTGCTGGCGGCGTGCGACAGCGATGATAAACCATCGCAGGGTCAATCTTACGAAATCTTTGCGGGGGACACGCTGATTACGATTCCCGCCACGGCAGCGGCCTTTGCGACCGAGCGTTTTGAGCTTCAAGCCTATCTGCTGCGCGAGTATCAAGTCGCGCGCGATCCAAATCTTCCGCGCGACGGCGGCTCGCCTTTTGCCGGCACGCTGCTCGAGTGGAAGTCTCAACCGTGGAGCGTCCGGCAGACCTTTCTTATCGCGCCCTACACCCACGATGTGCTGACGGACTCGCTCGCGCTCTATTTCTACATGATCGGCACATACGGCATGCAATTCGGCTACGGCTGGAAGGATACGTTCGATCCTGAAGCGGATTTGTGGAATAGCGCGCTGAGGCCGTGGCTCCGGCCCGCGGATTCGACGTTGACACCGGATAACCCCGGGACACTCGAATTTGACGGAGGGTTGGGCGACATGATTGAGTATCGGGGAATGTGGGGATTTGAATTGCTAATGGAAGTTTCGTGAAATTGAATAGATGCCGAACCTGATCATCCAGAAATACGGTGGGAAGACACTCGCGACGCCGGACGATATCTTGCAGGTGGCGCGGCTGGTGCATGAGCGCGTGAAGAGCGGAACTCAGGTTGTCGTGGTGGTTTCGGCACTGGCGGACACAACGGATCAATATGTGACGATGGCGCGGTCGGTCAATCCGCAGCCGCGCGGCCGTGAATTGGACGTGCTGCTCTCGACTGGTGAACGCGTGGCGATTGCGATGCTCGCGCTCGCCTTGAATTCAATTGAGAACGACATCGCCGTCTCCCTGACGGGCGCGCAGGCGGGCATCATCACGGATACGCTGCACACGGCGGCACGGATTGTGGACGTGCGGCCGTTGCGGGTGCGTGAAGTACTCGAGCAGGGCAGAATTCCCGTGATTGCGGGCTATCAGGGAATTACCACCGACAAGAATATTTCGACGCTCGGTCGTGGTGGCACAGACGCAACGGCTGTTGCACTGGCCGTGGCGCTGGGCGCGGAGCGGGTGGAATTTATGAAGGATGTCGCCGGGGTGGCCAGCGCAGATCCGAAGCTGGTTGCTGCGGCACGGATTCTGCCCAGTCTGGGCTATCAGGATGCGCTGGCAATGATGGGTTGCGGGGCAAAGATTTTGCAGGTTCCGGCAGTCGAGATGGCCGCCGAGTTCAAGATGGAGCTTGCGATAGGCAACTCCAAGACCGGCGTGGCGGGCACGATTATCACGGATAAACCACTGGCGCGCCGGACACTTGCGGCGATTGTGCATACACCTGCCGCGCTTCTGACAATGGACCGCATGGAGTTCAACTTCGCGGAGCGCAGCTTGCGGGAACAGGGAATCCTGCCGCTCTACCTGCGCGGCGGCGAACAGCCGCTGGCCGTCTTTAAGGGCAGCGATGAGACTCATCTGCTGTTTCCACAGTTTGCGGCAAGATTGGAGCGGTCTTACGACGCAATTTCGCTGTTCGGACCTGGCGCCGGGGGTGTTGGGATGCTGGCGGACCGCGTGGCGGGCTGCCTTGAACCCTTTCGAGCAAGTTTACGGGAAGAATTGTATCTTGAGGATCGTCTGATTTTGCTGGCCCCTCATTCGATTGCCGAGGAACTTGTGCGCCAACTGCACGAACAGTGCCTCACCATTGACCACACCGACGTTCATGCACAGAAATAGTTTTTGCGTCACCGGCTGTGTTGGGGAGAGCTTCGCCGATTGACCTATTGCTACTCATTCTAACTATCACACCGTGACAACGCAACTTTACCCAGACGCCCCGCCCGTGACTGTGCGTGTCGGATTGCTCGAAGGTTATGAGCGCGCGACATTCAAGTACTCGGGGCGCTATAGGATCGAGACGCGCTCCGGTCAGCTTTTGCGCGAATCGGACGAGTCGGACTTGAAGTGGCGAGTCCTTCGGGAGAAAAGCACGCCCACGAAGTTCCTGTTCAGTGTGCTGGCAGCATCGTTTAAGTCGAATGCTGAAGCCATGGAGCTCGCGGAGTCGTTCGAAGCGAAAGGCCTGTCAGCGGCCATCCGGCAGGTCGGCGGACCGATTGAGATCGACGGTGAGATCATCGGGGACAACACACTGTATCGCGTGCAAGTCGGCAATTTCACCGCAGAAGAGCCTGCGCGTGAACTGCTGTCCAAGCTGGAACTGGAATTCACGCCGCGATTGGTTCGCGAGGTGTTGGTGCATGCGTCCGGCAAACTTGAGATGTTCGACCAAAGTCTCGAACAGCACTTTGAGAGTGAGTACGGTTTCCGCTTGGTGCCGGACAATCGCGATTGCCGCGTGACGATATACGGGGTGCGGATGAATTCGGGGTTTTCATACGAACCGACGGAAGACAGAGTCTACAGCGGCGCGATTGAGTTTTACATCGATCACGAGGGGTACATTGCCGCGCTGACGGAGATACCGATCGACCGCTATTTGCGGGGAGTTGTTGGAGCGGAAATGCCGCCCGAGTTTCCGGACGAGGCGCTGCGTGCGCAGGCGATTGCCTCGCGGAGTCTGGTGATTGCACAGAAGAGCTACAAGCACCTGAACGACCAATTTGAACTGTGCGCACACGTGCACTGTCAGATTTACAGCGGCGTGACGCACGAGAACGACCGGATCGTGGAAGCGGTGACCGCGACGCGCGGATTGGTGCTGACGCACGAGGGGTCGCTCGTGGACGCGCACTTCACAGCGGTTTGTGGTGGTCACACAGAGGATGTGCAGACCACTTGGATGACACCTCCGCTCTTTGACGGCAAAGGAGTGCCGTGCGATTGTTCAGGCACGCTTGAGGTTCCGGATTTGCGAACGGAGACGGGTGTCCGCAAGTGGATTCAGTCGCGTCCGAATTCGTGCTGCAATCTCGAGAGTTCAGATTTGCCTGTTACGCGCAATTACGGCAGGCGGCACTTTCGCTGGGAAACAACTTTGCTCCGCTCTGAGTTGGAAGAAATTCTGATGACGAAGACGGGAGTTGACGTTGGCATGATCTACGACATCGTACCGATTAGACGGGGCTGCAGCGGCCGGCTGATGGAGGTCGAGGTGCTCGGCTCGCTGACCAACATGCGCATCAAGCGTCAGCTCACGATTCGCCGGTTGTTAGCACACACGGCTCTCGAAAGTTCGGCATTTCTGGTCGAGGTGTTGTATGACGACAAGGGGAATCCGATGGAACTCGTCCTGACGGGGGCGGGTTGGGGGCACGGTGTGGGGCTGTGTCAGGCAGGCGCGGCGCGCATGGCGCTCGATGGCAAGAGCGCCGAACAGATTCTCGCGCACTATTATCCGGGCTGCAAAATTGAAAAGAAGTATTAGGATATCATGAAGTCAGAAGAATTGTCACAGTTGATTGGTGATCATCGCTCGAAGTTAGAGACGCTGCGGAGGTCGCTTTGACTACGGTCGAAGGCTTTCTGAAATAGAAAAACTCGAAACGCTGTCCGGCGGCGCGGGATTCTGGGACGACCAGGAGCGCGCGCAGAAAGTGCTCAGGCAGATTTCCGAACACAAATCGTGGGTTGAAGCTTTCAAGAGGGTCGAAGCCGCACTCGGTGACCTCGACGCTCTGCGCGAGTTAGCGGAGGAATCACCCGACGAATTTGGCGCGAACGATTTGGACAGCGAAGCGCAGAAGTTCGTCGTTCTGTTCGATGAACTCGAAACCCGCGCGATGCTGAAGGATCCCAACGACTCCAAGAGCGCGATTATCCATATTCATCCCGGCGCGGGCGGCACGGAGTCGGCGGATTGGGCCTTGATGCTCTACAGAATGTATCTGCGTTGGCTGGAAGCACGCGGCTGGAAGGTGGATGTTCTGGATTTTGAGCCTGCGGAAGAAGCGGGAATAAAGTCCGCGGTCCTGGAAGTGCAAGGGGAGTTTGCCTACGGCTATTGCAAAGCGGAGACGGGTGTGCACCGGCTCGTGCGAATTTCTCCTTTCGATTCCAACGCGCGGCGTCACACGTCATTTGCCAGTGTGTTTGTTTATCCTGAAGTGGAGGAGGTTCCGGAGATAGAGATTCGCCCGGAGGACTTACGGATAGACACGTTTCGCGCGTCGGGAGCGGGCGGACAGCACGTAAACCGGACAGAGTCGGCGATTCGCATCACGCATATTCCCACGAATATAGTCGTGACGTGCCAGACAGACCGCTCGCAGCACCGCAACCGCGACTCGGCGATGAAAGTGTTGATGGCGCGGCTGTATCAACGCTATCTGGACGAAGAGAAAGCGAAAAACGCGAACATCGAGAATCAGAAGACGGACATTGCGTGGGGGCATCAGATTCGCTCCTACGTATTTCAACCCTATCAGATGGTCAAAGATCACCGGACCGGCGTGGAAACTTCGAATATTCAGAAGGTGATGGACGGAGACCTGGACGAGTTTGTGCGCGCATTCCTGCTGCTTGGAGCACAGGGCAAGTTCGCACGCTCGCGCGCGCAGGCAAGCAGTGAAGACGAAGAATTGTAGAGTCTTTTTCTAAATCATATTCGAGGAAACCCATGAAGCGAATTGCGGTATTGTTGTTGATGCTGACCTTGTTTGCGGCGATCGTCTCGGCCAAGCAGAAGTCCAACGCGGGTGTTGACGAGCCGTACTACGAGTACGTGCAGCATCAAGCTCTGGTGGGATTCAGACAGGAGGCGTCGCAAGCGAAGATTCAGGAAATCGTGTCGCGCGCCGGCGGAACGATTGAACAGTACTCTGACTTGCTTGATTTCTACCTGATCGAAGTTGCCGACGTGAAGGCTGCGGTTCAGTTCTTCCGTTCGCAAAGTGAGGTATTGTGGGCAAATTACAACTATATCGCCCGCGCACATTGGGTACCGAACGATCAGTTTTACACGTTTCAGTGGCACTATCCGTTGATCGGGATGGAGCAGGCGTGGGACATTTCGCGCGGCAATCCGAACGTGGTAGTCGCCGTGCTGGACCAAGGATACCAGTTTGATCATGAGGACTGGACAGGAATTCAGACCACCGGCCCTTATGACTTTATCAGCAACGACAACAACCCGTCGGAACCGAATCTGGAAGACTCACACGGGATGCATGTCGGCGGGACTATCTTTGCGCGCACGAACAACACGACTGGAGTCGCAGGCATCGCGCCGCTTTGCACGCTGATGCCGATCCGGGTGTTGGATAATGAAGGCTCCGGTTCGCTGGCGGCGATCGCGAACGGATTTGCTTGGGCGGCTCAGCAGGGCGCCGATGTGCTTAACGCGTCGCTGGGATTCAGCATTCAGAACAACCAGCCGCCGCAGGACCCGGGACAGCCGTTGACCGGTGCCATTCAGCAGTGCGCCAACGCGAATGTGATTATGGCTGTTTCCTCGGGCAACGATAACGCTGACTACGTTTCGTATCCTGCGGCTTACCCCGCCTGTATCGCGGTCGGCGCCACGGCCTATAACAACGCGATTGCGCCTTATTCCAACAGGGGCACGGCGTTGGACGTCACGGCACCCGGCGGAAACACCAGCGAGGATTTGAATCAGGATGGTTACATCGACGGCGTGCTCTCGACCGTGCGCGCGGCCTCACAAGGCGGCGATTATTATACGTTCTGGCAAGGCACATCGATGGCTTCACCGCATGTTGCAGGCTTGGCGGCTCTCATTCTGGCAAACGGCTGCCCACCGGATCAAGTGCGCAATGCGATCGAATCCACGTGTGTTGACCTCGGCGCACCCGGCTGGGACGTCGTATTCGGTTACGGACGCATCAACGCACATGCTGCGTTGCAATACAACTGTCAGGGCGGCGGCGGCGAAACGACGCTCTTCAGTGGACCGATGGACAGCGCCCAAGAAGGCTGGACGGTGGAAGAGGCTGGTGCCAACGGCATCGGCTGGCGCTTCCTAGATTCCGGCAATCCCGACTGCGGTAATCAACCGCATAGCGGACAAAACGGGCTGTGGCACGACGACGAGCAAGGAGTCGGCATGCAGGACGATTGGCTGTATACTCCGCAAATCGCAATTCCCGCGAACGCCACGCAGGTCACTCTCAGTTTCTGGCAGCGCAACTGCTACGTGCCGGGCTACTACGTGCTGCATGCGCTGTACTATTCGACGAATGGTCAGCAATTCACGCAGGTGGCCGAGTTCAACGCAAACGTTCCGGCGTGGGAACAGATCAATGTGAACGCAACATCGCTTGCCGGAAACAACGTGTATTTCGCATGGCGTTATCGCGGCGATTACGCAACCGAGTGGTTTCTGGACGACGTGATGGTCACGGCGCAAATCGGCACGGGCGTGTCGCGCGATGCGGATATCACGATCCCCGAGCAGTTTACGCTGGGCAATCCGTATCCGAATCCGTTCAACAGCATGGTGCAAATTCCGTTTGAACTTGCGACACCGCAGGAGATCACGCTTGCCGTCTATAATGTGCTCGGTCAGCGCGTCGCCACGCTCGTGAATCACGAGAAGCTTGAGGCCGGGGCGCATCGCATGACTTGGAATGGTGAAAGCGCGGCGAGCGGTCTATTCCTCGTGCAGCTGCAAAGCGGAAGCAAAGTCGCAACGCAGAAGATTCTACTGGTGAAGTAGCCTAAACTTGACTCCCCACACGGTAACGCTCCCGGCAGTAATGACTGCCGACGAGGCGAAAGCGCACCGGCCGACGTTCGCCCGCATATTCCGTGATGCGCTTGCCGAGAACTTTACGCGGTTTCGCCAGCTGGCGCCGGAGTCTATGCTGATGGCGGTGGTCAAGGCCGACGCTTACGGGCACGGCCTGCTGCACTGTGCGCGGCTCTTCGGCGAGTTGGGTGCAGATTACCTCGGAGTGGGCTTCGTCGAAGAGGGAATCAAGCTTCGACAGACGGGAATTCGGGAGCGGATTCTCGTGCTGGGGGGCATCGTCGGATCGCAGATCGACTTGTTTCTTGAATACGATCTCGATCTGACGGCCAGCTCGGTTTTCAAGCTCGAAGCGATTGAGCGCGAGGCCGGCGCATCGGGCAAGATTGCTCGTGTTCAGCTGAAAATTGACACGGGCATGAACCGTATCGGGCAGAACTTCCGAACGGCCGAGCAGTTGTTCAAAGCAGCACGTGCGTCGCGGCATGTGCATGTGGCGGGCATCTATTCGCATCTGGCGACGGCAGAGGATGCGGACACGTCGTTTGCTCGCATGCAGATTGAACGATTTCGGCAGGTATGCGAACTTGCCGAGAGTCTGGGGTTGCGCGACACTGCGTATCATCTGGCGAATTCCGCCGGAGCAATTCGGTTTGCTGATGCGCGGCTGAACATGATTCGACCTGGCATCGGGCTGTATGGCCAGCACGCCGCACCATATCTTCAAGCGGAATTTCCATTACGTGCCGCACACCAATTGGTCAGTGAGATCGTGTTCGTCAAAGGTGTGCGTAAAGGCGAGGGAGTAAGCTACAATTTACAGTGGACGGCTCCGGAAAATGTCTGGGTGGCCACTGTTCCTGTAGGATACGGTGACGGTTATCCGCGCGTGCTGTCGAACAAGACCCACGTGCTGATTGGTGGAAAGCGTTATCCGATCGTCGGAACCGTGTGCATGGATCAATTCATGGTCAACCTCGGGCACGACAAGCACGACATCGGCGAAGAAGTTGTGCTCTGGGGCAGACAGGGAAGTGAAGAGATCACGCTCTGGGAGCTTTGCGAAGCAGGTGGATTCATTCCCTATGAATTGCCGATTTACCTGACGGGCCGTGTTCCGCGGCTGTTCGTGTGATTCGTCTTGCCAACTCCGCTGATGCGGAAGCCTGTCTGCGGATTTATGCGCCGATCATCGAGCGGACAGCTATCAGCTTTGAGTTGGTGGTGCCCTCCATCGAGACGTTCGCCATGCGCATCGAGACGACCTCGCGCGTCTACCCGTATCTGGTTTGGGAAGAAAATGGCGACGTGCGCGGCTTTGTCTATGCGACACGTTATCGCGAGCGCGCGGCTTACGATTGGATTTGCGAGTCGGCAATCTATCTCGATGAGAAGATACAGGGCAGAGGGCTCGGCAGGATGCTCTACCGGAAGCTCTTCGAATGTCTACGTGCTATGGGCATGGTTTCAGTCGTGGGCGGGATTCGTTCAGGCTCACCAAGCGCGGAGTTCCATAAGCGGATTGGGTTCAAGCCGGTCGGTCGTATCCTCTACGCGGGCTTTAAGTTCGGGGAGTGGCACGACGTGGAGTTCTGGCAGTTTGAGTTGCAGCAACCTGTGCCCCTCTCCCCTGCTCCGCTTAAACCGTTTCCACAGGTTGCGCACCTGATTACTTTCGATGAATAAAGTCGCGTTGATTACCGGCGCGTCGGGCGGAATCGGACTGGAGTTAGCCAGAGTGTTTGCCCGCGACGGAGTGAATCTCGTGCTTGCGGCACGCAGCCGCGAGAAACTGGATTCGCTTGCCGCAGAGCTGCGCAAAGTTCATTCGATTGAGGTTCGCACCATTGCCGTGGATTTGAGCGAAGCCGGTTCAGCGCAGCGGCTTTTTGAAGAAACGTCGCAAGACAGTCTTGAGATAGACTACCTGGTGAACAATGCGGGATTCGGGAAGTTCGGCAGATTCGTCGAGTTGCCGACAGAGGAAGCGCTGGCCATGCTTGAACTCAACTGCCGCTCACTGACTGTCTTGTCGCAGCTATTCGGTCGCGCGATGACCGCTCGGCGCTCGGGAAGAATTCTGAATGTCGCTTCGACGGCGGCATTTCTCCCCGGTCCCTTGATGGCTGTGTATTATGCGAGTAAGAGCTATGTGCTCATGCTGTCCGAAGCCTTAAACAACGAGTTTCGCGGCAGCGGTGTGACGGTTACCTGCCTTTGCCCGGGGCCGACGCCGACAGGTTTTCAGGCGCGTGCAGGCAATCGGACATCCGGCGTGCGTGCCTTTGCTTCGACTTCTGCCGAACAGGTGGCGATGGCGGGTTACCGCGGGATGCTCAGAGGTAAGTCCGTCGTGGTTCCGGGAGTAGTGAACAAAGTAATTACTCTTGGTGTGCGCTGTTTGCCGCACGATGTCGTCACCGCACTTTCCCGATTCGTGTCCGAGCCTCGTTAAGATTCTTTCAGAAAAACTGCCACAAAGTCCTGCTTCACGTACTCTCTTTGTCAGGAACGGTTAGGTGTCGCCGTCCAAAGTCTAATTTTCTGAAAGATTCAGGAGGCGGCATGCCGTTATTGGGACTACTCTTACTCATGGTGTTTGCGGGAATTGCGGCAGCGGATCGGAACGGCTACGAGATCACCGCGCAGCTGCGGCGTGAGCCGCTGGTGCTGGACGGGCGCCTCGAACCCGCGTGGTTCTCGGGCGGAAAGGCTGAGAACTTCGTGCAGCGCGAACCGGGCTATCCGGCGCCTTCGACGTTGGCATCCGAAGTGTATGTGCTGTACGATGCGGATGCACTCTACGTCGGCTACATGCTCTTTGATACCGCGCCGGACAGCATTCAAGGACAGATTCAGCGACGCGACAACGATGCGAACTCGGATTTTGTGGACTTCTATTTAGATACTTTCCACGATCTGCGCAGCGGCTACTGGTTTACCGTCACGGCGGCGGGAGTGCAAGCCGAAGGCACGTTCTTCAGCGAAAACAATCTGAGCAATTCGTGGGATGCCGTGTGGGAATCCGCCGTGGCCCGAACGGATAGCGGCTGGAGCTGTGAGTTGCGCATTCCGTTTCAGATATTGCGTCATGGCGGACCGCGCAGCGACGGGTGGGGAGTCGCATTTGCGCGCAAAATCTTTCGCAAGAATGAAGCCGGGTTCTGGCCGCCGGTCGATCCGGAAATCGGCTGGAAGGCTTCCAATATAGGCGTGCTACGCGGACTCGACAACATCGCGCCCTCCGCGCACGTTGAGATTCTGCCGCATGCGGTGGGCCGCTGGGATGCTCCAACAGGCAAACCTTGGCGAACGGAAAACGAATGGGAGAATCTCGGACTCACGGTCAAGTATGTCCCCTCGGCTGCGCTGAGTATTGACGCGGCCTATCAGCCCGACTTCGCACAGGTGGACTTAGACGAGGCTGTGATAAATCTGTCCGACTATCCGGTGTTTCTGGAAGAGAAGCGGCCGTTCTTTCTCGAATCGAAAGAATACTTTGAGGAGACTCCTTACCGCTTCGTCTACACGCGGCGCGTGACCGACCCGGACTACGGCGGTCGAGTGAATGTCCAGCACGGGCGATTTAAACTCAGCGCGCTGGCAGCAAAGAACCGCCTTTCCTATGGGGACATGTTCGGTGAACGCCGCGAGATTCTGCAGGACGCGGTCACCGGAAGGTCGTCGATCGATTTTGCAAGGCGTCACCGGCTTGGAGTGACGTGGACATATTTGAATCAAACCGGTTACAGTTCCGCTACGGCAGGCGTGGATGCGCGGTTCAGATTCAGAGAGCGGGATCGCCTGTGGTTTTGGTTGGCAGGCGTCGAGCGCTCTGGTGATCCCGATCAGCATTGGTGGCGCACGCACGAGGTAAAGGACGAACAGCCGGTGGAAGCACGAACGTCCTATCTGCGCGATTGGGGACCGGTGCGCACGGATCTCGCGTTAGCCTATCGCGGCACCGACTTCGATATCAATGACTTGGGCTGGGGCGACGCGTCGAACACGATACGGCAGTCCTTCTGGTTGGGGGACAACTATTTTGTCAATAGCAGGTATCTGCGCAACATCGGCTTCGACGTCAACGGGTTCCACGCGACACTGTCGGACGGCACCGCGGCGGAAGGTTGGGCAAATTTCAACATCTTCACCACGACCAGTTCCAATTGGAGTTTCGGCGGAGGAGGAGAGTGGGGAGATGTATTCCGGCGACGCTATATCGGACCTGAGGGCGGAGAGTTTCGCGATAATTTCGGCAGCTTCGACCTCGAGTATTACAAGCACTTCTACCACTGGGCGTGGCTGTGGAGTGACGAAACCAAGCCATTCCGCTACGGTACGGATGCGCGATACCGGAGTTTTCGCGACGGCGAGTTAGTCAATTTAGAGCCGGAGGTATCGTGGCGGCCGCGTTCCAACATTGAACTCGCGGGCGGCATGACGTGGAACCGAGTATGGCATGCACGGGACTTCGACGACCAGACGACGGACTTCCGCAATTGGATACTCAGAGGTGTATGGTCACCAAGTCTGCACATGTCGTTTCGCGGGACGCTGCAATGGATCGAGGAGAGTTACTTTCCCTCTGAAGTCGGGCTGTTCTTCGCCAATCTCCTGATGGCTTACAACTGGCATCCCGGCAGTTGGTTCTATTTGGTCTATGATGAATCTGCACGCAGCATCGACCCGCTCGATAAGAGCATGCCCGGCGACCGCACGCTGCGCGCGAAGTTGACGTATTTCTTTACAGTGCCTTAACGCTTTTGGACGATTGGCCCGCGCTCCGGCACGACTTTATCCCGCACACATGTCTGAACATAACGAAACACAAGAACTCTCTGATCTCCTAAGACTACGCCGCGAAAAGCTGGACACGCTGCGCAGTCACGGGGTCAATCCCTACCCGTATTCGTTCGCCAAGACTGTTCACATTCCGGAACTCATCGAGAAGTTCGAGAGTATTCAGGAAAATGAAGAGCACGCAGGACCCGAATTCGCCATCGCCGGCCGGATCGTGTCCGTGCGCATCATGGGCAAGGCGGCTTTCTGTCATGTGCGCGACGAATTCGGGATGATACAGGTCTACGTGCAGCGCGACCGCATCGGCGACGAAGCCTTCGCCCTGTTTAAGCTCTTTGACATTTCCGATTGGATCGGCGTGCGCGGCACGGCTTTCGTCACCAAGACGGGCGAAAAGTCGTTGCGCGCAATCGAAGTCGTGATGCTCTCCAAGAGTGTGCGTCCGCTGCCGGTCGTTAAGCAGCAGGGCGACGACGTGTTCGATGCGTTCACCGACAAGGAGTCGCGCTATCGCCAGCGCTACATTGACCTTGCGGTGAATCCTGAAAATCGCGGCATCTTCCGCATCCGCGCGAATATCATCAGCGCCGTGCGCGAATTTCTCGACGCGCGCGGTTATCTTGAGGTGGAGACACCAGCTCTCCAGCCACTCTATGGTGGCGCGTTGGCGCGGCCCTTCATCACTCACTACAACGCCCTCGACCGCACGTTCTATCTCCGTATTGCCGATGAGCTCTACTTAAAGCGTCTGCTCGTCGGCGGTTTCGAGAAAGTCTATGAAATCTGCAAGGACTTCCGCAATGAGGGCATGGATCGATTCCACAATCCGGAATTCACGATGCTCGAGTTTTACGAGGCGTTCGCGGATTTCGAGATGATCATGAATCTCTCCGAGGAGCTCTTTCGCCACGTTGCGCAGCGCGCGCTCGGCACCACCGAAGTCACCTATCAGGGCAAGACTGTGGACTTTGGCAGACCCTTCCGGCGGGTGAGATTTTTCGACTTGCTGAAGGAAGCGACGGGCAAGGATCTGCTTGGGATTCCGCTTGCGGAATTGGGCGAGATTGCCAAAGCTCACGACGTCGAAATCACGCGCGAAATGGGCGAGGGCAAAATTCTGGACGAGATGATGAAGACGCTTGTGCGGCCCAAGCTGCTCGAACCGACATTCATTTACGACTATCCGCTCTCGCTGTCGCCGCTGGCCAAAAAGCACCGCAGCGACCCTCGTTTGGTCGAGCGTTTTCAGCCTTTCGCACTGGGTTTTGAATTGGGCAACGCGTTTTCTGAGTTGAATGACCCGATTGACCAGCGCGAGCGCTTTGAAGCACAGCGCAAGCTCAAGGAAGCCGGCGACGAAGAGACGCAGCCGATTGACGAGGACTTTCTCGCGGCGCTCGAATACGGTATGCCCCCGACCGGCGGCATGGGTATCGGTATTGATCGTCTGACGATGCTCTTAACCGATCAGGATTCGATCCGCGAAGTTATTCTGTTTCCGCATTTGAGAAGCTAAAGCTGTCCACTCCTCTTTTCATCGCCACACGCTACCTGAAAGCTCGCACGCACGGCGGGTTTATCTCCTTGATAACCTACCTGTCGGTGGGCGGAGTGACCATCGGCACCGCCGCGCTGATCATCGTGCTGTCGGTGATGAACGGTTTTGAAACGGAAGTGCGGGCGCGGATTCTTGGCGCGGATGCGCATCTGCGGTTGGAGACATTCAATCCCGGGGGATTGCCCGCGTGGGACGTGGCCCGCGATATTGTGCGCGAATCGCCCGAAGTCACAGGCGTCGCGCCGTACGTATTTGAAAAGGGAATGGTGCGTGCGGGAAAGCGCTCCGAGGCTGCGGCTTTTCGCGGTGTGGATGAAACCACGTTGAGTGAAGTCTCCGACTTGCCGAAACACATGCGCCGCGGCGAACTGATTCTTAAGCGTGACGGATTGCCCGGCATCGTGTTGGGTCGTTTCCTTGCAGAGCGGTTGGGCGTAGCGCCGGGCGATACGGTGGCCGTTTTCTCGCCCGCCGGTGTCACCGGTCCGCTCTCAACCCCGCAGGTCAGGCAGTTCGTACTCTCCGGCATCTTTCAGACGGGGTTGTTCGAATTCGACGACGTGCTGGCCTATGTGGATCTCGAGACGGCGCAGAAGGTCTTTCTTCGCGGAGACAAAGTGGACGGCCTCGAGATCAAGATCAAGGACATCTTCGCGGCGGATCGGGTGCGCGAAGAGATTGAAGACAAGTTCAACGCCGAGTATTTTGTCCGCACGTGGCAGGAGTTGCGCTCCACTCTCTATTCATGGATGAAGATCGAGAAGTGGATGTGGACGATTATCCTGTCCATTATCATCATCGTGGCGGCGTTCAACATTTTGTCCACGCTGATCATGGTTTCCATGGAAAAGCGCAGGGACATCGGCATACTGAAAGCGATGGGCGCGCGCGACCGCGACATCGCCGCCGTGTTTTCCTTGCAGGGACTGATCGTCGGAGTCAGCGGCGCGGTGCTCGGGACTCTGCTCGGATTCCTCGTGTGTTTTGGTCAGTTGCGATACAAGTGGGTGTCCCTGCCTTCCGACATCTACTTCCTCGACGCACTTCCCGTGAAGATGCAGCCGCTCGACTTCGTGATTGTCATCGTGATTGCCATCACGCTCGCCTATCTGGGGTCGCTCTATCCCGCGCGCAAAGCGTCGCAACTGTCGCCCGTGGAGGCCATTCGTGAAGGCTGAGCTTGAACGGCAGGCCGTTCCCGGCTATGTGATCTTCGTGATCGCCGCGGCGGCATTGTGCGTTAGAGTTCCCTATCTCGACTACAGTTTCTACGGCGACGAAGGTTTTTCAGTCCTGCGTGACAGCAGCAGGTTGATTACGGATACCGAGGATCGCTTTCGACCACTGTTCTTTGCATTGCTATATTTATGGAGGCAAATCGGATTTGAGGGAGAACTTGGCCTGCGGCTGCTTCCTCTGTTCTTTGGTATTCTGCAGGTGCCGTTGGCGTTCCTCGTTGGCCGCAAACTGCGCGACGACCGATTGGGTGTGATTCTGGCCGTGCTGGTTGCCGCATCGCCGATGCTGATTGAGTTCTCGCAGGAATTGCGGATGTATTCGATGGTCGCGGCCATCGCGCTGGCACAAGCCTACGTGCTGTTGCTCCTGCTCGAGCGCTTTACGTGGCTGCGCTGGGCGGCGTTTGTCCTGATCGCATTAGCCGGAGTCTACACTCACCTGCTTTACTGGCTGTTTCTGGCAGGAGCGGCAATCACTTTTCTGCGCGCGTACAGGCGTGTGCCGCTCTGGAAAGGCTGGGGCGCGTTGGCGGTAACGGTGCTTCTTTATCTGCCTAATCTCCCGAATCTGCTGCGGTTTCAGGAGCGCAGAAGCGGTGAGTATATCATGGACTTCGCAAGCTCGCTGCCGAAACTTCTCGCGGCGTTCACTGTCGGCTTCAATTATTTCTTTCTGGGGGAACAGGGAGCGGGACGGGCGGTCGGAATCAGGGAATTGGTGATGAACCTGCCTTTGGCAATGATCGCCATCGTCGCAGGGGGCATCGTGTTGTGGAAGTTTGTGTGGCTGCACACGCGCAGCGAAGGGAAAGCCGCACTATGGCTGGGGCACGAGCTGTTTTCCTTTCCCGTTCTGCTGGCCACGCTGGCAAGTGCGATCACGGGACAGTATTTCCTGCAGCCGAAGTATTTGATCTTCTCGACGCCGTTCGCGCTGCTGTTCATCGCGTTGGCCTACGATGACCTGCGCAACCTTCGCGCGCGGCAGGTGCTGACTGCGCTGGGCGGATTGATCGTGGTGGTCGCGCTGGTGCATTACTGGCAGCCCGCAAATTACGGGCGCAAAGAGAACTGGCGCACGGCAGCAGAGATTCTCTCGACATCGGTCGGCGATTCAACCGCGCTGGTGCTTCTACCAGGTCACTACAGATTGCTGAACTACTACGCGCCGGGAATCCAGCAGCACTGGACCCAGCTTGACATACGGAACGATGAAGCCGAAACCGCCCGGAAGCTCTCGGAGCTTGCTGCGGCGAAGCAGGATATCTATTATTTGCGGCACGATGTCGTGCAGAATCTTCAGGACCCACAGGACAAAATTATACAGTATCTTGACCGATCCGGCAAACAACGGACGGCCACGCAACTGAATCCACGATTCAAACTTTATCGCTGGGGTTAGATGTTACTTTCACGTCCCACTACCTACGCCATTCGTGCGGTGCTCTGCCTTGCCAGGCACAATTCCGATCAGCCGTTGCTCGCGCCATCGATCGCCCAGGCGGAGCAATTGCCCTCATCCTTTCTCTCGAAGCTGCTGCGCTCGCTCTCCGAGGCGGGCATCCTTCAGTCGTCACGCGGACCGGGCGGCGGATTCAAGCTGGCGAAACCGCTCGATCAAATCAGATTGCGGGACATTTCCGTGCTGTTTGACGGAGTGTCGTTGGCTAACGAGTGTCTGCTCGGTTATGGCAAGTGTGAAGATACCACACCTTGCCCTGTGCACAAACTCTGGGGACCGCGTAAAGCGCAGGTCGAGGACTTTCTGAATAACACGACGATCGCGGACCTATTGGCGCTCGATACGCGCAGACTTGCTCCGATACTGGAAGAACCCAAACGCGGCAGGCGACGCATCAAACCGCGACCCGGCGAAGCATAGAGCTTCGCAAGAGCGTCGCTGGGTGAGATAGACACCAAGCGGGCCGTGCATACGCACGGCCCGCTTCTTTTTGCTGTGTGGCAGTCGGCTATCTGCCGTCGGCAATAAAGAAGAGGTAGTATACATTGGCAACGATAGCGAGCTGTCCGGCCACCGAGGCGATGTCGGCAACCAGCTGCCAGCCGGAGCCGTGCACGACGATGGTGTCTTCAGGTTTGAGGTCAGGTATCAGCCGCTTTTCACCGGTCTTGGTATATTTGCGCACGTTAACTGTGATAACTTCTTGCGCTCCGGTATCCTCGCTGCGCACAACCTTGACGTCCGAGAGTCGGGAGCGCGGGCTTGGTCCGCCGGCCAGCGACATCAGCGAAATCAAATCGGTCTGAGCAGGCACATAGTACTGGCCGGGCCGCCCGACACGTCCCCAGATATTGACTCGGATCAGCAATTCGTTTGACTCGTTCAGATAGTACTTGCTGCCTTCACCCACGCGCCGCACCTGCGGGATTTTGTAGGGAACCGCTCCAACCTCAATACTCGACTGCGCGAGTAGCGGTGCAGTCACACAAATGAGCAGCAGCGCGGAGATGACAGCGCGCACGTAGAAATTGTTTACCAGCCTCATTGGGCCTCCAGTTTCCTCACTCCTGATAGACAAAAGTCGTATAGACGGATGAACCTGCCAGCGCGACATCGTGCGTGTCGGATGCAGCAAGGCTCACAGCGTTCAGTTGCCAAACATACGTGCAGTCATTCACCATAGGACCGGTAGCTCCGCCCGAACCCACCCCGACGGTGTTTTGCTGGCCGTAAAGAATTACTTGATGGTCCCAGACGAGTGAATCCCGACCGTACCACTGCGAATAGACTCGCAGCTTGTAATAGGACAGGAAGGTGCTCACGCCGCCGATGGGATAACTCCAGCTTAGCCGGTAGTCATCCGTCGCAAATCGAGAAACCGTCAGATTGTACGGGTTCCACATTAGCCGGAAGTAAACGGAGTCGCTCCATCCACTTCGATTTCCGGCTGTATCGTAGGCCAGCACCTGCCACCAATACCCGCGCATCGTTCCCTGATCATTTGGTGCAAGCGCATTCGACGGATTGCCGAACTGATCAAACCCGCGATCAACCCACGACAGAATCTCCGTGTCCGGAATCTCCACGCCCACTGCAACGTCCGCAACGGTAATGGCATCGTTCGAACCTGTGTGTTCATGCCAGCGCCGAACCCGATAACCGACCACGTCCGGCTCAATATTGCGGTACCATTCGAGCCTGACCCAGTAATTGCTCTCACTGGGAGTCGGCTCTGCGCGGATCCCTGACTGCGGATAGCTGGCGTCATCCGAACGCGGCACCAGCACCGGGTTCTGCGGTGGAATGTTATCGGTGCTCTCTGTGTCATCGCCGCATCCGACGAACACGGCAAAAACACATACGAGAATTAACAATGACAGGACTTTCATAGGCAACTCACTTCAGCTTGATGGATAAGCTGACTCGGTGCGTGGTGCCGAGGTCGCGCGCATAGTAGGCGTAATCGGCGGTCACTCGCCACAGAGCAATGCCCGCACCGGCGGACCATTCATCGTGCCACAGTCCGCCGCGCAGAAACAGCACATTTTCGAACGCATACTCGATACCCGTGTGACGGCGGCGCTCGTAGCGCTTTTCCGTTTCATAAGCCAGCGTCAGGCGGCTGTTGCGGCCCGGCATTTTCTGTTCCAGCGAAACTGAGCTGTAGATGTTTCGCGGCACAGCATCCTTCACTCCTTCTCCCCAATCCACTTCCGTCCGCGTCGCGTCCTTTACGACAATTCCGTAACTGAGTCGCGCCTTCCACGCCTCGTAGACGATCTCATCCATCGGGAAACGCACCTGCGCCCCAGCGTCCACGCCGATTCCCGTGCCGGAAGCCGTTCCCAGTTTCTGATTGATCAGCTTGAGATTGACGCCGATCGGCACTTCGACGGGCATGGTGAAATACGACCAGCCCCAGTCAATATTGAATTGATTGTATTTGGCGAACGTGAAAAACAGAGCGGATTCGCTGTCCGAGAATAGACCACGCGGCGCGGCACCCGTTGCCAACAGATACTCCTGCACGGAGTTGACGTAAATCGTATCGCCGTTCACAATGACGTAACGCAAGGACGGCGGGCGCGAGAGAATGTCGGCCACAACTTGATCGTAATTGGGATGCTGTTCAATATCCGGCACTCCCAACCGCACATAATTCACGGCAAAGACCGATCCTGTCACCGGCAGAGTGATACCTGTGGACGAGAAGTTCGCCAATCCATCCCACAAATCCGCATACATTCCGGTCGCCTGAATCCCGGAAACAAAGCCCATTCCTGCGGGGTTCCAATAGAAGCTCGACCCGTCGTAGGTATGCGAGGCCATCGCACCGCCCATGGCAATTCCGCGCGCGCCAACACCCAACTCGAGAAACTCTCCGGCATATTTCGCGGCAAATGCAGGAAGCGAGAGAAGCAGCAATAGTGTGATGCTGGCAAAGAGTCGTTTCATTTGCGCACCTTTGCCAGCTTGACGATGGTCTCGATCTCTTCCTTGCCTTGTTTGGCGATGATCTTCGCGAAGTAGACACCGTTTGCCACTTCCTCGCCCTTGTCGTCGCGGCCGTCCCATTGCAGCGTTCGGTAGTTGACCGTCGCGCGTTCAATTTCGCGCAGCGTGCGGATGTGCCGTCCGGATACAGTGTAAATCTTGGCTTCCGTGAACTGATCCGTGACTCCCGTCAAGACATAGGCGATGGTTGTGTTCTGGGCAAACGGGTTGGGATAGTTAATCGCCCATTCAAAACCGAAGTCCCGCCGCACGTCAAACTGCGCGTCGTAGGTCGACGTATTGCCGTGATTGTCTGTGGCGATCACCCGCAGCACATGCGTACCGGGTTCAAGGTCGGGTTCGATCATCGCACTCAGCGTGTTCGCAGTCCACGACTCGTCGTTCCATGTGATCAGACTTGGTGAAATTGTATCACCGTCGAGAATCAGGTGAAAAGCCGTGTCGTTGCGCATCACGCCAGCCGGATCACGGAAGGTCGCAAAAATCTGTGGACGGCTGGGAACGATGGCTCCCTGCGTATAGCGCAGACCGCCGATACTGACTTCGATGGCCGGTCCCTGTGCGTCAAAGACGCGAAACAGAGCCAACTCTCCAAGCGTGGCAACTTCCCCCGACACACGCAAGTGCCACGTCACCAATGTGTCGAGCGAAGGATTTCCCGGATTTAGAATGCGCGTCGAGTCGGTCGGAATTCGTGTGACTGTCGTATTGCGCGCGCGCACCCACTGTTTGAGCTTCGGGTCTCGCGCATAAATCGCGTAGTTTGCCGACGGAACCTGACTGCGCAGCGTGTCGCGGCCATCCAGTGAAACGGTCACCATCGCGCGGAAACTGTCGGACAGCGTCCCGAGCGAATCGTCGAACAACGCCGAAAAGACGCCGTGTGTGCTTTGCGTGAACGGCCTGCGCAGACCTTTGCTCGAGAGTTCAGCCTGCTGAGCTTGCGTTAGCAGCACGGGTTGCGTGTAACCGATGGCAGCGCTGTCTCGCGGCAGAATTCCCGGAAAGACGCGCACTTCAAGCGTATCGTTGCCGGTCACGGACCAGTATTTGTGCGGCCCGACGTTTAACGGTCTGGTCAGGAATGTTCCCAGCTGGCGCGTCGCCGGATAGTAGCTCGGCATGTTGATTTCAAACGTGCGCGAGTTGTTGCCTTCGCGGGTTTCGCGAATCAGATTGTCGGGGTCGATGGTGACATTGACGTTCCAGAGTCCGGGACGGAATTCCGTCGGAATCCACGCTTCGCGCTCATACTCGCCGAACGACAGGTTGGGCAGCAGATGATTCACCGTAAACGAGTCGACACGCACCGTGACGGTGTTTCCGCCGGACGTGTAGGTTGAATCCCGCGTCGCGGTCAAACGGATAGTGACGTTGTCCAACTGCGCCGTACTGCCCGTACGCTGCACGGAGAACGGCTGATAGTAGTACGGCCTGCGGCCTCCGCGCTGTGCGGGCGACGCCGAAATCACGAACGAGAGATTGAAGTCGGGAGTGCGTTCCAGCGGCAGACTGAAATAATCCGATTCGAACTCCGTGCCGCCGACAGGTGTCACGAAAAACTTCACTCGATAGGTCGCGCCTTCAAAGTCATACGGGCCGATGTCTCTCACAGTAGTGTATACGCTCGGCGCGGTCTCCACCATGCTCATGGTATCCAGTCTGACGGGACCCTGCGCCGGAGTGTAGAGTCCGCGGAATCTCACGCTCTGAATTGCGTCCAGATGCAAGATAAGCGACTGGACACGGAACGGTTCACCGCTGAACGCGACCGAATCCGGAACGGCTTCAATATCGAGAAACTGAACGGTGGAGAGACTGTCCGCAAGATAGATTGGGAATTTGCCGATGGCGTTGCGTTGGAGCGCAGGGTTGGTCACGTAGACCACCACATTTCCGCGCGGAGTGACAAAACGATTCAGCGGCACGGCATCTGACGTGCAGATCTGCGTGGTGTAGAACTGCGGGTCTATCTGATTCTGATTGAACGCCGGGCTAAACGTGGTCACCAGCACAGGTGCGCCGAAGTTTGACGGCCGGCGCCGGTCGCCGTTGTAGGGCAGCACATAGGCGTAAGTCACGGTGGACGAATTCTGCTGCCACGGCAGGGTCATGATGACACGCAGTGAGTCGGGATTTCCCAGGCTGTCCCGTGATCTGACGATATTGGATTCAGCAAAGATGCGCGGCTCGAACTCTTCCTGAGGAATCTGCAGTTTTACACCCGGGTCGCCGAGCAGATTCATCATCATCATCATCGAGTAGTTCGAACTCCAGCCGAGCGGCGTACTACTGGCGCTCCACCAGCGCGCTTTGTTCAGCGCGGCAGCTTCGCCCATCGTGTAGCCCGGCTGTTGGAGGAAGAAGTCGTAAAGCCTGCGCTGCATGGATTGCCCGGCGATAGCCCATCCGACTCCTGAAGAACTGTAGAATCCAATCGCGCCGACAATGTCATTGTTGTTATTGCGCGCAAACAGGAAGGCTTCGCCGAGCACCGAGGCTTGGCTGCGGTCATCGAACGCGCCGACATAGCAAGTGAAGTTCGTGATAAACGGGAACGATTCGCGGTTGTTCAACAGGCGGACGCCGCCGACGTTTATCAGCGAACTTCCCGACCACACACCGCCGCCGCCGTGCCCGTTGTAATTCGCTGCCACACAGCCGTCGCGCAAGGCGTCGCGCAAGGCAATCGGCCCCTGTCCGGCGGGAATACTGTCGAGATAGACTCGAGTCACATTCACTGTGGTGTTTTCCACCATCGCCTTCACCGCAGGTTCGGAAAACGCGGCGACGAAATCGAGCGGAGGAGGACCGGAGTCGTAGTAGTCCGCAACCATCAGCACGTTGCTCGGGGTGCGGTTCTCGAAGTCCGGGTCGGTTTCGTAAATGAATACCTTTCGGACGTAGGTGCCCAGTTCCTGCGGCGTCCGGCAGGAGATTCGCCCCACGGCGATGTCCGGTATGATGTCCCAGTGCGGTCCCGAGATACAGCCCATGATATAGTCGGCGGAGGAGACTCCGAAGGCATAGGTCGGAATGGCAAAAGTGGGAATCTGATTTCCCGGAATGTTGTTTTCTCGCTGTTCCAGCACGGCGTCGCCGACCAGGCAGAGATGCGTGGGCCGCACACTCCAGTGGTCGTAGGCGTACATCATGAAGTCGCGCAAAGCGTAGGGCGTTATCAGTCCGCCGGAGAACTGTTCATAGACTTCAGACAGCGGAACGGTCAGCACGGAGTTGTTGAAGTTGATACGACGCAGACTGTCCAGCAGTCGCACAGACGTATCGGCATAGAACGGGTCGTAGACGACCATCACATATTCCGCGCCGGGATGATTGCGCAAGTCCACTTGCACGGAGTCCGGCACCACCAGAAACGGCTGCGCGATGTAATTCTCGCCGAACACCAACACGTCGCGCGGGCCGTCGGACACGAGCGGAAATCTCACCGCCCAGCTTGCCGACTCATCCGCCGGAGTGACGCGGCGCGTTTCCAGATTGGTCAGGCGGCTGTGCCCGAGTTTCCAGACATGAATATTCTGCGAGGGAAATCCGCGAATGTCATAGGCCGCGGTATCTCCGACAGTGCGATTGAAATCGAAGCGGAATTCGCCGTTGCGCGAGCGCATATCGCGCTCATACTCAACCTCAAACCAATTGACCAGAATTTTATCGGCAGTTCCGGCAATCTGATTGCCCGGCACGTGAACGGTAATCACGTTGTTGCCGTTCACGAGGTTTGAGGTCAGGATGTTATTTGTCCCCGCTGTCCGGTCGGTTTCAAAGATTATGGGAGCTTGACCTCCCCATTGCGGGGCGGGGTCGCTCGCATGCTGCCGTCCGGCTGTCAAGCCGTTATCCGACAGACCGTTCAAAGAGACACGGACGTAGTGGTTATACCCCGGTGTCGAGCTGAATCCGGTCAGACAAGCGCGCACCACCACCGGCTCAAAACTAAAAGGAGCGTTGGGATTGGGAAACGGCAGATAGGCTTCGAAATCGCGTGACGAGAGTGCGTCAATCCGCTCGCCCCAAAACCAGTGATCCTGCAGCAGATTGTGCGGGCCTTTGCGATAGAGGTCCGCCCCGAGCACGCTCGAGAGCTGGCTCAGTCTGTCAAAATAGCGATCACGTTCGAAGTGCAGCTTCACCCGTACGCTGCGCACCGGCTGGAGATTCCAGACAGACTGCCACGTGCCGTTGACTTCACCCATGCGCAGACCTGGCCGCCCGTCGCCCCAAAAGAGCTGATAGCAATTCTCACTGGAGAACGGGTCCTGCCAGAGCGACGGAATACTTTCTACGTACGTACGCTCATTGCGTTCGCCGAAGAAATCAATGTGGTCAAACTCATCGAAACGACCATCTTCCTGACCTTCGACGACGATAGGAATTTCGCGTCCCTTGTTCCAGATATGCAGGTCCCACGGCGTAATCTGGTCAATCGGCACACCCATCGACCGCAGATACTCCCCAGTCAGCCGGATGATACTGGTCTCGCGGACGTAGATTCGCCAGCGATTAACGTTGAAAATCGGGAAGTCGTCATCCAGCGCGAAGCGTTCGCGCTCTTCGCGGACGTCCGGCCGACGGGTGGGCAGGGCCGTATCCGCGAACTTCCCGAGCATTTTCCGCAGGGAGTGATTCTCATTGTAGCTATCGGGCACCCGCATTTCGTTATTTGACGAAATAGGCAGTGAGACTTGCAGCCGAGCTCTCGTGAGAACCCTGCCAACTCCCGTTACCGTATTGATTTGCACAGGGTTGACGTGAAGTGACATCAGCCGATGACCGCGGTAAATCCCGGCCTCCGTGACCTCTGCCACGCGTTCGGGACGCATTCCGGAGACTTTTTCGGTCCGGCGCATCCGTTCCCGCATGGACAGGCCCGCCAGTGGATCAACCTTCGCCCAGAAGGTGTCGGGACTCGACGAGCTGGGGCGTTCATCCACAATGAAGTCCTCGGGCATCGGCAAGCATTCACCAAGATTCAGCGGTTCATACTCCGCTTCCACCAGCGTGACGGTCACCTGACCTGGCAATGCCTCGAAAAGTTCAGCCGCCCTCGGCAACAGTAACACGCCCGGTTCATGTACGGGGTCGAGTGTTCCCATTTGCACTTCTGTCACGGCACCGCTTTCCTCGTCCCGCACCAGCTCTACGGGTGGCGCAATCCACTCCAGCAGGATCCGGTCGGGGCGGATTTCCAGCGCATGCAGCCCGGGCTTGACCTTCTGAGCCAAGGATTTGCCGGTAAGCCCTGCGTTCTTTTGGGCATAGGTGAAGCCCTGCCAGACCAGCACGGCCAAGCAGGTTAAGAGAATGATTTGTATTTTCTTAGACTTCACAGATGCCATAGCAAGTGCAATAAACGAGAAATTCGCTAACCACCCCTCCGCTCCATGCATGCCTCAAACAGACCACTCCCGTTGTGGAACATGGCCTGACCAATCGCGAGGTTACATCGAACGGAGAAAAGGTTAGCGAATTTTCGCTGTGGGACTCTCAATATCGATAGACTCACGAGTATAGGTATCTTTTTCCAACATGTCAAGCAAATTTGGTCCCTTAACCGTAGTGTTTATGGGATAATGGGACCCGAACGGGCAGTCAGGGGATACAGTGCAAATGCCGCACCTCATTTGACCCAGAGCGGGGGTGCGAATCGGCGGCAAATCGGGGCGGTTGCCTTGAAGTCCTGCATAAAATTCGCTATAATTCAAGTTCCGCAAACCTGATTTTTCTCGACTTGGCCATCGGAGGGCCAACCCGGTATGTCTCTGTCCCTGAACTTCAGTTACGCCCATTCTAAGAAGCTTGCCGGTCAAGGCATTTCCAATGAGATGCTCAAGCCGACGATTGAGCGCACGTCCAAAGCACTGGAACACTTGCGCCGCGAGCGCGAGGCGGGTAAGCTTCCGTATCTCGACTTGCCTGACGATAACAAGACGCGCGACGCCTGCAAAGCGATGGCGGCCAAGTTTGAAGGATTCGAGAATCTCTTCCTGTCCGGTATCGGAGGTAGTGCGCTCGGGCCGAACGCGATTTTCAATGCGCTGGCTCACCCGCTGCATAATCTGCTCTCTCCGGCCAAGCGCAAGAGTCGTCCCCGTTTTTTTGTGCTGGACAATGTGGACCCCGTGCAAACGGATGCATTGCTTTCAGCTTGTAAACCAGAGAAGACGGTCTACAATATCATTTCCAAGAGTGGTGCGACGGCGGAGACTGCCGCGGCCTCTCTGCTGATCTTTGATCAGTTGAAGAAGCGTGTGGGCAGCGACTGGAAGAAGAACATCGTCTGCACGACGGATCCGCAGAGTGGGGATTTGTGGAAGCTCTGCAACGAAGAGGGATTGCAGACTTTGCCGCTGCATTCGGGCGTGGGCGGACGGTTCTCCGTATTGACTCCGGTGGGGCTTTTCCCTTCATACGTGCTCGGTTTCGACGTGGAGGCGATGCTGGCCGGAGCGGCGGAGATGCGCGAGCGGTGTCTCGACAGCGACGTGCAGAAGAATCCGGCCGCACAGATGGCGGCGCTGCTCTATCTGTTCGACAGCACACAGCACAAGAAGATGCACGTGATGATGGCCTATGCGAACGGGCTTTACGGGCTGGCCGACTGGTTCCGTCAGATTTGGGCGGAATCTCTCGGAAAGGAAACGGACAACGAAGGGCGCGTGGTCAATGTCGGTCCGACGCCATTGAAGGCTCTCGGTGCGACCGACCAGCACAGTCAGGTGCAACTTTATATCGAGGGGCCGTACGACAAAGTCTTCCTGTTCCTCGAATGCAAGAAGTTCGGCAAGCGGCTTAGGCTGCCGGAGCTGTATTCCAATGTTTCGTCGTTGGGCTACTTGGGCGGGCAGACGATGAACAAGCTCATCGCCGCGGAGTTTGCGGCGACGCGTGAGGCGCTGGCGCAGCGCGGGCGTCCGTCCATCACGCTGACATTCCCCGAAATTGATGCACACGCGGTTGGCGAATTTTTCATGTTGTGGGAAATCGTCACCTCGCTTTCCGGCTCGCTCTATCGCATTAATCCTTACGACCAGCCGGGTGTGGAACTTGGCAAGGTTTTGACTTATGGCTTGATGGGCCGCGCGGGTTTTGAAGACAAGGCCAAGGGGATTAAGGTGTAACCAGGAGCATGAGACGGGTACCGGCGAATCGTTCAACCAACGAACTCTGCTTCTTCGTTACCACGAGCCTGTCGCCACGCCGCCCGCTTTTTGCAATACCCGATAACGCACGCGTTGTCGTAAGCGCGTTGCGATATTACCGCATAGTTGGAGCCTATTCCTTAATCGGTTACGTTGTGATGCCGGATCACATTCACTTCATCGCACGTATGCTAGGCAGCACAAAAGTGTCCGGCATTGTGCGGCGACTGAAGACTTCTGTTTCACACAGCCTGGGAATTGGACCTATCTGGAATCGGGGATACTGGTCCGAGGTCGTTTCTACGGAAGAATTGCTCAAACAGAAACTTAACTATATTCACCAGAATCCTGTTCGTGCCCAATTAGTGTCTGTGGCTGAGAACTATGAGTTCTCCAGTGCCCGAGACATAATGCATGACGACTACTGGACTGTCGAACCCTTGAATGGCTATCCGTACACGCCGTTAACATAGGCAATCACTACCTCCCAGCCTCCGGCTGGGGTGAACATTGCGAGTCGTCCAAGAGCGGTCGGCCAGAGGCCGACGGTAGTATGCTTGAGATAGCAGGAAGACTTCAGTAGGTGCTCAGGTTTACTTTGAATTCACTACCTCCCAGC
>JAANMT010000056.1_pt1 | contig 98519 bp, 82 predicted proteins | sample 7279711 | NCBI WGS metagenome assembly JAANMT01 (sample SAMN14094538, study PRJNA606508) | bioreactor metagenome | isolation source: A lab-scale SPAN reactor treating ammonium-rich wastewater day 1 | place: Ireland: Galway | collected 2017-01-16
CGGGGTTCACGCGCTTGGCGGCGTCGTGCATCGCCTGCACGCGCTGGGCCGACTCCTCCAACGTGAGCGCCGTGGCGGCGCCAATGGTTCCCTTGGTGGTCAGCCCCATGTGCGGGATGAGAACATCGGCCCCGGCTTGCGTCATGGCCGTCGCTTCGTCGGGGTTGAAGCAATAAGGTGTGGTCAACAGGCCCAGCTCGTGCGCGGCGCGGATCATATCCACTTCCAGCCCAAAGCCCATCTCGGTTTCTTCCAGGTTCTGCCGAAAGACGCCGTCAATCAGCCCCACGGTCGGAAAGTTCTGCACACCCGAGAAGCCAGCCGCGTCCACCTCGCGCAGAAAAAGCTTCATCACGCGGAAGGGATCGGTGCCGCACACGCCGGCCAGCACGGGGGTGTGACGGACGACGGGAATCACCTCGCGAGCCATTTCCAGCACAATGGCGTTGGCGTCGCCGTAGGGCATCATCCCCGAGAGCGAGCCTCGCCCCGCCATGCGAAAACGGCCCGAGTTATAGATCACCAGGAGGTCCACCCCACCCGCCTCGGCCATCTTGGCGCTCAGTCCCGTTCCCGCCCCGCCGCCCACAATCGGCCGGCCCTTCGCCACCTGGTCACGAAGGCGGGTGAGAATATCGTCGCGCGAGAACAGGGCCATCGGAAGAAGCCATGCAAAGGGATTGACTTTCGGGAGTCCGCGATACGCAGTAGGATACACCCAACCTCGCGAGCACAAAACCCGGAGGCCAACAGGCAATTGCCGGAGGCTAACCGCCTCCGGAGGGTCATCGCAGGGTACGGGCTGATTCTCCCGGTAGACGCCCGATTCCGGAGGCGGTTAGCCTCCGGCTATTCTCTTTGGTAATGTCGCGCTGTTTTTATCGGCAGTTCGCAATCCATGCAACTTTCTCCTTACACCTTCTTGGGCGTCACGCAGAGCCTTTGCCCCGAATGCCGGGCGGTGGTTCCGGCGAAGATCGTGACCCGGCGGGGACGGGTGTACTTTCGTAAACGCTGCCCGACGCATGGCGTGCGGGAGGATTTCGTTTGCTCCGATGTGGCGCACTACGACCGCCTGGAGTTCACTACGCCCGCCAAGTTGCCGCACGACCAGGGCGTGGAAGCGAATCGCGGCTGCCCCTACGACTGCGGCTTGTGCGAAGAGCACGAACAACACACCTGCATCGGGCTGGTCGAACTAACTTCGTCCTGCAACTTGCATTGCCCCATGTGCTACGCCGGCAGCGGGCCGGGCGGCAGCCACCTGACGCTGGCGGAATGTCGGCGGGCCATCGACCGGCTGGTGGAGGTGGAAGGCCGGCCCGAGGTGCTGCAACTTTCAGGCGGAGAACCGACTCTGCACCCGCAGTTCGCCGAAGTGCTGCGGTACGCGGTCTCGCGGCCGATCGACTATGTGATGATTAACACCAATGGCGTGCGCTTCGCCCACGATCGCGAATTGGTGGAGCTGGTGGGCGAGTTCCGCGACCGCGTCGAGGTTTACTTCCAACTGGACGGCGTGAGCGACGAGGCGCTGATCCCCCTGCGCGGCGAACCACTGTGGGAAGTTAAGCAGAAGGCGCTGGACCAACTGGGCCGCGCGGGGGTGAACGTCACCCTGGTGGCCACGCTGCATGTCGGCGTGAACGACGACCAGATGGGGCCGCTGGTGCGGTTCGCGCTTGATCGGCCGTGGATCGTGGGCGTGAGTTTCCAGCCGGCCACGTACTCGGGGCGGCACGCGTTGCCCGAACAGTTGGAGCAGCGCATCACTTTTCCCGACGTGATTCGCGGCGTCGCCCGCCAGACCGAGGGCCTGTTCGAGGAAGACGACTTTCTGCCGCTGCCGTGCGCGCATCCCAACTGCCACCAAATCTCCTATGCCTATCGCACCGGGAACACAGTCACGCCGCTGACGCGCTTGATCGACGCTCGCCAAAACCTCGATCTTCTGGCCAACGGCATCAGCTTCACCCGCGCCAAGTCGCGCGAACTGATTCTGCAATACCTGGGCCGGCAAGGCTGCTGCGGCGGCAGTTGCGGCCCGGAGCTTCCTGCTCCCTCTCCCACATCGTTGCCCGTGTTGATTACGCCAACGGAGCCTGTCTCTACGCTTAACCCGCAATCCACCGCCTTTTTCCAGCAGGTGCTCGCGCAGCAGCTTGGCGCCCGCGACGTGTTCCGCATCACGATCACGTCGTTCCTCGACGCCTACAACTTCGACGTGCGGCGACTGATGAAATGCTGCACGCACCACGTTCTGCCCAGCGGCCACGTGATCCCCTTTTGCGCCTACAACACCCTCTACCGCGACGGCCACTTGCCCCTGCCCCCACTCCGCCACGCGACGGCAGCCTCCTAAGCTTCGCCCGCCCGTCTCGGTCATCCGGGGAAGTTTTCAGATGCGACGAGACCGCCAGCGCCGCCGCTTGCGGTTTCGCCCACATCGCAAAGGGAATCAACGTCTACTTTGGCAACCGCGGTCCTGGGCGTGAGCTAGAGTTGTACAGCGTGATGTTGCGCTCGCGCGACGCGCTCTCCCCGACGTGGGGAGTTCATTGGCTCATTCAACCCTGCGTTACGCCAAGCACGTTATGGAGCCTGTGTTACCGCCGCCCGAGCCGCTCACGGCGTACGTCCAACGCGCGCGGGCGCTGTACACGTTGCCGGCGGTCGCACTGCAGGTGCTGGAGTTGACCGATTCGCCGCGGGTGGACGCGCGGGCGCTGAAGCACTGCATCGAGAATGATCCGGCCCTGGTGGCGCGGCTCCTGCGGGTGGTCAATAGCTCGCTGTTTGGATTGTCGCGACAAGTGAGCGATTTGAACCAGGCTCTGGCCCTGCTGGGCGTGGCGCCGCTCAAGTTGCTGGTGTTGGGGTTTTGTATGCCCCAAGGGTTGTTTATCGGGTTGCGGGCCGAAATGCTTTCCGCCTGGTGGCGGCGCACGCTGGTCAAGGCGGCCGCCGCGCGGGCGGTCCATGAAGCGGCGGGCGACCGTCACGGTGACGAGGCCTTTCTGGCGGGGCTGCTGCAAGACCTGGGGCAACTGGCGCTGGCGCAGGATTTGGGTGACTCGTACCTGGCTTTCGTCGAGCGCGCAAGGCGGGAAGCAGGAGACCTGGCGGTGCGGGAGTTGGAGACGCTGGGTTTCGATCATGCGATGTTCAGCGCGCGCCTGCTCGACCAGTGGCGCCTGCCGCAAGAACTGGTGCGGGCCGTCGCGCAGCGGCAGGAGATTGAGCATCTGGCGACCCTTCCCGACCCGGCCTGTCGCTTGCCGCAAACGCTGCACCTGGCCGAGTTGACGGCGCGGCTATTGGCCGACGAGCAGCCCACGGCGCTCGGCGAGTTGCAGGCGGCGGCTTGGCGCTACAAAAACTTGGCGCCGCAGCAGATGGAAAACTTGCTGCGTTCGCTCCGCGAGACAACCACTGCCCTGGCCGAAGCGCTGGACGTGGAGGGATACGAGCCAATCGACTGTGACCGGCTTCTCGCCCAAGCCCAGGCGCAGCGGGCCGCGATTACGTCGGCGGCGGAGGAGGAGCTGAAACTGGCGATTGCCGAAACGCGGCTGTGGCGCGAAGCCGAAGCTTTACGCCACGCCGCGGCCGACTTTCTCACTCGCCAGGCCGGCGCCGCGCAGGACGCCGTTTCGCCTTCGGCGACGCGCGATCGCAGCCCCCGCGAACCGACAAGCGTCTCGCGCAACGTGCGGCCCACGTGCGTCGGAAAACCGGCAGCGCCTTCGCATTTCCCTCCGTTGACCGCCCAGGTGGCGATGGTTGTCGCCAATGCCCGCAAGCGACGCGCGCCGGTCAGCCTGCTCGCGGTGCGACGAGATCACGAGCGCGACGGCGCTCAGCTTGTCGGCGCCGAGGCGCGGCAGCGAATCCAGCGTTTGATCGCCACCGCCGCCGAGTCACTCAGCGGGCCGAACGGCGTTTGCGTCGAATGCGACGCAATGACCACGGCCGTGGTGCTGGAAGATTGCGACCGCTTGCAAGCCGTAGCGCTGGCGCGGGAGATGGTGGAGACGGTGGCCCGTTGCGCCGCAGCGCGCGAGGCGTGGTTCGGCGGACCAGTGACTGTCAGCATCGGCGCCGCCACACTGGCGCTGCCGCCGCATAACTTCCCTTGCCAAGAATTGATCGACGCCGCCTGGCGCTGCCTCTACGGCGCTCAAGCCGCGGGCGGCAACGGCGCGAAGAGCATTGATATTTAGCGAGCGTTTCACGGTGGCGCTGCGGTTCCTCCAGCGCGGTGCACTTGCACCGAGGTTGTGAATCTTTCCGTAGCAACGGCGCGAGCGCCGCCGCTACGACGATTTCACAAAACATTCACATCCTCGCTGTGAGTGCGTTTTCGTTGTAGCGTCGTTCGGAGGTCGATAAAGAACGCGCTCGCGGAGCGAGTGCGCCACACGAAAATCCGACACGCCTGCCTGAGAATGCGCTAGCGAGCATCCCGCGGATCGCGAAGTCTTGCGGCGTGGAGCGTCGTCACGAGGGAATGCACTCGCAGCCGTTACCGGATGGTCACAAAGTCGTTGTGGTTCAAGAGGGCGTGGATCAAGTCTTCGCGTGCTCGCTGGGAAGGTTGCGGATGGCGGCGTTGCTCCAGCAGGCTTTTTAACTCGTCCAGCGCACTCTGGCAGACGGCTTGTTCTTCCGCGGTGGGCGTGACACAAACGATAGTTTCATACGCGGCGAGCACGAACGCGGCGTCGTCCACGTCGCCCAGGTCGGTTTGCAGTTTGCTCGCCAGGCGGCGCGCCATCGCGAGCGAGAGCTTGCTATTGGACAGCGTGAGCGCCTGCTGCGGCACAATGCTCTCGCTACGGCGGTAGCAGCCCAGGATGTCAGCGTCGTCAAACATCGAGAGAAAGGCGTGCTGGTCGTCGCGAGAGCGAGTAAAGTACATGCTGCGGCGGAACACGGTGTCGTCCTGCTTGGGGTTGATCGTCGGGCCGCCCAGCGCCGGGTTCAACGCGCCCGCCAGACGCAGCAGGCTGTCGCGAATTACTTCCGACTCCATCCGCAGCGGCCGGCGGCGCCAATAGTAGTGGTTCTCGGGGTCTGCCTGGACGGTGGCTTGGTCGGCGTCGCGGGTCGAACTGCTCAGCCGGTACGCCTGCGACGTGACCATCAGGCGGTGCATGTGCTTCATGCTCCAGCCGTTTTCCATGAACTCGACCGCCAGCCAGTCGAGTAGCTTTTGTTGCGGCGGCGCGGCGGCGCGGCGGCCGAAATCGGTGACCGGATCAATCAGCGGCTGGCCAAAGTGCCGCATCCAAAGATGATTTACCGCCACGCGGGCCGTGAGCGGGTTGTCGCGGGCGGTGATCCACCGCGCCAGCGCCGCCCGCCGCCCCGTGCTGGTCGCTGGGTACGGCTGGCGCCGCGAAGCATCGGTCTCATCCGGCCCCTCCAATGCTTTGAGCGAAGCCTGAATCGACGCATACGTCTCTCCCGGCGACTCGACCGCTTGCTTCGCCTTCTCCAACGCTTCGCGCGCCCCTTGCAGCGTTTTCTCCGCTTGCGGTTTCGCGCCCCCGTCGGCCTGCGCCACCTTCTGCTCCGCCCGCGCAAACGCCTCTGCCGCCCGCGCCACCTCCAACTGCCGAGCCGCCCGCGCCGCCGCGTTCACCAGCGCCGCCAGGTTCTCGGGCGGCGTGGATTGCAGCTTCGCCCGATCGGCCGCGTGCGCGGTTCGGAGAGCTTCGGGTCGAGCTTCGGCGGTCGCCAGCGCCTTCTCGGCCACCGCCACAGCCAGTCGGGCGCCGTCCACCGTCAGTGGTGCAGCGCCGCCTTGGCCAGCTTCTACTAACGTGGCGTTTGCCGGCAACGGACGAACCTCCAGAAGCGTAAACTCCGCCACGGCGTCAAACGCCACCAGTTCCAACCGGCCACTGACGCGCTCGACCGGCAGCCGGTACGCCAGCGCATGCTTGCCCCCCAGCGACACGTTCACCAGTGGACCGCGCACCCGCACGGTCAATTCTTGTGGCTCGTTCAGAGCGACGGGCCGATCCTGCTTGCCTTCGACCGGGTACACCTGCCCGCCGCCCGCGTTGTACGAGATTTGCAGTTTCGAGCCGGGCGTGACGGCGCTTAGGTAGACCATCGTCTCGCGGCCGTTGGCGGCGTCGAAGCACAACCCGACTGACTTCCACATCTGCCCGCCGAGCGTCTTGAATCGCAACGTGGCTTCAAAGTCAGCGGGGTGATTTTGGTGCGACCGCAAGGAGGCCCGCTCGGCGCCGGTCTTGGTTTGCGTGAGCCGTCCTTGTTCGTACTTCCACTCGCCGGGGCCGATCTCCCAGGTTTCTTCGTTGCGACGGGCGAAGTCATCTTTGAGGAACACGGCGCCTTCTTCCCCGTCTGCCATCACTACTTCCGCGGTTGTCGCCGCCTGCTTCTCGGCCGCCAGCAACGCCGCTTGCGATTTCGCGAGCGCTTCCCGTGCGTCTTCAATTTCCCGCGCCGCCGCCGCCAGGTGGTCCTCCAGCACAAACGCTTGGAGCGCCGGCCAATGCGCCTCTTGCGGCAACGCCACCGGCTCGATGGAAAACGCCTCACCCGTCAAGAACGCGGGCGGCCCCGGCGGGATAACGCGGTCTTTGTCGGGCTGCTTCTCGTCGCCGCGCACGTGGAGGTAGGTGGGCGCGTCAGGGTGGGCGTCGAACACCCGCGGCAGGCCGTCCTTCGCCAGGTCGGTTTGCCCCGGCAAGGGGTCCAGACGCACCTGATGCGGCTCGAAGATCGCTCGCCAGCGATAATAATCCTCCTGCGTGATTGGGTCGTACTTGTGATCGTGACACTTAGCGCAGTTGAGCGTCAGGCCCAGGAACGCCTTTGAGGTATGCTCGATCGTGTCGTCCAGCCAGGTGGTCCGGTTGAAGAGAAAGTAGTTGCGGGCCAGAAAGCCGGTGGCCCGCAGCGCGTCGCGGTCGGTGGGCGTCAGTTCGTCGGCGGCCAACATCGCTTGCACCATGTGGTCGTAGCCGCGGTCGGCGTTAAGCGACTCGATCACCCAGTCGCGCCAATGCCAGATGTGCTTCTGGCTGTTGCGCAGTTGGTCGCCCAGGCCGTACCAGTCGCTATACCGCCACACGTCCAGCCAATGCCGTCCCCAGCGCTCGCCGTAGTGCGGACTTTCCAGCAGCCGCTCCACCACCCGTTCATAAGCGTCGGGGCGCTCGTCGGCCAGGAAGGTTTGCATCTCGTCCCGCGTGGGCGGCAAGCCGATCAGATCGAGGTACACCCGGCGTAGCAGCAAGCGGCGGTCGGCAAGAGGAACGGGCTGGAGGTTGCGGGGGGCGTGCTCGGCGGCGAGGAAGAGATCGACGGAATTGGGGATTGTGGAAGAGGAGGGAGCCTGGGCGGGGATGGGAGGGCGCTGAGGTGGGTGGAAGGCCCAGTGATCGTCGGGGTCTTGTTCGGGATGGTCATCAGCGGGGGCGATGGCGCCTTGGTCGATCCAGGCGCGGAAGGCCGCGATTTGCTCGGCCGAGAGCGGGTGCCCTTCCGGCGGCATGCGATAGGACTCGTCGGCGGCGGCGATGCGTTCCACCAGCAGGCTTGCCGCGGCGTCGCCAGGCTCAATCGCCGCTCCGCTGTCGCCGCCTTTTCGTAGGGCGACGACGGTGTCCACGCGCAGCCCCGCTTCGTGCTTCAAGGCTCCATGACACGCAAAGCAGCGCTCCCGCAGCACCGCCTTGACGTCTCGCAGGTAGTCTACTTCAGCCGCCGTCAAAGGCGCCGCCGCCAGGAGCGCGGTCAACCAGCAAGTAAAGAGTTTTCCCATCGCAGATCACGCACGTTCAAGGCAGGAGCAGACCGCGGGCGGCCCCAAGGCGAGACCGCTATTGTAGAAAGCGGCGCTGATACGTCGCAACCAAGGCAACGGAGTAGAACGGAATTCGTTCCGTTCCAGGGCGCACGCTCTTGCTCTTGCAAAACCGCAAGCAATGGCGCGGGCGGGTTCGCGATTTTAGCATCTAGCGTAGGGCGGCGCGGGCGAGCGTGGGGTCGATATCGCCTACCAACTCGACGTGACCGAACCGGGTGGGCAGCACGAACCGCAATCGGCCGTGCTCTACCTTTTTGTCGTGTTGCATGGCGGCCAGCAGGTCTTCGTCGGGCGCCTGCGGTGTTTCCAGTGGCAAGTGGAGCGAGTGCAGGAGATCGCGCTGCCGGGCGATAAACGTCTCGTCCACGCGGCCCAGGGCGGCGGCAAGGCGGGCAGCACACATCATACCAATGGAGACCGCCTCGCCGTGCAGAAATTCGCCGTAGCCGGTGGTGGCCTCAATCGCATGGCAGAAGGTGTGACCGTAGTTGAGCACCGCCCGCAAGCCGGTGGTCTCGCGCTCGTCGGCCTGGACCACGTCGGCCTTGAGCTGGCAACAGCGGGCGATCACGTGTTCCAGCGCGTCGCGGTCGCGGCGGTTGATGGCGTCTACGTGGTCTTCCAGCCAGGCGAAGAACGCTTCGTCGAGAATTACGCCGTACTTGACCACTTCGGCCAGGCCGGCGCGGTACTCGCGGTCGGGAAGCGTGTCGAGCGTGTGTGTGTCGATCAACACGCCCAGCGGCTGCCAGAATGCGCCCACCATGTTCTTGGCGCCGGGCAAGTTGACGCCGACCTTGCCGCCCACGCTGCTATCGACCTGGGCCAGCAGGGTCGTGGGAACCTGGACAAAGGCCAGCCCTCGCGCAAAGGTGGCGGCGATAAACCCCGCCAGGTCGCCCACCACGCCGCCACCGACCGCCACCACCACGGTCTTGCGGTCGGCGCCGGCCGCCAGCAAGGCGTTCCAGAGCCGGTCGGCCGAGGCGATGGACTTGCTTGGTTCGCCCGCCTCGACGGCCAGGCGATGCACCTTGGCCCCGGCGGCGCGGAGGCTCTCTTCCACCGCTTGCGCGTAGGGCGTTTCGACGTTGCGGTCGGTAATTACCACGGCGTGCGAGACGGGCGTCCGGGCGGCGACAAACGCGCCGGCCTGAGCCAGCACGCCGCCGCCGATCTCGATTTCGTAGCTCCGCTCGCTCAGGTGAACGCCCACGCGCGCCATGATCAGATTCCCATTCTCAACCAACGACGCCCAAGGGTCGTCAAAAGATCAAACGAAGACATCGCGCCAACGCACGCCAATAGCCGGAGGCCAACGGCCTCCGGAGCCTTCACCATCCCCGCCTCTTGGCGGTTACGCGGCGCCAGCGGTCACGCGGTCCAAGTCCGCCGAAGTGACGGTAATGACGCGGCAAAAACCGGTATGGAGACGCACGTACTCCAAATGGGCGCACGCGGCGGGGTCGGCGTGAAGGGCGGCTTCAATGCGACTCTTCTCGGCCAACTCCAGGTGGTCGTACTCCGCCGGCCAGACCGTCTCGGTCTCCATGATCAACGCTTCACGATAAGGATCAAACGCATCGGCCATCGCCTAAACTTCCTCCAGCAATTACGATTCTGAGCGAGTGGTGGTATGTGATCATCAAGTACGAGAGATTAGAAACCCACCCACCCCGAACGGCAAGAGGCCCACGCAAGAGTCGTAGGCGGAAAGTCGAAGAGTCGCAGGTTAGGAGGTCTGGAGTGCGGCGATTCATCGCCGCTTTCGTCTTTCTCTTCGGCTCGCGGGGCGCTGCGGCGGCTGGTGTTGATCGAAAGCGAAAAAAGACGAATGCGGAAATAAATTTTCGCACTCCAAAACTGGGCGTGATATCCTTCCTTCGACCCCTCTTCCGCCTTGCTTATTTTCATCCATGAATTTGTGTCGGGCGGCGGGATGCTGGCGGGGCCGGCGCCGACGGGGTCGCTGCTGCGGGAAGGCGCGGCGATGCTGCGGGCGGTGGTGGAAGACTTTGCGCGCCTGCCGGGCTGCGAGGTGGCGACCACCTGGGATGCGCGCCTGGAGGGGCCGCCCGCGCGGGGCGCGGTTCATGCCGTTCGTTCGGCCACGGAGGAGCGGCGCCTCTTTGCCGCACTGGCGGCGTCCGCCGACGGGGTGCTGGTCATCGCTCCCGAGAGCGACGGCGCGCTGCTCGACCGGGTGCGGCAGGTGGAGGCGGCGGGCGGGCGGCTGCTCAGCCCCGGCGCGGCCCTAGTGGCGGTGGCCGGCGACAAGCACGAAACCGGCCGACGGCTGCAAGCGGCGGGCGTACCCACGCCCTTCGCTGTAACGCTGGCGGCGGATGATCCATTGCCCGATGACTTTCCCTACCCCGCAGTGCTCAAGCCGCGCGACGGCTGCGGCTCGCAGGGCGTGTATTGGATTGACCGTTGCGGCGACGGGGCGCCGAACTGGCCAGACGGGGACACTCGCGGAGCGAGTGACCCACATTGTTCGGGGTGGCGGTTGGAGCAGTTTTGCGCGGGGATGGCGGCAAGCGTGGCGGTGGTTTGTGGGCCGGCGGGAAGCGTGACGCTGCCGGCAGGCCGGCAGCATTTGAGCGATGACGGCCGCTTCCGCTATCTAGGCGGCTCGCTTCCCTTGCCCCCGCCGCTGTGCGCCCGTGCAGCGGCCCTGGCGGGGCGAGCGCTGGACGCCTTGCCGGCCGCCGTCGGCTACGTAGGCGTGGACCTGGTGCTAGGCGCGGCGGACGACGGTTCGCAAGATGTGGTGATCGAAGTGAACCCCCGCCTGACCACGTCTTACTTGGGACTTCGCGCCGCGCTGGAATTCAACCTGGCCAGGCTGATGCTGCAAACCGCCCACAGCCGGGTGAGCGTAGCGTTCGGCCGGTAGGCGTCAGGGGACCAAGGCGTTGTGCTCGTCGGCGGGGGAAAGCGGTTGGCGGGCGACGACCTGCTCCAGCGCGGTGGTAAGCGCGGCGATTTCGTGCTTGAGACTTTCAACGGCGCGGGCGGCGTCGGCCAGATTGCCGCATTGGCAGAGTTGCTCCAACCGCCAGGCGGCCTGGAAGGCGCTGTTGGCGTCGAAAACATCGACCGAGCTTTTCAGCGTGTGCGCGGCGCGTTGCAAATCAGCGGCGTCGGCGCGTTTCAAGGCATCATCGATCTGCCGCACCAGCTTGGGACATTCCTCAAGCAGCACCTGGGCCATCTGGACCACTTCCTCACGGCCGCCGCCGATGTGGCGGGCCGCCGCATCGAGATTCAGCACGGCCGTTCGCGAGGGCGTGCTCTTCCGCGTACATTCGCAGACCGGTTCGTTCGACGCCGGAGTTTTGGGCGGTCGCCCGTTGCCGCGCGCGTCGTGGCGCGGAGTAATCGCCAGCGCGTGAATGGTCTGGATCAACTCCTCGGCGCGGATGGGCTTGGAAAGGTAGCCGTCCATGCCGGCTTGCAGACAGCGCTCGCGGTCGCCTTTCATGGCGGCGGCTGTCATGGCCAGTATGGGCGTGCGGTGGAGGCGTTGCTCACGTTCCTGTTGGCGAATCAGGGTGGTGGCCTCGATGCCGTCCATCACCGGCATTTGCAGGTCCATCAGCACCAGGTCGAAGCGGTCCCGCTCCCACGCCTGAACGGCCGCGCGGCCGTTAACCGCCACTACCACATCGTGTCCATGACGGGTGAGCAAGCCCGTGGCGACGCGCTGATTCACCAGGCCATCTTCCACCAGCAGGATCTTGAGCGGCGGTCCAGCCGGGGCGGGGGCGTCCCTGGCGACGTCTTCCTCGGCGGCCGTGCGAGCCTGGGAGGCGAGCAGCATATCGAGCAGCTCGGAATGCACCAAGGGTTTGGTCAAATAACCGGCGATCCCCAACTCGCGGCAACGCTGCGCGTCGCCGGGCCGGACCACCGACGAGAGCAGGATCAGGCTCAGACCTTCGAGTTCGGGCGACCGGGCGATTTGCTCGGCCAGTTCGAAGCCGTCCATGGTGGGCATCATCAGGTCAAGCAGTACAAAGCGGTACGGGCGGCCGATGGCGGCGGCGCGGCGCAATTCGGCCAGCGCCTGGGCGCCGTCTTCCACCGCGGTCGGGCCCATCCGCCAACTCTTCAAGAGTTCTTGCAAGAAACGGCGGTTGGTGGCGTTGTCGTCCACCACCAGCGCCGTCTGGCCAGACAGGGCGGGAGGATGACCGTGGCGGTCATCCAGCGGGACATCGGCCAAGCCAAATTGGACGGTAAAGTGGAAGGTGGTTCCCCGGCCCATCGTGCTTTCCAGCCAGATCTCGCCGCCCATCATCCGCACCAACTGCGAGGCGATGGCCAGACCCAGCCCGGTGCCGCCGAAGCGGCGGGTAGTCGAGGCGTCGGCTTGGGTGAACGCTTCGAAGACGGCCTGCTGCTTTTCGGGCGGGATGCCGATCCCGGTATCGCGCACCGAAAAATGCAAGCGCACGGCGCGGCCGGTTTCCGGCTCGCCGTGACGCTCCACTTCGACCACCACTTCGCCATCCTCGGTGAACTTGATGGCGTTGCCCATCAGGTTGACCAGGATTTGCCGTAACCGCACGGGATCGCCCACCAGCCCGTCGGGCAAGTCCGGCTCGACGCGGCACGCCAGTTCCAGGTGGTTGGCTGCGGCCCGCACCGCCAGCATCTGCCCGGCCTTGCCCACGCAGTCGCGCAGACAGAATGGCACGGACTCCAATTCCAGGCGGCCGGCTTCGATCTTGGAGAAGTCGAGGATGTCGTTCAAGATCCGTAGCAGCGACTCGGCCGAATGCTGGATCATGTTCAGGTATTCGCGCTGTTCGCGGTCCAAGCGGCTGTGCGAGAGCAATTCCGCCATCCCCAGGACGCCGTTCATGGGGGTGCGGATCTCGTGGCTCATGTTGGCCAGGAACTCGCTCTTGGCGCGGTTGGCCTCGTCAGCCTTGCGCTGGGCGCGGCGAAGATCGCGGACCACCAGGTGCGTGCCGCCGCTAGCCACGACCAACACGCCCGCGGTCAACGCGGCGAGGGCCACAAACAGCGTCCGTTCCGCGTTGTAGAACGTGGCCAGCGCCGCGGCGCGGGCCTGGCGGACCGTGGTCGTGGCATGAAGCGCGTCGAGCGGCGCGGCGGCTTGAAGCGCGGAAGCGTCGCTCATTGAATCGCCTTGTTGGTAAAGCGCTTGTCCCTCGCGGTTGTGGAGGATTACCTCGGTCTGGGGAAGATGCCGCGTGGCGAAGCCAACCGACTCGGCCAGTCCCTCGCGCAGGTCGTAGAGCACGCGCGCCACGGCGATCGGCTCACCCGACTCGTCGCTTTTCGTCCGGGTCAAGCGCAACCGCCCGTCTGGCTCCAGAGTTTCGGTGTGCGCTTGTTCCAGGGCGGCGCGGAACCACGACTCTTGGGCGGCGTTCTTGGGAGCCAAGGTCCGCTGCTTGGCGACGACGGCCACGAACCGCTCGCCCGCGGGTTGATACAGTTCGATCGCCAGCACGTGATCGTCGTTGACGGCCAGGCGAACCAAGGCGCGTTCGATCACCAGGCGAGAGCGTTCGGCCTCGTCGTCCACTTCGGCCCGGTGGTACATGGCGTAGTCGTAAAGCGAGTCTTGCAGCAAGATCGACTCGATTGCCCCTTCCACGCGATCAATGCGGCGCTCAATCAAGCGGGCCGTGAGCGCCGCGGCGGCGTGCAACTCTTCTTGTGCAGCGCGCTGGGCGAATGCCTGGTTGTAGACGTGGAACGCGGCTCCCGCCAGGGCCATCACGGCCATGACCGGCAGTAGCACAAAACACGCCATGCGAACGAAACGGTCCATTCCAATCGCTTACGGGCCTTCGGCGGCCTTTTCGAGCAAGGTCGCATAGTTGACGATTTGCCCCACGTCCTCATAGTGTCGGTAACTTGACACCAAGCCGGCGCCTTCCGCGAGCGTGACCGTGCCTTCGGCCGCGACGATTTGTTGGCCGCGGTCGCCGATTAACCATTCCACAAACCGCCGGGCGCCGGCATTCTCGGGTTTATACGCCAGGTACAGCGGACGGAAGTAGGGATAGGTCCCGTTGGCGATGTTCTCGGAAGTCGGCTTATGTCCGTCGATGGCCAGCACCTTGAGTTTGCGCTTTTGCGCGCTGGAGACGCCCGTGACTGCAATCGCCCGCGGCTGCCCGGCGACCAACTCTTCGACCGGACCGCTGGAGCCGAGCAACACGGCGGTGCGGCCGAAGGTGAAGTTGGGATCGCCGAGGATCATGACGCGCATCGAGTAATCGACACCGGCGGTTTTCTCGCGCCGGGCGACGACGACGATCTTCTCGTCGCGGCCTCCCAGCGTTTTCCAGTTGGTGATTTTTTGTTGCAGGACTTGCCGCAGTTGCTCGCGGGTGATGCTCTCGACGGGATTGTCGGGATGGACAATCACCGCCAGGGCATCCCACGCCACGATGACCAGCCTGACGCCGAGCTTATCCTCGTTCAGCCGCGTGAGGCAAGCCCGGCAGGTGCCGCCCAGGTCGGCGCCGCCGCTGCCGGCCGCCTCGATGCCCAACGTGGCGCCGCCGCCCGAGAGCCGCACTTGCACGCCCGTTTCCTGTTCGTAGGCCGCGGCGCAGCGATCCATGAAAGCCACCTTGGCCACCGAGCATCCGCGCCAGACCAGCACCGGGGGCGGCTTGGCCCTTGAAGCTTTTTCGGCGCTTAGGGCCGCCGAAGTGAAGAAGACCACCATGGCGGCGGCGAAACTTACCATGCGCCCGCTCATGCGACTCCTCCTTTCCCTCACCAATGCGCTGAGGAAGCTTTCGTCGAATGACGTATAGAGAGGAAGTGTGTGCGCGTAATTGTACCCCCGCAACGACGGGCTTGAAACACCTTCCGACGCGGTTTTTGCGGAATTTGACGCCGGGTTCGCTACGCCGCAAGCAAGCCGGCGGCTGCTGGGGGCTATTGCATTGCGGTCGGGGTAAGGGTACCTCTATAATCGAGTGGTGGGTCGGATCGCCCACATCCAGCACATAAGACAAGGTGACGAATTCATGCCGGAGGAAAAAGCTGCCGACGTCGAATCCAAGGCCGAAGGCAAGCGCAAGCGAATTCTGTTAGTGGACGATGATCCCGAAATCATCGAGTCCTTGCGCTACGCGCTGGAGGCCAAGGGGTACGAGATTCTGGTCGCGCGCGACGGCAACCAGGGGCTGGCGCTGGCCGAGCGCGAAACGCCCGACCTGGTGATCCTCGACATGATGATGCCCAAGCGCAGCGGCTTCTTGGTGCTGGAGCGGCTCCGCCGCACGCACCTGGCGCCCATTCGGGTCATCATGATCACCGCCAACGAAGGAAGCCGCCACAAGGCCTACGCCGAGATGCTCGGCGTGGACGACTACATCCGCAAACCCTTCGGCATGGACCGCCTGGTTGACAGCGTGCAGCGCTTGCTGGCTTAAACCGTTCGGGTGGCAAAGCGAAGGAAACCACGAATTTCCCAAAAACCACGGATGGAACACCAATAAAACACGGATCGGAAGAGGGAGCGAGAGCCCGTGGCGAGGGAAGCAGGAAAGGGTGAAGAAGCTCCCATTTCTTTTGCTTGGTTCTTATCCGTGTTCTGTCCGTCTTTCATCCGTGGCGAGTCCTTTTCTCGCTTCCTCCATACCTTCCGTGGAATCCGTGTTTTTTTCTTCGGAATGCCTTCTGCAGCGCGCGGGAACGCCGTGTGTCCACTCTGGCCGCTCGCGATTTGACCGGTAGGCACGGAACTTGCCGCATCTTCCTTACGCCGCGAGCGTTCCGACGGAAGTCGTTAGCTCTGCGGAAGTTGCCGTACAAGCGCGGCCACGAAACCTGCGCGGCGCGGGAGGAAACATGCGGAAATTTGTATTGCCTTGGTTAACCTTGCAAGGGATACTAGTTAAGTAGAGGCGGGAGCATAGCAAGGCGACGGAGGGCCTGCTCTCGACGGACAGAACAGAACGGATATCCTCCCTCCTAGATTTCTCCCCAAACTGCTCTTTTTCAACTTCTTCCTGCCGGCGCGCGAACTTCTGGCCGATGGCCGCCTCTTCGCGTTGGGCGCGACTTTTTTCGCCGGGTCGCTTGGTTGAAGACTTTCTAGCAGCCCTCCTGGCTGCGCCCAACCCCAGAGAACGCTGTGACGCCGCTCGCCGCTGCGCGGAAGGTACGGGCAAATCCAGCGACACGGGCCTTGGCGGCGCCGTGCGCGTAACGAACAACGGGAGGCCGGCCTCGGGGGCTCGGTCGGAAACAAACTACCAGGAGGTGACTCCATGAGCGGCGGTCGCGACATTATTTCTCTGATTGCTCAGCGGCAAGATCTGGAACAGTTCCGCAGGAAGACATGGATCGGCTCCTTCGAGGAGTACCTCGACCTGGTGCGCGCCAATCCCAGGATCACGCGCAACGCATTCCAACGCGTGTACGATATGATCCTCTCGTACGGGGTCGATGTGTACGAGCCGACCCGGGGCGAGAAGCGCATGCACTATCGCTTCTTCGATGACCCGCGCGACCACGGCCGGGACGCCATCTTCGGCCTGGACGGGCCGCTGGAGTCGTTTGTCAACGCGCTCAAGAGCGCTGCCAAGGGGTACGGCATCGAAAAACGCGTGCTGCTTTTGCACGGCCCGGTGGGCAGCAGCAAGAGCACCATCGCCCGACTTTTGAAGAAGGGCTTGGAGCGCTACACCGCCACCGACGACGGGGCGCTCTACACGTTGGGCTGGACCGACGAGCACGACCCCGAGCAAGTGCATTGGTGCCCGATGCACGAGGAGCCGCTGCACCTGATCCCCAACCGCTTCCGCAAAGACATCGCCGCGCAATTGAGCGAAGGCGGCGACGGCGACCACGAACTGACTATTACCGGCGATCTCTGCCCGTACTGCCGCTTCATGTACAACCAGCGGCTCAAGAAGCAGGAAGGAGACTGGACCCGCGTGGTCAGCGAGGTCCGCGTGCGGCGGCTGGTCCTCAGCGAGCAGGACCGCATCGGCATTGGCACGTTCCAGCCCAAGGACGAGAAGAACCAGGACTCGACCGAGCTGACCGGCGACATCAACTACCGCAAGATCGCCGAGTACGGCAGCGACAGCGACCCGCGGGCGTTCAATTTCGACGGCGAGTTCAACATCGCCAACCGCGGGATCATCGAGTTTATCGAAGTGCTGAAACTCGATGTCGCATTTTTGTATGACTTACTTGGAGCTAGCCAAGAACACAAAGTCAAACCCAAGAAATTTGCGCAAACGGATATAGATGAGGTAATTCTAGGCCACACCAATGAACCAGAATATCGCCGATTGCAAAACAATGAATTCATGGAGGCGCTGCGGGACCGGACCGTCAAGGTCGACATTCCCTACGTGACCAAGCTTCAGGATGAAATCAAGATTTACGAGAAGGACTACAACTCTGAGAAGGTGAAGGGCAAGCACATCGCCCCGCACACGATCGAGATCGCGGCCATGTGGGCGGTGCTGACCCGGCTGGAGGAGCCGAAGAACGCCAGCCTGACGCTGATGCAAAAGCTCAAGTTGTACGACGGCAAATCTCTTCCCGGCTTCACCGAGGAGAATATCAAGGAGCTGCGCGAGGAGGCCCACTACGAGGGTATGCACGGGATCTCACCCCGCTACGTGCAGGACAAGATCTCCAACGCCTTGGTGGCCCATCCCGACTCGCACTCGATCAACCCCTTCATGGTGCTCAACGAGCTGGACTCGGGCCTCAAGCACCATTCGCTGATCACCAGCGAAGAGCAGCGGCAGCATTTCCGCGAGCTGCTCTCGGTGGTCAAGGAGGAGTACGAGAACATCGTGAAGAACGAAGTCCAACGGGCCATCGCCGCCGACGAGGACGCCCTCAAGCGGCTGTGCGCCAACTACATCGACAACGTCAAGGCCTACACCCAGCGCGAGAAGGTGAAGCACAAGTTCACCGGCCAGTACGAAGAGCCGGACGAGCGGCTGATGCGCTCCATCGAGGAGAAGATCGACATCCCCGAAAGCCGCAAGGACGACTTCCGCCGTGAAATCATGAACTACATCGGGGCCTTGGCCATCGACGGCAAGACCTTCGATTACAAGACCAACGAGCGGCTCTACAAGGCGCTCCAGCTCAAACTGTTCGAGGACCAGAAAGACTCGATCAAGTTGACCAGCCTGGTGTCCAGCGTGGTGGACCAGGACGCCCAGGCCAAGATCGACGTGGTCAAGGGCCGCCTGATCCGCGACTACGGCTACGACGAAGAAAGCGCCACCGACGTCTTGAACTACGTGGCCAGCATCTTCGCCCGCGGCGACGTCAAGCACAAATAGGAACCATTGCGGATTGCGGAATGCAGATTGCGGAATGAAATCCCCGCAATCCACCAGCCGTAAATCCGCAATCCACAATCCGTAATCCGCATTTTCTCATGGCTCTTCGCATTGACCGAGACCGAAATCGCTTCAAGCAGATCGTGCGGGGAAAGATCCGCCAGAACCTGCGGAAGTACATCACGCATGGCGAGATGATCGGCCGCAAGGGAAAGGACCTGGTCAGCATTCCCGTGCCGGCGCTGGACGTGCCACACTTCCGCTACGGCAAGAACGGCCGCGGCGGCGTGGGGCAAGGCGATGGCGAGGAAGGCCAGCCCGTGGCCCGCGGCGACTCCGAGGGCGATGGAACTGGCCAGGCCGGCAGCGACCCCGGAGCGCACATCCTGGAAGTGGATGTGACCTTCGAGGAGTTGGCGGCCATGCTGACCGAGGAACTGGAACTGCCCCGGATTGAACCCAAGGGCAAGGCCAACATCGTGCAGGACCGCTCGCGGTACAACAGCATTCGCCGCGTCGGGCCGGAATCGCTGCGGCACTTCAAGCGGACGTACAAGCAGGCCCTCAAGCGGCAGATTTCCGAAAGCACGTATAGCATGTCGGATCCGCGCGTGGTCCCGTTCCGCGAGGACCGCCGCTACCGTTCCTGGACCACTATCCTGGAGCCGGAAACCAACGCGGTCATCGTATACATGATGGACGTGTCCGGCTCGATGACCGACGAGCAAAAGAGCATCGTCCGCACCGAGGCGTTTTGGATCGACACCTGGCTTAAGAGCCAGTACGACGGCGTGGAGCGGCGGTACATCATCCACGACGCCATGGCCAAGGAGGTGGACGAGAACACCTTCTACCACACCCGCGAAAGCGGCGGCACGCGGATTAGCTCGGCCTACCAGGTATGCGCGGAATTGCTCGACAGGCAGTTCCCCGCCGAGGAATGGAACATTTATTGCTTTCAGTTTTCCGACGGCGATAACTGGGGCGAAGACAACCGCCGGGCGATGCAAATCTTGCGCGAGAAGCTCCTCCCGCGCTGCAACCTGTTCTGTTACGGCCAGGTGGAAAGCCCCTACGGCAGCGGCGAGTACCTGCGGTCGCTTTCCGAGGCCTTTGGCACGGACCACGAGAAGCTGGTCCTGTCCGACATCGCCGACAAAGACGCCATTTATGACTCCATCAAGACCTTTTTGGGCAAGGGGAAATAGCCATGATCGCGCCGCTCCATCCGAACCTGCCGTCCGAGCTGACCACCTACCGCGTCCAGCTTGGCCACACCACGACCACCGTCCAAGGCCGCACCACCGAAGAAGCGCTCTTCGCCGCGCGGCGGCAACTGTGTAACGAGATGCCCCGCATGTGGGACATGATCCAGAAGTTGGAAGCCAGCCGCTTTGAGGTGATCCCCGTCAAGTAAATGCGGATTTCGGATTGCAGATTGCGGACCTGAAATCCCCCTCGCGCGGGATCAGCATTCCGCAACCTGCAATCCTCGTCAATCCGCAGTCCGCAACCCAAAATTCGCAATCCAAAATTCGCTTCCATGTCTGTTCGCCATCCATTTCGCTCGCTGCCCGAAGATTTATCCGCCATTCAGCGGCAGATGGAGCAGTACGCCCGCGACTATGGGCTGGACTTCTTCCCGCAGTCGTTCGAGGTAGTCGATCATGACCAACTAAGCGCGGTGGCGGCCTACGGAGGCTTTCCCACCCGTTACCCGCATTGGCGGTTCGGCATGGAGTACGAGCAGCTCTCCAAGGGTTACTCTTACGGGCTGCAAAAGATTTACGAGCTGGTCATCAACAACAATCCCTGTTACGCCTACCTGCTGGCCAGCAACAGCATGACCGACCACAAGTTGGTCATGGCCCACGTGTGCGGCCACAACGACTTCTTCAAGAACAACTACTGGTTCAGCCAGACCAGCCGCAAGATGATCGACGAGATGGCCAACCACGGCAACCGTATCCGTCGCTACATGGACCGGTTCGGGGTGGAGAAGGTCGAGGACTTCATCGACGCCTGCCTGAGCCTGGAAGACCAGATCGACATCCACTCGCCCTTCATTCAGCGTTACGACCGCTTCGACAAGTACGAGTTCCAAAGCGCCACCGACGACGATGAAGCCGATGAGCCGCCCTCGGCCAAGTTTCAGGCCAAGGACTACATGGACTCGTTCATCAACCCCCGCGAAGCCCTGGAAGCCGAGCGCCAGCGTCAGCGGCAAAAGGTCGAGGAGAAGTCCAACTTCCCCGCCGAGCCAATGAAAGACCTGATGCTGTTCCTCTTGCAGCACGCCGACCTGCGCCCCTGGCAATACGACGTGCTATCCATCATCCGGGACGAGGCCTATTACTTCGCCCCGCAAGGGCAGACCAAGATCGCGAATGAAGGCTGGGCCAGCTACTGGCATTCCACCATCATGACCCGGCATGGGTTGGAGCCGAAGGACGTGGTGGATTACGCCGACCACTGTGCGGGCACGCTGGCCACGTCGCCCACGCGGCTCAACCCGTACAAGCTGGGGATCGAGCTGTTCCGCGACATTGAAGACCGCTGGAACCGCGGCTGCTTTGGCGAAGAGTACGAGCGCTGCGACGACTTCCGCGAAAAGCAGAACTGGAACACCCACGCCGGGCTAGGGCGAGAAAAGATTTTCGAGGTCCGCCGCATTCATAACGACTTGACCTTTATCGACGAGTTCCTGACGCTCGATTTTTGTCGGCGGCATAAAATGTTCAAGTTCGGGTATAATCAGGACAGCGGTTACTACGAGATCGAAAGCCGCGCCTTCCCCGAGGTCAAGCAGCAGTTGCTGTTCAGCCTGACCAACATGGGCCGGCCCTTGATCTACGTCAAGGACGGCAACTACAAGAATCGCGGCGAGTTGTACCTGGAGCATCGCTTTAACGGGGTCGAACTCAAACTTTCCTACGCGCACGACACGCTCAAGAACCTCTTCACCCTCTGGAAGCGGCCCGTCTACATCGAGACGGTGCTGGATAACCAGGTGTCGATCCTGTCTTACAACGGCGTCAAGCACCAAATGGAAACCACCGACCAGGTGGTGCTCGAACAGCGAGATTAGAAGCGTATGAGCCTCTCAAACCAGATCGACCAGGAATTGCAGCGGATTCGCGCCACGGGCGGGGGCGGGACCCTCTTGGCCGACGCGCCCAACGGGCGCTTCGAGTGCGACATGGCTGGGGTGGACGGTTTGGGCTGCGCGGTGGATCAATTCGCTTTTCGCACCGGACAGCTCAGCGGCGCGTCGCTGGAGAAGCTCAAGAAGATCGGCGAGGACCTCTCCCGCCGCGTGACGTACCTCTTGGAGCCGATCGCCATTATCGAGTTGGACGCGGAAGGGGTGACCGTGCAATTGCGCTCCAGCCCCCCGTCGCAAGACGGCGGCGTGACCACCTATTACGAGCTGAACATCAACCAGGACGGCCTTACGCTCCGCCGCTACCAAGCACAGCCCGGTCAACCGCGCCAGGCGACTCCCGCCCACTTCACGCACGAAGCCCTCCGCCGCCTCGCCCGCGACATCTCGGCCGCCGTGCCGTAAGGCGAGAGTCTGAGGTCGAAAGTCGAAGAGTCGAAAGCGGCGATGAATCGCCCCCTTTGGAGTGCGGAAATTCATTTCCGCTTTCGTCTTTTTCAGCGTCTTGGAGTCTCGCAAGTCGGAAAGTCAAAATCGGCGATGAATCGCCGCGCTTCAAATGGGGAGTGCGGAAATTCATTTCGGCATTCGTTTCTCTCCTTCGATGGCGCGCTTTTTCCGCCGCCCTTCCTACGACACGTCGCTCGTCCGCTCCGGCCTTGGATCTTCCTCCTTCCTGCAGCCGTAAAGATTTTTTTCGCCTCGCGCCAATCTATTGCATACGCCGCTCCGAGGCGTTAATCTCAACCCCATCTTCCCCGGTTCCTCTGGGGAAATATGCAATGCTGAACGAGGGAACGGTCGATCTTTTCTAAGCATTTCCGCGTTCAGCCTGGACGCACCGTGTTCCGATAGAGGCCTTCCCATGCGTCGCCAACGCTGCGGGTTCACGCTGGTCGAGTTGCTGGTGGTGATCGCCATTATTGGCATTCTGGTGGCGCTCTTGCTGCCGGCGGTGCAGGCGGCCCGCGAGGCGGCTCGCCGCGCCCAATGCGTGAACAACCTCAAGCAGCAAGCGCTGGGGCTGCACAACTTCCACGATAGCTACCGCCGGTTTCCCTCGGCGCATCAAATCGATCCCGCGTCCTACTGCACCACCTACAAGTGCGATACGCCGCCTCAAGGCATCGCGACGCCGGGCTATCCGGTGGAAGGCCCCTTCTGGAGCTGGTCCATGCGAATCGCCCCGTACATCGAAATGGCCAACCTTAGCGACGCGGTCAATCTCAAGGCTTGGCCGTGGTACCAGGCTTTGCCCGACGGGACCGAAATTACGTCGGTCCAGTGTTCCACCTTGATTTGCCCTTCCGACGTGCGCGGTTTGCTCAAGTGGACCGATGGAACGCATCACGTCGCCCTGACATCTTACCTGGGCGTTTCGGGCCGCAACCAGTTCAAAGAGGCGAACGGCCAGGACGGCGTGTTGTATGTTAACTCGGCCGTGAACATGGCGAGCGTTACCGACGGCACAAGCAATACACTGCTGATCGGCGAGCGGCCGCCGTCCAACAATCTCCTTTATGGCTGGCAATGGGCCGGCGCTGGCGAAAGCCCGCACTTTGGCGCGACCGACGTGGTGCTGGGCGTGTTTGAGCGGCCGCTGTCGTCCTCGGCCGCGCCCGACTTTTACCGCGCCGGCTCGGTGAACGATCCGACCGATTCGCACCGCTACCATTTCTGGAGCCTGCACCCCGGGGGCGGCAACTGGGCCTTGTGCGATGGCAGCGTGCGGTTTATCGCGTATACTGCCGCCGGTCCGCAAAACACCTCGGGATCGCCATACACGCCGACGGTGATCGAAGCCCTGGCGACGCGCGCCGCGGGCGAAGTCGTTTCCCTCTCGAACTAGCCTTACCGATCACGCAAGCCATGTCGCACCCATTTGCCGTCGCGTTGCTCCTGGTGAGCGCCATTCTGACCGGTTGCTCGCAGCCGGAAGACCCGCACGCCGACAGCATCCCGCCGATTCCCCCCGGCCGCGCCGCCGCCACGCCGGGCGAAGACGGCGCTCCCAGCGGCGGCTACCAACCGCCTGCCCCGCCGCCGGCCCCTTAGTCCTCCTGTTCCTTCCAGGCGCCGGCTCGGTCCCTTATGAAGCACGTTCTGCTGGTGATCATCGACGCCTTGGCCTCGCGCGTGATTCAACCGGCGATGGAGCAAGGACGCTTGCCGAATCTGCGGGCGCTGTCGCAGGCGGGCTGGGTCCATTGGCGCAGCACAGCCATCTTTCCTTCCATTACGCCCGCCGCCACCGCCGCCCTGATCACCGGCGGGTACCCACGCGAAACAGGCATCGCGGGCGCTTATTATTACGACCGAGAGGAAGACCAGATTCATTATTACGGTGACGATATCTGGCCCATCCTGCGCGAAGGCTTCGGCAGATTCTTTCAAGATTTTCTCGTCGAGCTAAACCATAAGCAACTGCGGATCGAAACGCTTTACCAGGCCGCGGAGCGAGCCGGCGGCCAAGCCGCATGCCTGAACTTCTTCTGGTTCCACGGCGACCACGCGCACCGGGTGCGCGTGCCGTGGCTGCTGAAGCTCTGGCCGAGCGTGCCGTACTCGGCGACTATCGACGGCCCGGCGCTGCTCTCGCTGGGCGACTTCGTTTCCAGCCGCACGCGCCGCCGTAGATGGCGACTGATGGGACGCGGCGGCCTGAAGCATCGGTACGGCTTCGACGACGACGCCACCACCGACGTGCTACTGCGCCTGGCCCGTAGCGGACCGCTTCCCGAGTTGACCGTCGCCTACTTTCCAGATAACGATTTCGACAGCCACAAGCTAGGGCCGGCGCGGGCGGTCGAAACGGTCGAGAAGGTCGATCGCGCCTTGGGCGAGCTGATCGCCCTGCACGGCGGCTTGGACCAACTGCTCCAGCATGCCGCGATCCTCGTCACCGGCGACCATGCGCAATCAGATCTACCACACCATACGGAGCGAACCGGCGTTCTCATGGACGACCTGCTATCGTCGTTCGCCGTGGCTCCCGTGGGGAGCGACTGGCGAGAGGACGACGAACTGATGGTTTGCACCAACATGCGGGCCGCCCAAATCTACATGCGCGCGTCCTGCTGGCCGCGGCGCGAAGAGATGGTCGCCGCCCTGCTGGCCGAGCCGCGCGTCGATCAGGTGATCTGGCGCGAATCGGTCGAGCCTGGCGTGCCGCCGCGGTACGGCATTGCCACCGCCGATCGAGGCCAACTGGAGTTCTGGCTGGCGCCCGATCCAAACGCCGCGCTAGCCCGCGACGAGTACGGCGCCGCATGGTCCTGGTCGGGCGATTTGGCCACGGTGGACGGCCACGTCGATCCGGGCGGTGTGCTCCACTGCGGCGATTATCCCAACGCGCTAGAGCGAATCGTCACGGCGTTCGACGCTCGGGTGAGCGGCGACCTGTGGGTCACCAGCCGCGTGGGGTACGAGTTGCGGCGGGTGGCCACCTCGGTCCATCGCGGCGGATCGCACGGTTCGCTGCACGCGTTGGATTCGCTCTCGCCGTTGATCGTCGCCGGCACCGGCCCCGCGCCTCCTAATGATCGCCCGCCTCGTTCGGTCGACGTGGCTCCCCTGTGCCGAGAGATTCTCGGCTTGCCCCAAGCCCATTCGCCCTTCGCCAGTCACGTCGCCCCGCCCGCGGCGCCCACCGGCGAGCGGTAACAGGCCGTGCAACGTGGCGGGAAACTTCCTCCTCATGCGCATTCCGTAAGGAAAGACTCCCTTTCGCCTGGCCAGCGCGGTAAAACTTGATGTCATGCGCAATGGGGAGGCTCCGCCGTTAGAGGATTTATCACGATGGCGTGACGGGTTCTTCCGTGTGGCGCCCGAAGGACGCCACGAAGAAGCAAACTCGCGGAGCGAGTTCACCACGCTAAAATCCTTCACACCTGCCGAGCCATCGCGGGGGCAAGATATCTGTTCAAACCGAACTGGTGATTCATAGGAAGCGCAGTCCATGCAGCGTCGGGTGGTAACGGTTCGCGGGATCGTGCAGGGAGTCGGTTTTCGGCCCTTTGTGTACGGTCTGGCGTCGCAACTCGACTTGGGCGGCTTCGTGCGGAACCGCGGCGGCGAAGTGGCAATTGAAGTCGAAGGCGAGCCTGCGGCGCTGAACGCATTCGTAGAAGAGCTAACCCAACACCCGCCGCCCTTGGCGCGCATCGACTCGGTTTCCTGGGCGCCGCTGCCCACGCAAGGGGATCGCGCGTTTCACATCGAAGCCAGCCATGCGGACGTTGCCGCCCAAGTGGTGATTTCGCCAGACATCGCCACTTGCCCCGACTGCCTGCGGGAGCTGTTCGATCCGCAAGACCGCCGCTATGGCTATCCCTTCTTGAACTGCACCAACTGCGGCCCGCGGTTGACCATCGTTACCGGGGCGCCCTACGACCGTGAACGCACTACGCTGGCCGACTTTACCTTGTGCCCTCAGTGCCGGGCCGAGTACGACGATCCCCGCGACCGGCGGTTCCACGCACAGCCGGTTGCTTGTCCCGCGTGCGGCCCGCAACTGGAAGCGCGGGACGCCACGGGCCGGCCCCTCAAGACGGACGACCCGCTAGCGGTCTTCGTCGCCGCGCTGCGCGACGGCCGCATCGGCGCCCTGAAGGGGCTGGGAGGGTTCCACCTCGTTTGCGACGCACGGCGAAATGACGTGGTGCAGGAACTTCGCCGCCGCAAGCACCGCGACGAAAAGCCGCTGGCCGTCATGGTCCGCGATCTTCCGGCGGCCGAGGCGCTATGCGCGGTTGACCCCCTGGCGCGGCAGTTGCTCGCCTCGCCGCGCTGCCCGATCGTACTGTTGCACTTACCTAGCGCCGCGAGCGGACCAATCGCCGAAGCCGTGGCGCCGGGCAACCCATACTTGGGCGTCATGTTGCCCTATACGCCGCTGCATCACTTGTTGCTCGCGGCCTTGGACGGCGCGCCGCTGGTGATGACCAGCGGCAACCGCTCGGACGAACCGATCGCTTATGAAAACGAGGACGCACTGCAACGATTGGCTGGCATCGCCGACGTGTTCCTGATCCACAACCGCCCGATTCATGTGCGCTGCGACGACTCGGTGGCGCGCGTCGTGGCCGGCGCCGAACTGCCGCTGCGGCGCTCGCGCGGCTATGCGCCCCAGCCCATGCATTTGCCGCGGCCCTGCCCGGCGCCGGTGCTGGCCGTGGGGGGGCAACTCAAGGGGACCTTCGCCTTGGCGCGCGGGGAACAAGTGTTTCTCAGCCACCATCTGGGCGATTTGGACCACTACGAGGCCTTTCGCGCCTTCGAGAAGGATGTAACGCTGTACGAGGCGTTGTTTGCAATTCCGCCCGAATGGATCGCGCACGACTTGCACCCCGATTACGCCTCGACGCGCTACGCCCTGGCGCGCGGCCTGCCGTGTATTGCGGTGCAACACCATCATGCGCACCTGGCGGCCTGCTTGGCCGAGCATGGCCTGAACGAAAGGGCCATTGGCGTCACTTTCGACGGTACGGGGCTGGGAACCGACGGCGCCGTGTGGGGCGGCGAGTTCCTGGTCGGCGATTATGCGTCGTTCCAGCGGGCGGCGCGCCTCCGCTACGTGGGCATGCCCGGCGGAGAACAAGCGATCCGCGAGCCGTGGCGGATGGCCATCGCCCATTTACGCGACGCCGGCTGCGCCAGCGCGGGTTTGTCGTCACGCATTCCTGCGGCGGCGCTGCGGACGGTGGAAACGATGCTGGATCGTGGGTTCAACGCGCCTCCCACGTCCAGCATGGGCCGCCTATTCGACGCCGTGGCGGCCATCGCGGGCCTGCGCACCCACGCTTCCCATGAGGGGCAAGCGGCAATCGAATTGGAATGGGCGGCGGTCGCCAAGGCGCCCGATACCGCTTATCCCTGGGAAGTGTTAGAACAATCAGAAGACGCCAGCGGCCAACCTTCGGCGGACCCATCGGGCGTGGTCATCGACACGCGCCCCTTGATTCGCGCCGTGGCTGACGACGCCCGCGGCGGTGTCGAACCGGCGCGCATCGCTCGTCGCTTCCATTCCACGATTGTGGAAGTGATCGTCGGCATGTGTGTCCACATTCGGCAGAAAACGGGCCTGGAAGCGACGGCGCTCAGCGGCGGCGTGTGGATGAACGCGCTGCTTACCGAGGAAACGACCGCTCGGCTGACGCGGGAAGGGTTCCGCGTTTACCGCCACCAGCACACGCCGCCCAACGACGGCGGCCTGAGTTTGGGCCAGGCGGCCGTGGCGGCGCACCGCATTACCTGCGAACTCGAACGGAAAACGCCTGACTCATGTGCCTTGGAGTCCCCGGCCGAATCATCGAAACCTGCCGCGAGAACGACCTGCTAATGGGCAAGGTCGATTTCGGCGGTGTGGCCCGCAAGGTGTGCCTGGAGCATACGCCCGAGGCGCAAGTGGGCGACTACGTGATCGTCCACGTGGGGTTTGCGCTGTCGATCGTTTCGCCCGAGGAAGCACGGCAGGTGTTTGCCTTTCTCGACCGCATGAACGAGCTGGATGAACTCCCGACGGAAGGCGAACCGTGAAGTACCAGGATGAATACCGCGACCCAGTGGCCGCCGAGCGACTTTGCACGACCCTGCGCAAGATCACGACGCGGCCTTGGACGCTGATGGAGGTATGCGGCGGTCAAACGCACACCATCGTGCGCTACGGCATTAGCGAGTTGCTGCCGCCCGAGGTCGAGTTGGTGCACGGTCCCGGCTGCCCCGTCTGCGTGACGCCCGTGGAGTTGATCGACAAGGCCATCGCCTTGGCCTCGCGCGCAGACGTGATCTTCTGCTCCTTTGGCGACATGCTGCGGGTGCCCGGCAGCCAGCGCGACTTGCTGGCGGTCAAGGCGGCCGGCGGCGACGTGCGGATTGTGTACTCTCCGCTGGACTGCCTGCGAATCGCTCAGCAGAACCCCGATCGCACGGTGGTGTTCTTTGCCGTGGGATTCGAGACCACGGCGCCCGCTAACGCGATGGCCGTCTGGCAAGCCCGCCGCCGGGGAATCGAGAACTTTGCGATGTTGGTGTCGCACGTGTTGGTTCCGCCGGCCATGACCGCCGTGCTGGCCTCTTCCACCAACCGCGTGCAGGGGTTTCTGGCCGCGGGCCACGTTTGCACGGTGATGGGCTGCACGCCCTATGAGCCGCTCGCGCAGCAGTTTCGCGTGCCGATTGTGGTCACCGGGTTTGAGCCACTCGACCTACTGGAAGGCGTTTATCGCTGTGTGCGGATGCTGGAGGAGGGCCGGATTGGCGTCGAGAACCAATACGCCCGCGCGGTCCGCTGGGAAGGCAACGCGCCGGCCCGCCGCCTGCTGGACGACGTATTCGTGGTGACCGACCGCGCCTGGCGCGGGATTGGCGTGATTCCGCACAGCGGCTATCGCCTGGCGCCGGCGTATGAGCAATACGACGCCGAGCGACTGATTACCAACGAAGCGCCTCCGCCGGCCGAATCGGGCGTGTGCATCAGCGGCTTGATCCTGCAAGGCGTGAAGAAGCCGCACGAGTGTCCGGCGTTTGGCGGAGCCTGCACGCCCGCCACGCCCCTGGGCGCGACGATGGTTTCCTCCGAAGGCGCTTGCGCCGCTTACTACCACTACGGCCAGGCGCGCCGCGCGCCCGCCGCAACAAACAATGCCTGACGACGCTCCTAACTTCGATCAGTGGACGTGTCCCGCGCCGCTCCCCGGCGAGGACGCCGTGCTCTTGTCGCACGGCAGTGGGGGACGGCGTACGGCGGACCTCATCGAGCGAATGTTCCTGCCGGCTTTCGATAACGCGGCGTTGGCGGCCTTGGAAGACCAGGCGACGCTGGCCTGGCCCGAACCGGCAACGGCGGCGGCGCCGCGACTGGCCTTCACCACCGACGCTTTTGTGGTGCGGCCGATCTTCTTCCCCGGCGGCGACATTGGACGGCTGGCCGTGCATGGCACGGTCAACGACCTGGCGGTGGGCGGCGCCGTGCCACAGTATCTTTCGGCGGCGTTCATCTTGGAAGAAGGATTGCCGATGCACGATCTGGCGCGGGTGGTCGCCTCGATGCGCCAAGCATGTCATGAAGCCGGCGTGACCCTGGTTACGGGCGACACCAAAGTGGTCGATCGCGGCAAGGGCGATCAAGTCTTTATCACGACCTCGGGCGTCGGACTGGTTCCGGCGGGCCGATCGCTCTCGATGCGCCACGTCCGGCCGGGAGATCGGGTGCTGGTGTCGGGCACGATCGGCGATCATGGGGTGGCCATCATGTCGGTCCGCGAAGGGCTGGAGTTCGAGACGGTGCTGGAGAGCGACACCGCCTCGCTGGCCGGCCTGACGCAAGCGATGCTCGACGCCTGTCCCACAATCCGCTGGATGCGCGACCCGACCCGCGGCGGCGTATCGAGCGCGTTGAACGAACTAGCAACAGCGACCCAAGTGGGCGTGCGCCTGGCCGAGGCGGCCATCCCGCTACGCGCCGAGGTGCAAGCCGCCTGCGAGATGCTGGGCCTGGACCCGTTGTACGTGGCCAATGAAGGCAAGCTCGTCGCCGTGGTCCCGTCCGAAGACGCCGAGCGGCTACTGGACGCGATGCGGCGCCACCCGCTTGGCCGCAACGCCGCGATCGTGGGCGACATTGTGCACGATCATCCCGGCATGGTCACCATGACCACGCGCATTGGCGGTCAGCGCGTGGTCGCACTGCTGCTGGGCGAGCAATTGCCTCGCATTTGTTGAAGGCTTTCGCGGCGGCGCTCGCGCCGCCGCTCCACGGTGTGGTGCACTTGCGGAGCGCGTGCACCACATGGGGAAATCCGTCACGCCTGCCGGAAACGCGTTCTAATCCACCATAGATCGACTGGTCATGCACGAATTGTCCATCGCGGTAAGTTTAGTGGAAGTGGCCGCTGCGGAGGCCGCCAAGCATGCGGGCAACGTGGTGGCGGTGCATGTGCAAGTCGGGCGGCTTTCGGGCGTGGTTGACGAAGCGCTCGCGACGGCCTGGCAGGCGGCCCGCGTTGGTTCGCCGCTGGAACGCGCAAACCTGGTGATTGAAGAGGTCCCCGCCGCTGCGTACTGCCCGGCGTGCGCGTCGGATCAAGACGTGGTTTCGCCGCAGTGGTTGCGCTGTGCGCGGTGCGGCGCCCCGGTGGCCGAGATTGTCCGCGGCCGCGAATTGGACTTAATTGCCTTGGAGGTGGAATGATGGCGACAACGACGCGGCTGGTGCAAGTGCGGCAGCAAATCCTCAAGCAGAATGACGTGACCGCGCGCGCCTTGCGGCAGCGGTTTCACGATGCAGGCGTGTACGTGGTGAGCCTGGCGTCTAGCCCCGGCAGCGGCAAGACGACGTTTCTGGAACAAACGCTGCGCCGACTACGCGACCGCTGGCGCGTGGCGGCGCTGGTGGGCGATCTGGCGACCGAGAACGACGCCGCCCGACTGGCCCGAGCCGAGGTTCCCGTGCGGCAGATCACCACCGGCACGGTTTGCCACTTAGAAGCGGCCATGGTCGAGAAAGCGCTGGAGGATTGGCGCCTGGAGGAGCTGGATTTCCTGTTTATCGAGAACGTGGGGAACCTGGTTTGCCCGTCTTCGTATGACCTGGGCGAAGAACTGCGGCTGGTGTTGTTCTCGGTGACCGAAGGCGAGGACAAGCCGCGCAAGTATCCCACCATTTTCAACACGGCCGACGTGGCGGTCATCACCAAGATGGACCTGGCCGCGGCAGTCGAGTTCGACCGCGACGCCGCCCACGCCAGCGTCGAGGCCGTCCGGCCGGGAATGCAAGTGCTGGAGCTATCGGCCAAGACCAGCGCCGGCATGGATGCGTGGCTAGCGCAGCTTGAAGCCGCGCGGACAGCGCGGTAGCGACTCTCGTGGCGACGCTCCGCGTCATTACGCACTTCCGCGATGCTCCGCGTCGCAATGGCCAATAACCAACAGGGCGGCCGCTCCTCATGGGAGTGCAACTCTTGCGACGCGGGCATCCGTTCCCACGCGGAGCGTGGGAACGAGAAGAAAAAACGAAAGCGGCGATGAAACGCCGCACTCCAAACTTTGGAATGCGGAAATTCATTTCCGCTTTCGTCTTTTATCTTTTGACTTTCGACTCTTAAATTCTTCGACCTTCGCCCTTCCCTACCGCCGCTTCTGGCGCTGCTTGCGGCGTTCCTTGGGCGTGAGGGGCTTCTCGGAGCCGTTTCCGCCGAGATTGAAGAGTGACTTCTTCGGCTCTTTGCCTTCGTCTTTACTGGGCGGCACGGCGGGGTTGGCCGCGATGGGCGTCTTGGGCAGCAATACCGTGCGCTCGAAAATGCCCCACAAGCTGGACACGATAAAGTACACGCACAACCCGGCCGGCACGCGGAAGAACATCACGCCCATGAAGACCATCATGAAGGTCATCACCTGCTGCTGAAGGCGCGTTTGATCGTCGGTGGCGGGCGGCATGAACAGCTTCTGATGCACCAGGAACAGCACGATGGTGACCATCGGCAGCAGGTTGAAGTACGGCCCCAGCCAGCCCCGCGCCGGATCCGCCAGAAAGCCCGGCATGTACGGCTCCCAGAACCACAACATGTCTGGCCCCGCCAGGTTCGAGCACCACGCCAAGCCAGGAATAAGCGAGGCCCCGCGCAGCTCGATATCGACCGCCAGAGCGCGGTACAGGCCCAGGAAGATCGGCAGTTGCAAGATCAACGGCGCGCAGCCGCTCAGCGGGTGGTAATTGTGCTTGCGAAATAGCTCTTGCTGCGCTTCGGCCCGCTTCTGCATGTCGTTCTTGTACTTTTCGGCGATGACCTTCATCTCGGGCGCCAGTTCCTGCATCTTCTTGGCGTTCATCGCCGCGCGGCGCCCCAAGGGGTACATCGCCCCGCGCACCAGGACCGTCAGCAGCACGATCGCCAAGCCGTAGTTGAACAGGAACTTCTCGAAGAAGTGCAGCAGCAGGACCATCGGCCGCGAGACCCACCAGAACCAGCCGTACTCGATGTAGTCCGACAAGCCGTACACGTCCATGACGTCGGGATGCTTAGGACCGGCAAACAGCGTGAACGTCTCCTGGTACTGCTCTCCGGGCGCGATCTTGTGCGGCACGCTGACCAGGCGGTACGAGACGTTGGTCGTCTTGCGGCGCGAGGCGTCGGTCTTGTCAATCTCCTCCAGCGCCACCGCCCAGCCGCGCTGGTAGGCGTACTTGGTCGGATGGGCCTCGTCGGCGGAGCCGGAAGGAATGAGCGCCGAGGCAAAGTATTGCGCGTCGACGCCCGCGTTGGCCATGACCACCAGGTCGTCGCTCGACGGGCGCGAGCCGGTATCGGTGAACAATTCCGGCCGCCGCTCCTTCTCGTACTGTTTGACGATGTAGGGACAGCCCAGAACCTCGTGCGACCGCCAATTGGTTTGATCCCAGATCACATCGCGCGTGCCCGCCGAGGCGAACAAGTCGGGGTGAATCTTGGTCAGGTACCACCAGCCTTCCAGCGGCAAACCATTGGGGCCGTTCAACCGGTACGCCACTTCCCGCGGCTCATCGCCCAGGTTGTGGATTTCGAGATCAAAGTCCAGGTGGTATTGCCTGGCCCCGGCTTCGCCTTCGCCCGATGCCGGAACTAAGCGGTAGCGTTTGACAATCTCCAAGGGTCCCACCTGGCCTGCGTTTCGCGCGGCGGCTTCATCCAGGCGGAAGCGGAACTCGACGCCGTCCTTGATCTCTTGCGTCTCCCAGGTTTCTTCGTAGAGCGAAGGCAGGCCGGCGATTTCCTCCGCCTTGCTGCTGATCGACTTCTTGTCGATGCTCTCCAGGGTAAGCAGGAACGAGGGCGGGCTGCGCGTCTCGGGGTCGGCAGGGTTGCCCCACTCGGGCTGAATGATTTGCACCGGCCGGTCCGCCAGCGTGACGGTAAAGGCGAGCGTCTGGGGCTGCTCGTCCATTTGCCGCCGGACCGTTAACTCGATCTTGGCGCCGGGCTTTCTGCCGTTCTCGACTTGGTATTCCTTGCCCAAGGGCGCTTCGCCCAAGTACCGCGCCAGGTCTTCGGCGGCGGCAATGGGTTGCTTGTCGGCCGCAAGAATGACGTCGCCCACCTTCAGCCCCATGCCCACCGACGCCGTGGCTGGCTTGGCCAGAGCGGCGGGCGTGCCCGCGCCCACCACGTTCACCCGGCAGCCGCCGCCTGGCTCGTTGGTCAGCGCCAGGTGGCCGAGGTAGCCGGTGGTTTCATCAACGTCGCGATACTCGGGGTGATTCAGCTCGATGCGCTCGACCGCGGCGCCGCGGTTGGTCAGCGTCACCAGTAAACGGTAAGGACTCTCCGGGTCCATCGATCCCAGCGAGACCCACCGCGCTTCGAGCCGGGGCCGCGCTGGCGTCTCTTCCTCGGGTTCGTCCGTCTCTTCGGTTTTGGCAGGGGAATCTTCTTCGTCCCGGCGGTCAGGCGACGGTTTGGCCACGGGCTTGTCGGGCGCCGCTTCCTTCGCAATTTCCTGGCGGGGGCGCGGAGGGTTCAGCCACGCCGCCATTTGCATCCAAGCGAAGATGAACACCGTCGAGAGAACGAGAAAGGCGATAAGACGTTTTTCCACGGCGATCTAGCCAGGTAAGGCGGGGCGGCAAAGCCCCGCGCACGGGGGGCGACGAGAGAACAGCTACGGGCAGAGTAGAAGCCCTAGTCTTTTATTCTCTCGCCCAGACCTGATCTTGCAATGGGACTTGCCCCTCGGGCGAGCCATGCTGGGCCAAGTGGACGATGCGCCCTTTGACCTGGAAGGGGCGGGCTGGCTCCTCCTGAACCTCGGCGCCGGTATGCTGGCAGGTGCAATTGCCGCCCGTTTCTTGGGCCAGTCGCAGAGCCTCTTCGGCGCGGGCGAGCGCCTCGGTCAGGGTCTCGGTGTCGTTGGCCGCGGCGACTCCCAGGCTCACAGTCAGCGCGATGTCGCCGCCTTCCACCGTAAAGGAGGAAGCCTCCAGCGTTTGCCGGATGCGCTCGACGCCGTTGACCGCGCTGTCGGCGTCGGTGTCGCCCAGAAACAAGACGAAACTATCGGCACAGTATCGCGTGGCCCGGTCAAACCCCCGCTCCTTGCGCACCAGATCTTCCAAAACCGTGGCGAAACCGGCCAGTAACCCGTCGCCGCCCGCGATTCCCAGGCGGCGGTTGAGGGCGCCAAAGCCGTCAATGTCCAGCACCGCCAAGCTCCACGGCGCCAATTCGCCCTGCTCCCGCCGCCATTGGCAACGCAGTTGTTCCAGGCCAAGTCGGTTGGGCAAACGAGTTTGCGGGTCGGTTACCTGGTCGGCCGTCAAAGCGTCTAGTCCCCCGGCGGCCGCCAGAATCGCTGCGTGCGCCTCGTTGCGCTCGTCGCGCAGGTCGTGGACCTCGTGAAGCAGGCGTTCCGTTTCGTCCCGCAAGCCCTGCCGAAGCATCTCCGGCGACGCCTGTTGGCTGGCGGTCTGAAGCGAACTCGCCGCCTCCTGAAATTGCTGGGCCAGTCGCGTTAGCGAACACTCCAGTCGTTCGGCCCAGGCATGGCATGCGGGCAGTTCGCGTGCGCGCTCGCGCAACGGTTGCGCGGCGGTATCCAGCGTTTTAGCCCAAGTCTGGCTGGATGTCTGAAACTCCGCGGCCAACGCCGCCAGGGTCGTAGGTTCGGCATTTTCGGCCGCGGCTTGAAGGTCCAGCCATTGGCGGCGCAGGCTCGGCAACTCCAGCGCGAATGCCGACTCAAAAACCGCGTGCGACCACGCATTGGCGCCGCCAATGTTCGGACGCGGGTCCAACTCAGCATCCGGCGCGCCCTGGGCGACTGGCGCAAATTCCTGGTAAGGCTGGGGGGGCGACGGAATTTCCGCCGGCGCGAGGGCAACCGCTCCCACCGATGTTACAGCCAGCCGACGCTCGCGCCATGCCGCAAAGCCAAAACCCAGCAGGAAATTTCCAATCGCGACGAGGGCAACGTACGTCAGCAAGCGACAACTCGCGTCGAAGGGGCGAAACAGCCTTCCCTTAAGTCTAGAACGCATTTCAGGCAGGCGTGACGGCTTTTAGTTTGGTGCACTCGCGGAGCGGTTGTGATCTTCCCTTAGCGGCGGCGCGAGCGCCGCCGAATACTTCGTCAAATGCCGCAATTTCCGGAGGCGCTCGCGCCGCCGCTACGGCGATTTGACAAAACATACACAACCTCGGAGCGAGTGCACCCCAGAGTGGCAACGATCTTCACGCCGCCAGCGCCAAGGACTGCTCAATGCTGCGCCAAGCCCAGATCACGGCCCACGTTGCTAGTCCTAGAAGAACCAAGGTGTAAATCGTCACCGCCACGCCGACGACCACCTTGCCCAGAGGCGAGAACCCCTTGCTGCGCCACAAGAATGGCAACCCCAGCGCCCCGGTCGCCAGAAACAATAATCCCAGCACCACCCAGGGATTGTCGAGCAGGTCGCGCCGCTCGGGCGCGGGAGCAGCCGCCAGCGCCGCGCCACACCGCGGACAAACTGACGCGGCGGCGCTCACTTCGGCGGAGCAACGGGGACAAAAAAATTGGGCGGCGCGCAGTACTTCCATAGGAATGACTTACCATCTTCTTTAACGCGCGGGGGCGTCAGCCCCCTGATGCGTAACGAACCAGCGCCGCTTCCATCAGGAGCTTACGGCCCCCGCTCGCGAAAGACCCGTTCGCGCAACCAACTACTTGAAACGGCGCTAGCGCGACTCATCCACCAGGCGCGAGGCGACGAAGTCTTCGTTCAACGTAACGCCCAATCCTGGCCGGTCGGGAACTTCAATCCAGCCGTCTTGCGCTTGCACCTTTTCGCACGTCAGTTCGTGACGAAGCGGCGAATCCTCCACGCAGTCTTCAAACAGAAAGGCGTCGCGGCACGTGCTAAGCCAGTGCAAGCTGGCGGCCACCGTGACCGGGCTGGTGTAACAGTGGTTGCACAGCCGAGCGTGAATCTCTTCGACCCGCTGCTTGACGTAAAATGCGTCGGTAAACCCATTGCGCGCAATGTCCACCTGGTACACATCGAGCGCTTGCTGGTCGATGAGCGGCCGGAACGATTGCCGGCCGCATTCCTCCTCGCCCGCGGCAATGGGCACGGGCGAACGGTCGCGAAGCCAGCGGTAGCCGTCATAATCGTCGGGCGAAAGCGGCTCCTCCAGCCAGCCGATGTTGTAGTCGGCGAACTGCTGCGCCCGGCGCAGCGCGGTGCGGGCGTCCCACACGCAACCGGCGTCGATCAGCACCGTTCCATCATCGCCGACGCCTTCCCGCGCGCCGCGCACCAGGTCCAGGTCGAGCTTCTCGTTCTGGCCCATTGGCTCCCAACCGAACTTCACGGCGCAATAGCCCGCTTCGCGCCACCGCCGGCCGATGTCGGCCGTGTGCTGGCCATCTCGGCCAAAGAGGATTGAAGCATAGGCTAGGATTCGGTCGTGTCGCTTGCCGCCCAACAAGCGATGGATCGGTTCGCCGTAGTGCTTGCCTTTGAGGTCCCACAGGGCCATGTCGATGGCGGCCATGGCGGTGATCACCAGCGACCGCCGACCGCAGTACAACGTGGCGCGGTACATTTTGTCCCACAGCCGATCGGTCTCTAGCGGGTTCTCGCCCACCAACAAAACCCGCAGCCCCGTGGCGATGTTGTGGCTAAAGGGCGCGTCAATCACCGCCTTAACCATCTCGGGCGAAGAATCGGCCTCGCCAATCCCCTCCAGCCCGGTGTCGGTCCGCACCCGTACCAGCACCGAGTCCTGGCTGCTGGCGGTCTTGGCCTCGATATTTTCGATCCGCAGAATTTGGCAGACGATTTCGGTGATACGCATGGAGGGAGAGAGGTAAGGGAGTGGGAATTGTGGAGTGGCGCAGTTGGGCGCGTGTTGTGCGAAAGGATTTAGGGCACGGGAGCGCAGAGTCGGGAGCTAAGAGGCATTTGGAAGAAGTTGGTTGCAGGAGGATCGTTAACACGTTAAACAAGGCCGCATCGAAGTGGCGACGGCGGCGCATCAGAATCTAAACCGTTATCCAAACCATGACAACCGACCACAACAACACGCTCCAACTCAGAACTCCTACTCTCTCATCCCTAACCTCTACCCTCTAACCCCTCCGTCCGCCGCCATGACGCTTCTTGACTGGCTGATCGTATTCGTGCTGAACGGCGCGGTGATCGTGTACGGGTTCTACCTGGCGCGGGGCACCGAGACGAGCAGCGAATGGTTCCTCGGCGCGCGGGCGCTGCCGTGGTGGGCGGTGGGAATGTCGATGTTCGCCACCAACGTGGACAACGCCGACCTGGTGGGCGTGACCGGCAATACGTACAACGAGGGGCTGCACATCATCAGCGTGTACGCCCTCGGCAGCGCGGTGGGCGGCGTGCTGGCGGCGTTCCTGATCGCGCCGGCGATCTATCGGATGGGGTTTTACACCAACGCCGAGTACCTGGAGGCCCGCTTCGGCCCGGCGGCGCGGGCGGCCAGCGCGGTCATCCAGTTGCAGTACCGCAGCAGCATGTTGGGCCTGATGACCTGGTCGATGTACCTGCTGCTGACGCGCCTGGTGAACCTGCCGCCGACCGCGGCCTGGACGCTCATCGTGGCCCTGGTGGTGCTAGCGGGCATCTATACCGCCTGGGGCGGATTGAAGTCGGTCGTGTTGACCGACGTCTACCAAGGGCTGGTCATATTTGCGGCCGGGGCCGTGATCTTCATCGCCATCTGGCAGGCAGTCGGCGGCTGGAGCGGCATGAACGCCGCACTCCGCGAACAGGGTGAGGTCGCGGGACGCAATCTGGAGGACTTGCCGCACATCGGACGCTATCACGGCGACACGGGCTACACCTCGCCGCTCTTGGTGGTGCTGGGCTGGACGATCATTGGCAGTGGTTATTGGACGGTCAATCATACGCAGACGATGCGGCTCATGGGGTCGCGCTCTCTGTGGGACATGAAGATGGCCGCCGTGGTGGGCGTGGGCGCCAGTTTGCCCATGATGCTCGCCTGCGCCTGCATGGGCGTGTTTGCCCGAGCCTTGGACTTGCCCGAGTTCCAAACGATGCAGACCGCCGACGAGGTCTACCCGATCCTGACCAACCGGTACCTGGCGCCGGGATTGAAGGGGCTGGTGGTGGCGGGCGTTGCGGCGACGGCGGTCAGCACCTTCGACTCCATGGGTTCGGCCCTCTCGGCCATCTTCACCCGCGACATTTACGCCCGGTTCATGGTGCGCGACCGGGAAGACGCCCATTACGTGCGAGTAGGACGGATCGCCACGGTCGGCGTGCTGGTGCTGGGCTTCTTGTACCTGCCCTTTATTCTTCGCCAGCAGAACATGATCAAAGCGTTCACGACGCTGATCCCCGTGTTCGTGACGCCGCTGTTTACGATCTACGTGCTCGGGGTCGTCACGCGCGCCCATCGCCGAAGCGGCTTGATCGGATTGGCCACCGGTTCGCTGTATGGCGTGCTGGCCCTGGTGGATCGCGAGTTCATCGACCTGGCGTGGATGCCCGAGTGGCTTTCGGGACGGTGGATCGCGCTTAGCGTTTCGCTCACCGTGACAGCCGTGACGATGGGGCTGGTCACCTTGGCGCTGGGGCGACAATCGGCCGAGGCGACGGTGGTGGCGTTCGCCGAGCGCGGTTGGCTTCAGCGCAGCCGCGAGACGCTGCCTCCTTTGCGCGAGCACCCCTTCGCCGCGGCGCCGCCCTGGTGGCTCCATCCCGCCGGGTGGGCCGCGGCCCTGTTGGCGTTAAGCCTCTGGGTGGTGTTCGGCTTGTTCTGGTAGAACAGAGGAGGCGTTCCCCCCCTCGTGACGACGCTCCGCGTCGCAACGAGCATCATGGCGCCTACCGACAATCCCCGCTGCCTTCATCGACCAGAAACGCCGCCGTCCGCACCCACCAACAACAATCGGCATGGACGAACTCGACCTGCACGGAATCCGGCATCACCAGGCAGAGCGGGTGGTCGAAGATTTTGTGTTGCGGCACGAGACGCCCCTGCGGATCGTCACCGGCAACAGCCCGATCATGAAGCACATTGTCGCGCAAGTGCTCCAGCGTCATGGCTTCCGCGGCGAAGTGGAGAACCATTACAACCTCGGATCGATCATCGTCACCGAGGATTACTAAATGCGGAATGAAAGAAAGCTTTCATACCGCCCGTTATGCGCTCAGGGCTTGGAAGGCGGGGGATATGCGGATCGGTGAGAACGTAACTTGGGCGTTCTCGCGCTGGCAGTACTCGGCCTCCCAGGCCGACGTGAACAGCACTGCGGTGTGGCCCAACTGGTCTTTGACCAGCACCGAGGCGTAAGGCAGCTTGAGGTTTTGCAGCGCCGCTTCGTCGCCGGTGATCCACCTCGCCACTTTGTAGGGCAGCCATTGAATGTCGGTCGCGGTGTTGTACTCGCTCTCCAGGCGGAAGCGGACAACGTCAAACTGCAACTCGCCCACGGCCGCCAGGATCGGCTCGCGCCGAACGGCGGATGGATTGTTGAAGACTTGGATGGCGCCTTCTTCGGTAAGCTGCGTCATGCCGCGATCAAATTGTTTGCGGCGGGCCGTGTCGGGACAGCGCAAAACCGCGAAGTGTTCGGGCGAGAACTGCGGCAACGGCTCGAAGTTCATCGCGTCGCCTTCGCAAATGGTGTCGCCCAGGTGAAACTCGCCGGGGTTCACCAAACCGACAATGTCGCCGGGAAAGGCCTCTTCCATCGTCTCGCGGCCTTGTCCAAACAACCGGTGGGCCCGCTTCAGCTTGATCTTCTTGCCGCTGCGCGGGTGGAACACCTCCATTTCGCGCTGGAACTTGCCCGCGCACACGCGCACGAAGGCGATGCGGTCGCGGTGGCGCGGATCCAGGTTGGCCTGGATCTTGAACACGAAGCCGGCAAATCCTGGTCGGGCCACGGGCACCGGACCGCCGTCACTGTGGCGCGGCGCCGGCGCCGGGCACAGCGCCAGGAACCCGCGCAGAAAATGCTCGATCCCGTAGTTGGTCAACGCGCTGCCGAAGAACACCGGCGTAATCTCGCCCGCCAGGAACCGGGCCGGGTCGAACCCGGCGCCCGCGGTTCCGATCAGGTCCACTTCGTCGCGCGCCTGGCGCACGGCCGCGGCGTCCACGCCGGCGTCGTCCAGCGCGTCCAAGGGAACCTCGCGGTAACCGATGCGAAGTTGGTTGTTGCGCTCGTCGAACACGTGCGCCATGCGCGTGGCCACGTCGATGACGCCGCGGAACTCGCGGTCGGCGCCGAGGGGCCAGTTGTGCGGAACCGCCTCGATGCCGAGCTTCGATTCAATCTCGGCCAGCACGTCCAGCGGCTCCATGCCGGGGCGGTCCACCTTGTTCACGAAGGTCAGCACGGGGATGCGCCGCAGCTTACAGACTTGGAAGAGCTTCTCGGTTTGCGTCTCGATGCCCTTGGCCAGGTCGATGACCATGACCGCGCAGTCGGCAGCCATCAGCGTGCGGTAGGTGTCTTCGCTGAAGTCGTGGTGGCCCGGTGTGTCGAGCAGGTTCAGCCGGTGGCCTTCGTAGTCAAAGGCCAGGACTGTGGAGCTAACCGAGATGCCGCGCTGTTTTTCCAGCTCCATCCAGTCCGAGGTGGCGGCGCGCTGGGTCTTGCGTCCGCGCACGGCCCCGGCCACGTCGATGCAACCGCCGAACAGGAGCAGCTTTTCGGTGAGGGTGGTCTTGCCGGCGTCGGGGTGGGAGATGATGGCGAAGGTGCGTCGCCGTTGCACCTCCCGACGAATCTGCGGGTCAATGTCGGTCATGGATGATGGGTAGAAAGGGAATCGCAAGGGAAGATGTCGCCAGGCCGATCGTACAGAAAATCGGCGCCGCTCCGCGTCTCTATCATCGGTCGAAAGGCGCCCTGGGCAGCATGCCCAACGGGCCGCGTCAATGCCTAAGACATCAAGGCGGCGTCATGCGGCCCCGCCGCTCTGATCTGGCGCACAGCAATTCCCACGCTTTTCGGCTGAGCTGTTGCCGTTCGGTCGAAAAATGGGGGTGATGCATAAGAGTTGGGAAGATTCGCTCGGAGGGAGTCGCCCCGCCCAGATAAGTTGGCTAAGAGAGCGAGAAAGGTGGGTTCAAGTCGCTCCATCTATAAGCATAGCGTGGCCCCCGCCGCCGGGCAACCCGAACCGCCGCACACAGCAAGGGCGCAAGCGCCGGCGCCACGACAATAATCCCGCCCCACCGGCCGCGCAAGTTCAGCCACTTCCCACCTTTCTTAACTCCTGCCTCCTGCTCCCTAACCTCTAAACTCTAACCCCTCTCGGCAGAACCCTCGTTTCTCGGCGTGCGTAGTGAAACCGGCCCTGGAAAAACGCTCGCGGATTTTTCTTCGGGGATTGACCGGACGTGTCCGCAGCCCGGCGATAACTAACACCGTCGGGAGGACATCAAGGAAGACAACAATCACGAAAGGATTCATCCAATGCCTAAGTTTCACGTCCACTCTGGCTCGCTCAAGATCACCATCTTCGCCGACGATCCCCATGAGGCCGCCTTGGAGTCGATCCAATGGTGGGGCGAAGGCTGGGGCAACGATGGCGATGTTCACCACCGCCGCCAAATCGCGGAACAAATCATCGTCACCCAGCCCGGCGGCCGGCGCCCGGCGGAAAGGTTTGTGACCTTCGATCTGCTGGCGCACCTCCATCGGGAAACGCCCACCACGGCCTGGTGCCGCGTGCTGGATGGGTTCGATCCGAACAATAACTAGGTCGGCCGCTCGCAGAGAGGTTGTGAATCTTTCCGTAGCGGCGCGAGCGCCGCCGAATGCTTCGTCAAATCCCGCAGTTTCCGACGGCCCTCGCGCCGCCGCTACCACGATTTGACAAAACATTCACAACCTCGGAGCGAGTGTATCCCACGGAAGACCGGCAACCTTCTTCTCTTGTTTCTATTCCCTTTGTCCATCAAGGAACGCCCTCATGGCTAAGTACTACGTTGAATCGGGAACCATGCAGACCATTATCTCGGCCGACGACCCCCAAAAGGCGGCGCTGTTGGCGGTGCATCAAGCCATCGGGCAGACCTTGCCGCTGGCCCTGGACGAAGCGACGCCCGAAGAAAAGCACGCGCAATTGGAGTTCCGCGGCGTGCAGGTGCTAGGAGATGAAATCTTCCTGAACGAGCGCGGCTTCGGCCGGAAGGACGGCCTTCGGCTGGACACCTACGACGTGGTGATCCACTGGAGCCAGTTGATGACGGCCCTGGCCAAGCTGGAACGCAGCCTCCGCGAGGAAGAGTAAGGTCATCATCAAAAGTCATATCGCTTCGCGGCACTCGGACCGTGGCGGCGGCGCTGGTGCGGCCGCTACGGAAAAATTCACAACCTCTCCACTTGCGTCTCCGCGACTCCGTGATTTCGTTTCCCTCACGAGGCGCCAATCAACGGCCAGAAACACCCTCGCAAGAACGGCCGGTGAAACAACAGCGGCAGCGGCAGCACGATCCACGCCATCGTCCATGACCAGCCCAGCCAGGGTCGCTCGGCCAGCGAGTGCCCCGCGCGGTCCAGGCGGCGTTCGATGGTCGTGGCCGCGCCATGCAAGGCGAAGTACAAGAGCGGTAGTCCAAAGCCCGCCTGGACCGGCACGCTGATCGCCAACTCGTGCAGCAGCCCCGAGAACAGGAACGCGATGAACGCCGCGCCCCGGTCGCCTAGCCGCTTTCGCAAGGGACGGAAAACCGCCAGCGAGGTCATCTCGGTAAAGCCCAGATTCCACCGTCGCGACCAGAACTCCCCAAGCGTCTTCGAGACGAGCGGGGCACGGAATAGCGGCCTACAATCCACGCCCCGTTTCCGCCACGCGGCGGCCAGCAGATTGAACACACCGAAGTGCAAAATCAGGCTCAGCCCCACCAGCAGCAAAACGGTGGTCAGCGCTTCGCGCACCGAGAGTGAGAACGCCGTGGAATGATCCACTAGGCGCAAGAGCGGCTCGGCGCTCAGCCGCGAGTTCCAGGCCCACCACGCTGCCGCCGTCAAGACGATACCCAACACTAGCCGGCGTCTGCCGTGGCGCAGCAACTCTTCCGCTCCGTCGCGCGGCGTGGCCGAAGCGTCGGAGAAGATGCTCGGGCGCATGCCGAACCAGAGCAGCACAAATCCCAGATACTGCCGTAGCGTCAACCGTGGCCCGCCGGCCGCCTGCGCCTCGACGCAGACCACCGCTTTCATTCCATAGAGCAGCCCGCAGACCAGAATCACCATGCGAAAGCCGGCCGGCTGGTCCGCCGTCAGGCGCTCCAGTCCCACAACGGCCGCCGTCGTAATCGCCCAAGCGGCTAGCCGCGCCACATCGGGACGAAGTCCAGTGACTCCGTAACCGGCTGCAAACGTGGCGAGCAGCACCGCCAGGACGGCGAGCAGCACTTCGGCGTCAATGGGCCAATAGCCGGTCACGTCACCCTCCCGCCCCGTGCAGGTTTTCGATCAACGCCCAACTGTAGACCCCAGTGAAACCGACGAACAGCATCACCAACACCGCCTCGGCGGCAAGGAACCGAACGCCTTGCGGCGCGTCGCGGCGGTCGAAGTAAAAAAACTGAATGGCGACGCGCGCTCCCCAATACACGGCGATGAAGCCCGACACTCCAGCCGCCAGCGGCGAACCATCCACCAGCCACGACGGCCCGACGAGTGACACCACGCCGAAGCTCAAGTTGGTAAACCAGATATACGCCGCATACGTCCAAAACACCTGTCGCGTGAGCGGGCGCAGCTTGGCCGTCTCGGCCTGCCAGCACAGCACGCGCGGAATCGCGAGGCTTCCTACCGCCAGCACGATCTGCCCCGCGCCCGCCAGCCGGATCAAAAGCGGCAAGGTTGCAGACATCATTAGTTCTTGCAAGTCAGGACGATCGGCGAATACGGAAAAGAGCGCGAGCAGGGCCGCGGACGACTTCCGGGGAAGGATGTGGAGTCCATCGCACCCAAGCCGCCCGCCGCATTCTGCTCGTTCCCCCCTAAAAACCGCAGCCGCAAAGCAAGGTTAACCGGCCAATCTTTGGAGTGCGGCGATTCATCGCCGTTTTCGTTTTTCGTTCTCCGCCTTTGGCCGCACCAAGTCAGAGCGGCGCTTCATCCATTCGAAAGACGAAAGCGGAAATAAATTTCCGCACTCCCAAGGACAGTAAGCAATTAAGCGGCAGCTTGGTCGCCTTCGCGCCGCGCACGCGGGAAGGCGACGGCGAAGAGCGCCAGCGCGAGCGCCGCAATCGCAGTGCTGGTGAGCCAGATGCCGGGCCAGTCGCGAACCATGGTCACGTTGTCTTTGACGGCAAACTCCACCAAGCCCGCATTGGTAGCCACGCCCAGCGTCTCGCGGAACGGCGCCGCGTCAGCGGCGGTGGTGAACACCTCGCCGGTCCAGCCTCCCACCAGTCCGCCCAGGAAGAAGCCCAGCCCCAAGATCGACGTACCGTACAGCGTTTGCATGCTGCCCCGCAGGTCTTTGGAGATCACCGCGTCGATGTACATGAACGCCACCGCCAGGAAGCAGCCAAAGCAGAACCCGTGCAGCGCTTGGCCGGTTCCCGCCAGGGTCAAACGGGCCGCGAACGGCATGTCCAAACCGAACACCGCGGCGAAAATCAAACACCGCACCGTATACGCCAGGATGCCTAGCAGCATGACCCGCTTAAAGCCCCAATGCACCACGGCCCACCCCAGCCCCGCCATGACCGCCACTTCGCAAATCTGGCCGATCGAGGCCAGACGCTGCTCATAGGCTCCCGCCCAACCGCCGCTCCGCAAGATGTCTTTCAGGAAAGGGCTGTTCCACACAAAGAAGAACTGATGCGCCACGCCCACCAGCAGCGTCACCACCAGCAGCACCACCAGGTTCCACTCGGTCAGGAAGCTGCGCACCACGGCGCCGGGGGCGAAGTCCCGCGCCTTGCTGGCTTGCGGCGGCGTATGCGGGAGCGACAGGCAATACAGGCCCATCAACACGCTGGCGGCGCCCGAGAGCATGAAGGCCAACCCGCGCGCCTGGTTCAACTCTTGTCCTTCCAGGCCCGAGAGCCAAACCATCTCGATCCACCACGCCGGCGCCACAAAGCCTACGGTCCCCCACAGCCGAATTTTGGGGAACTCGCGGTCCGAGTTCCGCAGATGATGAAACGCCAGCGCGTTGGTCAACATCATGGTGGGAACGTACAGGATGGAATAGAGCGCCCCCAGGCCGATCACCGCCCAAGCATTCGTTTGCGTGTAGAGGACCAGCATGATCGCCCCGCCCGCCAGATGGCAGAAGGCCAGCACGCGCTCGGTGGCGAAGTACCGGTCCACCAGTTGCCCGAATAGGAACGGCGTGAGGATCGGCCCCAGCGCCAGCGCCATGCCAAAGTAACCGACCTGCGCAGCGGTGAATCCCAAGGCGTCTTGCACGTACACCGACGCAATGGGCAGATAGCTCCCTTGGATGAAGTACTGCAGGAACATCATCAGGCACAGCCGCCCCTGGAGCGGCCGCGCCGTCTTGTCGGTCAGCGGGGGAGCAAGTTCGGAAGCGGACATAAGCGATCCTGGCGGAACGAGGCAACCAATCGCCGCCCATCGTAGCCGATGACCCACAAGTTACAAGCGACGCCCGAAGGCAAGCGGCCGGCGTCAGCCGGTAGATGGCGCCCCAAGGGACACCGTCGATGCTCGTTCCCACGCTCCGAGGTTGTGAATCTTTCCGTAGCGGCGGCGCTCGCGCCGCTACGACGATTCGACAAAACTTTCACAACCTCTCTGCGTCGCGTCGCTACGAGAGGAAAGACGCCGCTACGGCAATGGCGACTCCAGCCGCAAGTTGCGAAACGCCACGTGGGTGTTGTGATTCTGCAGCCCCAGGTAGCCTTCCTTCAGGCGTTCGGCCAAGTTGGGATGCGACTGGGCATCGGCGTTCACAATCACCACGCCGTTGTGCGTGATGCGATAGTGATCTCCTTGGACGTTGATTTCCAGGCGGTTCCACTCGCCCGCCGGCCGGCCGACGTGCGACTCGGCCGGCGCCACCGCGTACACGCTGCCGGTGAACTGGTACGGCTGCAGCTTGGCGTACTTCGGGTGATGGTCGTCCAACACCTGAATCTCCACGCCCGCGTCCTTGCCGTGGTGGTTGCCATTCGTGGGCACGCGCACGTAGACGCCCGAGTTGCCGCCGGGCGAAACCTGGTACTCCAGGCGCAAACAGAAGTCGCCGTATTGCTCCGCGCTGCGCAGCCAGGTTCCTTTTTCGCCGGTGCAAACCAAGGCGCCGTTTTCCACCTTCCAGCACGTCTCGGCCGGATTAGAGGCCCCTTCCCATCCGGACAGATCGGTCCCATTGAACAACGGCTGCGCGTCCAGTTCGGTCACGCGAATGTTGCGGAAGGCGAACTGGCCGCCGAGCGGCGCCTCCGCCTGAAAACCGATGTAGCCCTCGGTTGTTTCCAAGCCTTCGGTCTTCCACGCCGGTTCGCCGTTGATCTCCAGCGCCGCGGCGCCGTCCTTCACGGTCAGGCGAAAGCGGTTCCACGCGCCGGCTTTGGCTCGCCCGCCCCCCTTGGCGTCTTGTGCTCCGAGCAGGTCCCCTTCCTGCCCCTCGCGCAAGTTGATCTGATGCCGTCGTGGCCACGGCTTGCCTTCGGGCGGCAACTCGGCGTGAAAGTAAATCCCCGAGTCCCAACCTTGGTCCTGCAGCGCCTTCCACTCCAAATCGAGCACAAAGTTACGGTAGCGGTAATCGCTCCGCACGAACCCATCGCCCGCCTTCAAGAGAATCGCCCCGTCTTCAACCGCCGCCTCGCATCCGGTTACATGCCAGCCCTGGAGCGTCTGGCCGTCGAACAGCGACAACGTCACGCCTGCGGAAGTCTCCTCGGCTGCGCCCGCGGGCAAGGACGACGCGGCGACAAACCCAACAAGCAACGCGGCAAGGTATTTCATAGCGGGGGGAGGGGTTGGAAGGAGGGCCGTGCAAATCACCCGCACTAGATTACACGAACGCCCCGCCAAATTCATCACGGCAAAGAATCGGGGCGGCGGGTGGGATGCTTGAACGCCCTGTGCGCACCGCGCACGGCCGTTTCATTGACCGGCCTGGATGCGTGCTGCTACAAGGAAGATGGCCAGGAAGGCCCGGTGCGCTCGTCTCTCTTTCTCCTTCCCCCGGGAGTAGCCAACCATGATTACGATTCGGGAAATCGTGACCAACTTGAACCCCGATGGCGTGGAGCGGTTCGTTCAGGCGGTGCGGCAGGCGGTCTCGCGCGACGCTCAGCGCCATAACCAAAGCGTGGACGACCACTTGACCGAGTTCGGCCTGCGCGGCCCCTTCCGCCGCGCCACGAACGTCCACGCGCTGATCGAGGAGGTTGAAGATGGCTCGTGGGAAGTGGACCCAGCCGCAATCGATCTGCTGCTGTCGTGTCTGCGACGACTAAACCTCTCTGTGAATCAATTGATCTCCGACGATTTGCGCTCCCATCCGTGGGACCTATTTTGCGGCGGCGACGCGCTGTTGACCATCCTGGGCAGCAAGCTAGTCGAAGGACCGGAGATGAGCCAGTACTACGTCAGCCAGCGCGACACGGAGGCCAAGAACGCCCTGGTGCGTTTCCTCCGCGAGCGACAGCGGCTTGACTTCGACGCGGTCGAGCAATGCCCCTCGATCGAAACGCCGAGAGAAGAGGCCGAGGCGGCGCTACGCGAATATCAGGACCGGCCGGACTTGGGAATGATCGTGGCGTTCGGCTCGCCGGTGGTGGATCCGCTAACGGTCCCGGTCGCCCAGGCCATTTTGCGGAACGCGGGGCTGGCGACTTCGCCCGCGTGGTTTGAATGGCCCGTCGATCCGAAAGAATTGGGAGTGAGCGATTCCGGCGAGCCGCGGATCGTGCAACGCACCGAAAGCCGTTGCGGCGTGCGGCTCAAGCGGCCGGTGACCACCGCCAGCGGCGAGGAGAAGACGTTCTTCCCGCGCGTGGGCCGGAACGAAGCGCTGCAACGCTTTCAAAAAGGCGACCGGGGACCGTTTGAGGACGCCGGCCTGCTGATGCTCGACACAAGCTGCCGGCCCATGCTGTGCGTGCTGGCCGGGCATGGCGGCTGCGGCACCCAAGCCGCGCTCCAGGCGCTGTTGGACGAGGAGACGATCTCGCGCGAGTTGGCCGCGTCTCACGCGGGCGGCTCGTTGCTGGGACCGGGCCGCGTGATGCAAGTGGTGGAAGTCCACTGTTCCAAACGCACCCCGCGACTCCATGTGGATGACCTGGAGTTCGGCTCGAACGATTGGTGCGCCTATGCCCTCCGTCCACCCCGGTGGCGCCCCGGCCGCCAGTCGCGGTAAACGCCCGCGTTTCCTCTCGTGACGACGCTCTGCGTCGTCACGCCGGATAGGTGTTCCCACGCGGAGAGGTTGTGAATCTTTTTGTCAAATTGCCGTAGCGGCGGCGCTCGCGCCGCCGCTACGGAAAGATTCACAACCTCGGAGCGTGGGAACGAGCGTTATGCTGACCGAATTCTTGCGGATTCAGCTAACCTATGGGGTTCCGCGCCGAGTTGTCGCCTCTCGGGAGCGTGGCGGCTCTTGCGTCAGGTTCGCGGCGATTCGTCCGGCGGCGGCGAGTTTCACGAGGCTGATCCCCGCGCGGAACACCACGGTCGAAGGCAACGAAAGCGCCACCGCCTCGATCACGCTGCGGTTCAGCGCCAGATGCAGCACAAACCCAATTAAGGCCAGCCCCACGGCGACCAGCAACCAACCGATGATCTCTCGAACAGCCATTCGCATGATGATTCAACCTCTTCCGCATTATCCGCGAACCTTGCGGGATCGTGCTCGTTCGATGGACGCATTCTCTCGCCGCAGTTCGTCCAGCACCGTCTGACGAACGTGCAGGGACGCTTGCCGCGACGTGAGCCGCCGCCACGCCACGAGCGAAAACGCGCTCGCCAGAAGCACGGCCGCCAGACCAAGCTCCCAAAAGACGATCAGCGCGCGGTAGGCCGAAGGCGCCAGCCGCGGCGTGTTAAAGTACATCGCTTCCAAGGGCGCGAGCCACAACAGCACCAGCGCCAGCAAAGGGGCCAGCGTCAGCCGCCACGCCATGCCGCCCAGCGGTTGCAGCGGAGTACTAGCCGACTCAACTGCGGTTGGCAAACGCTGGTCGCTGCTTGCGACCGCCGCGCGTCGCCGCGCCGAGCCGGGAAGCGCCAGATACCGCAAGGCGAACACCACGAACGCCAGGAGCGCCATCGTCGAAACGACGTCGGCAAAGCGGAGGTGGTCCAGTGCGATCCAAGTGGCACCCTCCAGCAGCAACTCCCCCAGCCAACGCCACACCAGCACCGCGGCAAGGGGAATGACCGACCGCGCCACCAGCACCGAGGCGGCCGACGCGAGCAAGACCAACTGCGCCCAGCCCGGCGCGTCCCACAAAAGGCACACCACGCCGGCGCTGGCCAGCATCGCTGTCGCCAACACCAATTGGTCGCGCATTCGCGGAGAAAAACTTTGCGTTGTCTCGCCGCTCCACCAGGTTTGCATCAGGCGCCGCCACTCTTGATGGTTCATCGGCCGCCTCCCACCGTCCGCGATCGGCCGGACTGCAAGATTTCGATTTCGGCCGCCACTTTTTCCAAGAGGTTCGCGTCCTCCAGGCGTGCGATCTTGCCGCCCAGGCGAACCAACTGGCGCTCGAAGTCGGCGAACGGTGTTGCTTCCGATGACGCGACGGCCTCGTTCAGAATTTGCCGCGCGACCGGGTCTTGCACCTGGACAGGCTTGCGCTGCGGGACCACATCGACCATCAGCACACGGTGATATTGGGCACGCGCCACGCGCACCGCTTCCAGCAGGCGCTCGCGGTTGGCCGGCACGACGGGCAGCGAAGCGACAATCACAAATAGCTCGTTATCACTGGCCCGCGCCACGCCCGCGATGATCCCCTGGCAAATCGCTTCCACGGTGGGCTGTTCGTCGCCGGACGTGACGGCCTGCTCCCCGGGAAGCAACGTCAGATCGACCAGACCAGGATGCTCTTCCAACAGCCGCCGGCAGTAATCGCGGTACAGGCGGTCGTCACACCGCAGCCGAATTGGCAAGTCCGCTTCTCCGGCGTACAACTCGGCCAGCGCGAGCGCCAACTGCTGGCGCTGCCGAGCCAGTTGTCGCGACCGCCCGCGCAAGAACTTTCGCACATGCGGATGGTTGACCGCCGGGTCGAACAGTTCGGGGAAGCGGCGGAAGGCGCACGTCCACGCTAGGGGCGTCAGGGCGTCCAGGTGCAGCCGTTCGACCGACAGCGGCCGCGTGAACGAGAGCCACCGCAGCAGCAGCCGGGCCAGGTGCCGCTCGCCCGAGCCATGCGGCAGCCACGTCTGCTCGCCGCGCGTGACCACCAGACCCGCCACGGGGTCGCCGTCGGCCAGCAGCAGCCGGGCGATGGAGGCGGCGGCAGCGATGATCCGATCGGCCCGCGCCGGTCCCGGCCGGCCGACAAACTGTGGGGGCGAGAGGTCGGCCACAATCGTCGCGCGAATGGGGACTTCGCTTTCATATTCGCACGTCATCAATCGGCCCAGCCGGGCGGTCGCCTTCCAGGCGATCGTGCGCGGCGGGTCGCCGGGACGGTAATCGCGGATGCCCAACAACTCGGTGCTGATGCCCGGTCGGCGGCTGCGATGCGTACCCGGCAGCATTTGCACGTTCTGCTGCTTGAGCACCGAGACCGTCGCTTGCGGCCGCACCAGAAACGGCCAGACGGTCAACTCCTGGCGCAGCGGCACAAAGCGCTGCACGCGGAACAATCCTTGCGGATCAGTGACCGTCGCTTGTAACCCCGGTAGCGTGATCTTTCCGGTGACGGTGGGCTGAATGGTGTATCGCCAACGCAGCTTTTCGCCGCCTTGCGCGTCGGCCGTCAGCGCGGGCGAACCTTCGACGATGGCAAGCTCTTGCGGCAGAGAGTCTTCCAGCGCACACCGCAGCCCCGCCAGACGGCGCGCGAACATAAATTCAACCTCGATCGCCGCCGGGCGATCGATCACCAGCACGTGCGCGGGGCGTGACTGCCCCTCCACGCGCCGCCCGGCCAACGAGAATTCCCCGTTCACCGCCGAGGTGCGCCAAGCGAAGTGGAGCCATTCCAGCCCCAGCCAGAGCAGCAGCGTAAGCGACGTCAAGGCCATCGCCTCTTTCCGCAAGAGCAGGCCGACGGCCAACCCCAGCGCCGCCAGCGCTACCAAAGAGCGTGCTCGCCAGGTGAAAATCACATGCTGCCTCAAGTCATGGGTTACTCAGTGTGGTGCACTCGCTCCGCGAGTGCGTTTTCTTTCTGGCGTCCTTCGGATGTTCGGACGCCAGGAAGAGGAAGAGAACGCACTCGCGGAACGAGTGCGCCACATTAGCCGCGCACGGGGACGGAACGGATTATGTCATCGATGATTTCGGCCACCGTGCCGCCGGAAAGCTCGGTCTCCGGGCGGATAATCAAGCGATGATCCAGCACCGGGTGGGCCACCGCTTGCACGTCTTCGTCGGTAAAGTAAGTGCGGCCTTGCAGCAAGGCCCGGGTCCGCGCGGCCCGCAACAGGTAAATGGCGGCGCGGGGACTGGCGCCCAGTAGCACGTCGCCATGCTCGCGGCTGGCGCGAATCAGGTCCACCACGTATTCCTTCAGCTCGCGGGCGCCGTACACGCGATCCACGTGATCTTGCAGGCGTTGAATCTGGTCGGCGTCCCACAGGGGCATTAGCTCGTGCGCGGTTTTTTCCTGCAAGTCGAGCAGGTCAACCTCGCGCTCCCGGCTGGGATACCCCACGCGAATGCGGAACAAAAAGCGGTCCAGTTGCGCCTCGGGCAGCCGGTAAACGCCTTCCTGCTCGATGGGATTCTGCGTGGCGAACACGATAAACGGCCGGCCCAGGCGGTGCGTCTCGCCTTCAATGGTCACTTGCCGTTCTTGCATGGCCTCTAAAAGCGCGGACTGCGTGCGAGCAGGCGCCCGGTTCAGCTCGTCGGCCAGCAGGAATTGGCAGAAGATCGGCCCCGGCTGGAACACGAACTGCGAGGCGTGCCGGTCCAGGATGCGCGTTCCGGTCACGTCCGACGGCAGCAGGTCGGGCGTAAACTGAATGCGGCGGTAATTCAGCCCCAGCACCGCCGCCAGCCCGCGGCAAAGCGTGGTCTTGGCGGTGCCCGGCACGCCTTCCAACAGCGCATGGCCACTGCCCACGACGGCGATCAGCGCCAACACCACCACCTCGTCCAGGTCGACCAGGGACTTGCCAAGGCTTTCCAGGGTGGCGCGGGTCAGGGCGTGGGCCTCTTCGGCGACGGCCTCCAGATCAACGGCTAGGTTCACGATGTTCGTAATCCAGTCGATTCAGGCGAAAGGTAAGCCAACGCATCCGACGCCGCCAGGCGCCGTGCGGCGCGGAGCCGCTGATCCAATCTTCGCAGCCGCCAGCGGGTCCAATAGCGGCGTTCGCGGGGCGCCAGACGTTGGCTGCCCTTGACCAGCGCGCGGCGCAGCAGGCGTGTTTCGATGGGCCTGCGAGCGATGGTCAACCGCGATGCGAACACCGGCCAGGGAACGGCGGAAGCTGCAGCGATGTCGGCTCGAAACCGCTCCAGTAACACCGCGGCGGCGTGCTGCCGCTCGGCCCAGGCCCGCTCGCGGGGAGCAAGTCGAGCCGCCGCTTCGCCGCGCTCGGCCGCCACGCCGTCGGCCGCCGCATCGGAAAATAGCCTCAGCACCACCAGAAACCCCAGCAGAGCGGTCGGAACCAAGAGCAACAGGCGACGATAGTTGCGATCCGAGATTTTTTCCATCAGGAAGGCGATAAATTCGTTCGGGATGCCTTCGTCCTCCAGGCCGGCGATTACCGTGTTGGCGAAGGCGATCAGCACTTCGGGCGGCAAGTTGCGCAGCGCCTCGCGCACCTGCTCGGGCGTGGGCGGGGGGACTTCAATTTCCACCTGCTCGGGCGCGGGCGGCGCGATCACGGTCTGGTCATCGACAATCAACACGCGGGTGCGTTCGCCTTGAGACAACCATCGCAAGGCGTTGAGCGCCAGTTGGGCGTTGTCTTCATGGAACAGCATCTGGTTAGCAAAGACCGTCTGATCGGCCACCACGACCGCCCGGCCGCCCGCGGGCGTCTCGCGCGCCACCACAAACGGTAGTCCGCTGACCCCTAGTTCCCGCATGCGGGGCAAGTGGGCCAGGGCATGCCACTGCGAGCGGGCGGAAGGAACGATAGTGATCGCTCCCGGCCTATTGGCCGCGACGTTCAGCAAACCGTCCGTCACCGGGTGGCCTTCCTCGAATCGGCTGATTTGCGGGCAATCGAGAAAGTTGTGAAACGACGCGTCCGCGTTCGCTACGTGCAAGGGGCCGCGAATGAGGTCAATGCCCGACAACCGCACCACGCCGCGCTCGCCCCGATCACTGGCCAACAGCAGAGCGCCGCCGCGGCGGAGGTAGTCGTCCAGATGGGCGACAGGTAAGCGGTCAAAGGCCCCGAACATCACCAGCAGCGACTGCCGCGGCGGTTCGCGCCGCCACGCCGAAGCATCCTCCAGGGGTTGCAGGTTCAAGGCGCGGCACAACGAGGTGAACCCGTGGTAGCCGCGTTTCCATTGTTCCTCGGGGACCAGTTCTTGGGAGGTAGCCGGTTCTTGGGCGGTAGCCAGGGCCGAGAACGACATCCCGGCGATCCATGCCGTCGCGAAGACACAGGCAACGACGAGGCGCCGCGCCCGCACGTGTTGCGCCTCTGGTTCTTGCATCCTCAGCAACGGTTCACTCATCGAGGATCGGCCTCTACGACACGTTGGCGACAAGTTCCCACCCCACCAAGACATCATGGCGGCGAAACGCCGCGACGAAGGAGACGCCGCTTTTACGCCGGAGCGGCCTGCCAAGTGGGACCGCGTTTGGCCAGATGCGCTTCGGCCAGCCTCCGCAGCGTGGCGGTCGCCTGCTCCAACTGGTGCGGCGCCACGGGCCGGGACCGCGGACCGTAACGGGCCAGCTCGTAGGTGGCCACCAGCCGGGCGACGTCGTCTCTTGCTTCCGGCGCCAACTCGGTCAAGGCGCGCTCCACCGCCCGACAATGCCACCACGTGGCCCGGCCGCCAAACCGCGCGATCAGGAACCGATCCAAGGCTTGCACCAAATCTTCGGGACGGCGGACGGAGCGCCCCGTCAGATCAAAGGCCGGCGCCGCGCCGCCCAACCAGGCGGCAATCCGGCCGCGATAGCGCCGCCACAACGGGACCGCCAACAGCACCGCCAGCCCCACCGCCGCCGGCGCCGCCAAGAGGGACAGATAGCCGCCCTCGGGCGCCGACATATCGACGGCCGGCGTGGCGGGCAGCGACAGGTTCGGCATATCGAACCGCTCCACCATGTTCCAATCGGGGCCGCCGCGGCGGCTCCGGTGGCGCGTCCAAGAGCGATGCCGCCAACGCTCGCTCTGCTGCTGGCCCACCAATTCCTGCATTCGTCGCAAGAGCGGGTTCAGGAATGACTCGCGCGAACCTGCTACGTCTGGCGAACCTTCGGCGGACTCGGGTCGCAGCGCGCGCTGCGCGGCGTCCAAAAGAATCTTATTGAACTGGGTATCAAACTCGCGTTGCGTTTGCAAGGGAGAGCGCGACGGCGTAGACGGCCGAGGCTCGCGACGGTCGCTGGCGGGCGGTTGTACGTTCGTGGGCGGACTGGGACGGAAGGGAGTCTGCCGCGCGGGGCGGCCCTCGGATGACGGGGCCGGCGTCGGACGCCAACGGAAGGGTGGCGACGTGGAATCGGCCGGCTCGGCGGGACCGTCGCTAGTCGCAGGCTCCGCGGGTGTCGTGGGACGGCGCTGGTCAGACAGTGGGGGCGACTCCGAGGGCGTTTGGCGCCGTGGCTCCGGTCGGGGCGGCGACGGATCATCGCGCGCGGCGGCTGGTTCGCGCGCCCGATCGGGCAGCGGCGTAGCGCTGGGTTGTGGGATCGGTTCTTCCTCGGGACGTTCTTTGGGACGAGGACCTGGCGCCGCTTCGCTATTTTGTGGCGATTGTTGCTGATCGGTGTTCCGAGTTCCGTCGTTCGTGAACGGCCTGAGGTCTTTGATCACGTCTCTCGCCCAAGGCGGCAGCGATTCCAAGGTGGGCGATGAACCGTCCGGCGGGGGATCCTTGATGATTTCCTCCGTCAACTGCTCGACTAGCTCGCGTTGCTCGGGAGACAACAAGGCTGAGGCTTGCAGCGTCGCCACCCGCGCGGCCAATTCCCGCGGCGAGAGAACGTCATGTTGCGGAAACGGGCGAAACGACGGATCGTCGGCCTGCGCCGGTATCGTGTGCAATGCGACCGCCAACCCCAGCGCGCCCAGCGCTTTCGACCAACGCAGGAGCTTTCGGGCCAGGGCGGCGAAGTGCGTCATAACAACTTGACCCGACAAAGGAACGCGTTCAGAAACCACCGGAACGTCTATCAAAATCGTAGGCCGCTGCCCTCAAAGTTACAACCGCCATTTACACACCGTGCGTTCCATTCTCGTGGGGCAGTCCTCCCGCCTGTCATAAGTGCAAAAGAACGGCGCATAGGATGCCTACCCCGCGTACCCTCTTGGAATGGCATGAGATTTGCTAATTCGAGTCTCTGCCTTTTAACTCAGGAGGTGATGAGTATGAACGTTCAGGAGCATTTGGCTCATCGCAGTATTCCTTTTGACGTGGTGCGTCATCCCGCAGCCGAGCGCGCCATGGACGTGGCGGTGGCGCTGCATGCCCCAACCACCACCGTGGCCAAGACCGTGCTCATCAAGGCTGACAGCGGTTACGCCTACGTGGCGGTCGTGGTTCCCGCAGACCGCGAGGTCGATTTGGACAAAGTCAGCCAAGCCATGCTCGGCGCCAAGGTGGAGTTGGCGACCGCCGCCGACGTGATGCTCCAATGCCCCGACTACGACGGCGCGGTGGTCTCGCCATTCGGCTCGCAATACAACCTGAAAACGCTGGTCGATGAGCATCTGGCCCAGCAAGAATGGGTACTGTTCGCGGGTAACGCCACCGACGAGGCGATTCGCGTGCGGTTTGAGGATTTCCTGCGGGTGGAAAACCCCATCGTCGCTCCACTGACCCAGGATGAATAAGGACGAGCATGGGCGCTCTGCAAGACCGAGTGGCGTGGGTGACGGGCGGCTCATCGGGCATTGGCCGGGCGACCGCCTTGGCGATGGCTCGCGCGGGAGCGTCCGTGGCGGTGCATGGTTTGAATGACCAAGAAATCACCGAGGTCGTCAACCAGATCGAAGGCGAAGGCGGCCGGGCCATGGGCGTCCGGGCCGATGTGTCGCAGGCCGAAGAAATGGAGGAAGCCGCCCGGCGCATTGTGCGGCATTTCGGCCGGATCGACGTGGTCTTCGCCAACGCGGGCATCAACGGGGTCTGGGCGCCCATTGAAGATATCAAGCCCGAGGAATGGGACCAGACCCTGGGCATTAACCTCAAGGGGACCTTTCTGACGATCAAGTACGCCGCCCCCGAATTGCGCAAGCGGCGCGGGGCGGTGATTATCTGCGCGTCGGTCAACGGCACGCGGATGTTCAGCAACTCGGGCGCTACCGCCTACGCTTGCTCCAAGGCGGCCCAAGTGACGATGACCAAAATGCTGGCCCTGGAAATGGCCGACGACGGCGTGCGGGTCAACGCGGTCTGCCCCGGCGCCATTCAATCGGGCATTCATGAAAAAACCGTCCAGCGGAATACGGAGGAAGTGAAAGAACCGGTCGAGTTTCCCGAAGGGAAGATTCCGCTGACCGACGGCCAGGTTCCCGAGGCCGACGTGGTGGCCGACGTAGTGGTGTTCCTCGCTTCCGACGCCGCGCGGCACGTCACTGGCTCGGTCATCTTCGTCGACGGCGCCCAATCGCTACTGCAAGGCTAAGCGTGGCGCAAGGCCCCAACACCGCGTCAGCCCTTGCGACGCAGAGCGTCGTCACGAGGATCGAGAGCGTCAATAGTTGAGATAAAGCGCTTCATGCACGGCTTCCAGGGGGCCGTTGAGCACCTTATGGACCGCGGAATTGCCGTTGGGAAGAAAGAGTTGACGGCGATATAACTTGGGCGGAACGGGGTGAGTCAGGTCGCGGTCGCCGCGCCGGCCATCGAAGGAGAGCGCCCATTTGACGTCACGGCGATTGAGGCTTTCCAGCACGCCAAAGAATCGCTCCACATCCAGGTTCGCCGCATAGCGCTGACGATTGCCAGCGTAGGGCGGATCGAAGTAGACGAAGTCGCCTGCCTGGGCCTCGCTGACGGTCGCTTCATAATCCTGGCATACAAAGACGACCTGGCCGATCACACGGCGCCACGCCTGGACCACCTGGCGAAACCTGGCCGGCGCCATGCCACGGCGGGACAGGTGAAACGAATTGTTGAATTCGCCGCGGCTATTCAACCGCATGATGCCATTGACGCAGGTGCGCATCAGGAAGTTCAGGTCGAGCGGGCTTTGCTGCTCGTTAAACCGCTGCCGCGCTTCGTAAAAGGCGCGCGGCAATTGGCCGCCCAAGGGGAGGGAAGATGCGTCCCGCGTGTCCAGCTCGGCCTGAAGCTGGCGCCATTGCTGCTCGTAGTTATCCATCAGTAGGTCGGCGTCGTCCTGAACCAGCCTCCAGAATGCGATGAGCGGCGGATAGATGTCTCCGGCCAGCGCGTTCTTGGAGGAGGCCCAGTACAGCATGGCCCCGCCGCCGAGGAACGGTTCAAAATAGCGCCGATGTTCGGGTAGCAACTCGGCAATCCGCGCGGCCTGCGCTCGCTTGCTGCCCGTCCACTTCAAGAGCGACGGCGCCGCGCGCTTCCGCGGGCGGATCGGCGGCGCTGGCGATCGATCTTGCACGTCATTCGCCCAGAAAATGAGGGACCAGCATCATGCGCTGCGTGTCCAGCACGGCGCACCAACCATGCTTGACCGCATGGATCACCACGAGCCACGACGGCGACGACGCGAGATCCAGCGGACCTTCTCCTTGCCACGCTTGCACCTGGCCTGGAGTGGCGGCCAACCAGCGATGATAGTGACCCATCAGCAGCACGCGGTTGGGATGCAAATTGAAACATGCCTCGCGCGCGGCGGCGTCCTCGGGGCGCGGCGAAACGTAATAATCGCAGGGGTCGGTCGGATCGATCGTCGGCAAAGCATGGGTCACCAGGCACGTCCCTCCTTCCCACCGGGGGCGCAACGTCGCCAGGAAGTTGGTGGCGAGCGGTGGGAAACGGGCCACCAGTTCTGGCTCTGGCTCGTGACATAGCCCCAGTTCGTGGTTGCCCCACACGCCGACGGCGCCCGCGTCTTCCAATAATCGGATAACAGGTTCGAGATTTCGGCCGGTGTCGAAAATATCGCCGAGGATCACCACCTGCTCAACGCCTTGCCGCTGAAAGTGCGCCAGCGCCGCCGCCAAGAAGTCGGCCTCTTCGTGAATATCGGCGAGTAGTCCGAATTGCATGACGTCGGCCGCGCAAAGATGGTTCGGCGGAGATTCCTGGCGTGGCAGGTGGTTACAAGCCGGCAGCGCGGAGTTGATCAAGATACTTTTTCGCCTGCTGGCCGCCCGTCCACGATTCGATCTCCTGCAACCGTCCCGCGGCGATCTTGCCCCAAGGATCCGCAGCCCACGCGCCCGGCAAGGCCAGGCTTTCGTCGGTCAGGCGCGTGGCGATGCGTCGCGCATCGGTCGGACCGGTAACCTGGTTCGCCAATTCCTCGCGCACCAGCGAGGCGAACAACTCGCGATCGCCGGGCGCGTCGCGCACCAGCCCCTGCACCACCAGAAACGCCCACACCGCGGCCGGGTTGCTCAAGTCCGATACGGCCAGGCTCGACGTCAGCAAGTCCCACGTATGCGGAGGTTCGGCCATAGCGAAGGAGCCTCAGTACGGGTGAACACAATCGTTGGGGCTACACAGAACCGCGGCAAATCCCGAAGCGACGGCGCCTGCAGGTTCATCGTATCCGGAATCTCTCGTTTCTTGCCAGGGTTGAAAGTAGCATTAGGCCCTGGGCGCTAGCCACGGTTCGCCGGTAGAACCGGACGCTAGCACGTGCCGGCTGATCTTACGTGGTCCCAGTTTAGCCTTGACAATGCTCTAGGTTAGAGCACCTGTTGGCTAAAGTCCAACCGTCGGCGGCGGTGACTCTTGATTGGACAGCGCTTCGTTCAACGCCATCACGCTTTGAGGCAGACCGGCGCGAATTTCCGCCAGCGAGGCTTCAGGCGACTCAAAAAACTGGCGCGACATGCGGCCATACGCGCGGAGGCTGGCGTCCACGTGGGGCCAACCCATCCTGTCGGCGTAGTAGTACGCCTGGAGACCACGTTCGATGCGTTCCTCTTTGCTGGAGAAGTCGCGGAAGACCAGGTATTTGAACCGGGGGAAGTACGCGAACCGCACCACCGGCCGCAGGCAGAGGAACTTCATCACGCGACAGTCGAAGGCCGCCACCGCCTGGGCAACGCCCGGCGCCACGGTAATTTCCTGCTCGCAAAGGAATGATTGCTCGAAGACGTACTTTCGCTCGGCGGCCGGCAACACTTGCTGGCGGCGGCGCGCATAATGGATGCGGTTGAGCGCCTCCAGCAGCGGCGCCGGCACGCACTCGGCCGCGGCCGAGTGATGGCCATAAGCTTGAGTGAATTGATAATTGGTGTACGTGTCGATACACACCAGGCGGTTCACGTTGCGAAACCCATCGGCGAACTCGCGCAGCAGATCAAGGCGGTAAGCCCGTTCGTCGGAATTGTAAAAGTAGCGCCGTGCAATCAAACGGCCGAGGCTCCCCCCCACCTCAAAATAGCCAAAGGCCCATAACGCGCCATGGGCGGCAATTTGCGAGAATGCATGATTCCCGCCCGAATCGCGAAATAAGTTCGCCAGGACCACCACCCGCCGGGGAATGTCGAACAGGCCGCCCGCCAGCAAGGTCGCTTCCGCCTTCAGGGCATCGTATTTCGAGCGCGCCGTTGCGGTGTCCATGGGATGCTCTGTTCCTTCTGAATGCCAACCCGTGCGGTCACAAGCTCCCCTGTCACGAAACATGGTAGTTTCTCGCGTCGGCTCGGTCTACACTATCGCGGAATTGCGTTCCTTTGCCACGAGCCGGAGAAATCCCTCATGCGATACGCCAGGCGTTTCCTGTTGTTTCTTGCCGCGACGGTCGCCGTCTCGACCGCGGCTTGGGCGGCCGACGAGCGGCCCAACATCATCTTCGTCCTGGCCGACGATCTAGGGTATGGCGACTTGGGCTGTTACGGGCAGGAGAAAATCCACACGCCGCACCTGGACCAAATGGCTCGGGAAGGGATGCGGTTCACGAGCTTTTATGCCGGCTCGACCGTGTGCGCCCCGTCGCGCTGCGCGTTGATGACCGGCTACCACATGGGGCACGCGCTGATCCGCGGCAACAGCAAGGACAACTTGCGGCCCGAGGACGTGACCGTGGCTGAACTGCTCAAGGGCGCCGGCTACACGACGGGCCTGACGGGCAAATGGGGGCTGGGGCATGAAGGCTCGACGGGCATTCCCACTCGGCAGGGCTTTGATTCGTTCTTCGGGTATCTCGACCAGCACCACGCTCACAACTACTACCCGGCGTTTTTGGTGCGCAACGAGCAGCGCTTTCCGCTTAAGAACGTGGTGCCCGGCGCCGGCCCTTGGGGACAGGGCGTCGCCAGCGAGAAAATCGAATACAGCCACGAGTTGATTATGGACGAAGCGCTGCGGTTCATCGAGCAGAACCAAGACAGGCCATTCTTTCTATACCTAGCCTTGACCCTGCCGCACGCCAACAACGAGGCGGGCAAACAAGGCATGGAGATACCCGATTACGGCGCCTACCAGGATCGCGACTGGCCCGAGCCGCAAAAAGGGCACGCGGCGATGATCTCGCGCATGGACGCCGACGTGGGACGCTTGTTCGACCTGCTCCGTCGCACGGGCATCGACGACAAGACGTTGGTGCTGTTCTCGTCCGACAACGGCCCCCACGCCGAAGGGGGCAACGATCCGGACTTTGCCAACTCCAACGGGCCGCTGCGGGGCATCAAGCGTTCGCTGCACGAAGGCGGCATTCGCGTACCCTTGATTGCGCGCTGGCCCGGCCGCGTAGCGGCGGGAAGCACGTCGGAGTTTGTCGGCGCCTTCTGGGATGTGCTGCCAACCCTGGCCGACCTGGCGAATGTCGAAAACAAAGCCCCGCGAGACATCGACGGCCTCTCGTTCCTTCCGACCCTGCTGGGCCAGAATGAACAAGAGCAGCACGACGCGCTGTACTGGGCATTCTACGAGGGGGGCGGCGGCCAAGCGATTCGCCAGGGCCAGTGGAAGGCGATTCAGCAGCCCATCCATACGCCCGTGCGTCTCTACAACCTGGCGACCGACCTGGGCGAAGAACATGATCTGGCCGACCTGCGCCCGCGGTTGGTCGCGCAGTTAACGGCCCGAATGGCGCAAGAGTATCGGCCTTCGGAGCAATGGAAGTTCCCCGCGCCGAGCGAGAAGAAGCCCCGCGCCAAGCCGCGCCCCTGACCTCAGAAGTTGCGAACCTTTCGCAAAGTAGGTCCCGCCCGGCAGGCGGGACCTGCTTACACGCTCGGCTCCGTTGCTCCCAGCGCAAAAAAAATCCGTAGCGGCAACCAACTGCCGCTACGGATTGGAGAATGGCCAACCTAGTTCTCTTCCGGCGCTTCGGGCGGAGTGGCTTTTTGATCGGCAGCCGGATCGAGCGAGATTTCCGGCTCGCTGACTTCCGGTTGGGCATCGCTCGGTTGCGGCTCGGCGGGGGGAGCGCCAAAGTCGTCGGTCGGGGCCGGCTCGACGGTCTCTTCGGCTTCCATTTCGGCGTCGTGGTCGTGACCCTCGTGGTCGTGGCCTTCATGGTCGTGACCTTCGTGGTCATGGTCGGCATGATCGTCGACGGAGGTGGTGGTGTTGGCGCCACTGGACGAGGTCGAATCATCAGCGGGCTTGGTGCAACCCGCGGCGAAAATCCCCAAGCTCACCGTCAACAAGAACAACGAAAACCAACGCATGAGATATTTTTCCTCTAGCAAAAACGAACGGTCAACACAGCATCCTAAAACACGCTAAGCCCACGAACGCAAGTCGGTGGGCTTAGACGAAATTTGTCTTGGCGCCCCACAAAGGCCCCCGCTGGAATGATGGGGGCAACGTGGGTGAGTAGACTACTCTTGGCTTTCGGGAGCGGCAGGCTCGGCAGCGCCTTCTTCAGCCGGGGCGGCCGCGTCAGGAGCGGCCGCGTCAGGAGCGGCAGCATCAGGAGCGGGTTCTTCCGTCACGGACGGCTCGAGGGTGGCGTCGCCTTCGATGGCGGCGTCGGTCTCGGTGTCCATTTCGAGTTCAGCGTCTTCGGTCACGTCGGGGGTCGCCGGAGCGGTGGCGTCCACGCCCGTGTCGGTGGTGTCGGTCTCGGCCGCAGGCTCGCAACCCAGGGCAAACAGACCGAGGCTGAACACAACCATCAACAGGGACAACTTCTTCATCGTACAATACTCCACAAGGGGATTTTGGTTCTGCAGGACCTTCCTGCTCCGCACACAAACATAGATTCCCCGATTGGGAAAATATTCCCGACTGTGGTAAATTTTTTTTTCAAGCTTTCGAAATCCACGCGTTGGGGAATAAATGCGCGGCGGCAAGTCTCTTATCTAGAGGCGGCGAGGAAGGTGGCCAATCCCGTGTCGAAAGACCCTCCTGGCGACAATGTGGCCCCTGATCCTAAGGGGACGGAAGGGGATTGCGCCTTGGATCTTGTCCAACTCATCCGCGATCACCATGCCGATGTGTACCGCTACGCCTTCCGGCTCGCGGGAACGCAGGCCGACGCGGAGGATTTGACGCAACAAACCTTTCTCATCGCCCAACAAAAGCTGCACCAGGTGCGCGACCCGGCCAAGGCTCGGTCGTGGTTGTTGACCGTCGTGCGCAATTGCTACCTCAAACAGCAGCGACGCGCACGCGCCACACCCACCGGGGGGCCGGAAGTCCTAGTCGAACACCTTGCCGATCACCACATCCCCCCTACCGGGGAAGAAGCCGAGTGGATCGACCGCCAGTGGCTACAAGGGGCGCTGGACCAGCTCTCGGACGAGCACAAGGTGGTGCTGATGATGTTTTATTTCGAGGAACTATCGTACAAGGAGATTGCCGACCGTCTGGACGTGGCGGTGGGCACGATCATGAGCCGGCTGGCGCGGGCCAAGGGCCGGTTGCGGGCCTTGTTGGAGTCGTCCGAGGGGGGCCAATCGCCCGCTCGGCCCCCTTCCACGAACGTCTTTGTGTAATGAGAGGTTTGCGTTAACGTAGTGACCATCCTGCCGTGAGAGCGCAGGCGGTTTTGCAGGGAAAAGCGAAAACCGAGGGAGCCTCAATGGACCAGCAGCAACTTGGCAACTTGAGCGACGCCTGCCGCCCTGGCGGCAAGGACCTGCGCCAACCCGAACTAATGGCGCTGGCTGATCGCTTAGCGCGCGACCCAGTGGCCCGGGGCCACTTCGAGCGCAGTCAACGGCTGGACGCCGCCTTGGGCGCCGCCTTTCGCGATGCGCCCGTGCCGCCAGGGTTGGAAACGCGGCTTTTGGCCGCCGTTGGCGCCCAAGCGATGGCTCCGCTCGCGGCGCAAGAGGCGGCGCCAGCCGCCGCCGGGGAGCCTTCGGTGGAGCGGCGCCCGCGAGTGGTCACGCGCCGCAGCGTGGGTGCGGCCATCGCCGCGTCGTTGGCTTTAGTAACGCTGGGCGGGCTTTCGTATTGGCATCTTGCCGAAGAGGAAGAAGTCACTCGGCCGCAGTTAATGGCCCAAGCGCAGGACTGGCTGAACGATCGGGACTTTGACAATCCCTCGGCGTGGGCGCCGGTCACGCGTCAAGACTTGCAGGCGTTTCCTTCGCAGTTTCTTACCGTGGCGCCAACCCAGGCGCGGCGGATCGCGACCGACTTGGACCGCCGGGCCACGGTCTACCGGTTGCCGCTGCGCAACGGGCAGTCGGCGTATCTGTTTGCATTGCGGGGCAGCGCCGCGCCCGGCGCCGTGGGAGCTGCTCCACCCCGCGCTCCTTTCCCCGAAGCCAGCGGTGGGTGGAAGATGGGCGCCTGGACCGCCGAGGGGACCCTGTACGTTCTCGCCACCGAGAGCGACTACCGCGGCCTGATCCGCCGCCGCCCCACGGTCTGACCTACATGATCTAGCCGTTGACTCCGCATACGGTGCGGGCCGCAAGCGCGATCGCTTGCGGATAGCGCTGCATTCGGGGGCGTTCCTTGCCGAATCGAGTGGTCAACACGCACGAAGATGGGTAAAGGGCTAGGAGCGGCCATGTTGCATTACCGCCTGAAGACGCTCATAGTCGCCGTATTGGGCGTGTCGATTTTGTGTGCCGTCTTCTTCTCCGTTCCGCTGTTCGTGACGGCCTCTCTCTTTGTATTGGCGTTGATGCTCTCGGTCGCGGCAGTATTGGCCGGTTGCATCTACTTGCGCGACCGCGCCCAGGCATTTTGCCTTGGCTGCGCCGTGCCAACGGCCTTTGTGCTGGTGAACGTGCTCCTGGGCGAAGAACACTGGGTGGGCGACGAACTGGAGGATATCCTTTTCGAACCGATGTTTGCCGGGGGCAGAACGACCCCTACGCGGTCAAGCTGTTATACCTGGGTTACCTGCTGGTGGTGGGGCTAAGCGGCTGGACTTCGTTGAGTGTCTATGCATTGGCAAAACGCCAAAGCCAGGCGAAGTCGTCCTGCGTACCCGCCGAGGCGGCGAAAAAACCCTATCGACGGCCGGTCCGGAAAGCCGAATAACCCTTAGGATCGGTACGATCCGCCGTTGCGATCGTTGTGCATCCTGGGGGGGATTATGCTCAGCTTCCATCGGCCCGGTCCGGTGCGCCCGTGGCGCTTCCGGCCTCGGGCGAATGCCGCGCGCCACGTGCACTCCGCCTGGATCGGCGCTTTCACCCTGAGCGGCTTCTGGGCGGCGTGTTTGCTGGCGACCAGTTCGGTCGTGGCCCAGGAAGGCGGCTCGCACCGCGCCTGGCGCGATGAAGCCGCCCGCGCGATTCCGTTCCAGCAGTTGACTCCCGCCGCCCAAAACAAGGTGTGGGAGGTCGTGGCCAATCCCAGCCTCTATCGGCGGATGCCTTCCAAGGCCATCACCTGCGACCCCGAACTCTATTTGTTCCTGCTGCGGCATCCCGAGGTGGTGGTTAACATTTGGGACCTGATGGGCATCACCCAGGTAAGTATGGCGCGGATTGGGCCGGATTCGGTCCAGGCCGCCGACGGAGGCGGAACCCATTGCGTGGCCCACACGCTCTACCGCAGCCGCGAAACGCACGTGCTCTACGCCGAAGGGTTTTACGAAGGCAACCTGCTCAAAAATCGCCTGACTGGCACTTGCGTGCTGTTGCTGCGCAGTGCTTACGCGCCGGGACAGGGAGACGAGATGGTCATTACCACGCACCTGGACGTGTTCGTCAAAGTCGATAACGCGGGCGTGGACCTGCTGGCCAAGACACTTAGCCCGCTCATGGGCAAGTCGGCGGATTCCAACTTTGTCGAGTCGGCGGCGTTCCTTGGCAAGTTGTCGCAGGCGGCCGAGCAGAACGGCCCCGGCGTGCAGCGCCTGGCCGAGCAATTGGTGGCGGTCGATCCCGCCGTGCGGCGACAGTTTGGCGAATTGGCGACGGCCATCAGCCACCGCGCTGCGCTCCGCGCGGTCGATCCGCTGGCGATGGAGGAGAGTGCTTCCCAGGTGGTTCAGCGCGCCATCGACCAGGGTGTGACGCCGTTCGGGCAGCCGCTGGAGGAGCCATTTTCGCCAACCACGCCCGCAGCGCCGGAACCGCCGCGCCGCGGCATCACGCTCCGTCGCTGAGTAGGGCGCAAGGACGATCCCTGGCGCTGGGCCGAGTCGGCGACCAGCGCCGTGACCGCGCCCCAGACTAGGTGCGTGGCGATCAACAAACCGTTGCGTCCGGCGGGTCGCCGCGGCGGCGGTGGAAGAATGCCCAGCGCTGGAAGCCATCCCACGTAACTCGCGGCCCACACCGCCAAACCGAACGCCGCGCCCCGCGCCGCGCTCGGAAGCGGCAGCCGCCGACCGAACATTCCATACATGGCGCCCATCGTGGCGCCATAGCCAAAATGCGAGGCCAGCGCCAACGCGGCCTTCTGCTCGTCGGTCAGCGAATCCGCCAGACCGCCGCGGCATAGCAGCACGTCGGTGATTTGCCGCGGTTCGATCGGCTCGTGCTCGCCCGGCGGCAAGAGGCGTTCGAGCCCGTCCATCGCCGCCGTCATGGCCGTGGTCCCTACCAGCCCCGCTGCGACCCCGGAAGCCGCATCGTATGGTGTCGCTCTTTTCAGCCGAGATTGCATGGCGTTTTAGCTCGTTAGTTAAGGGCGCCGACGTGGAGCAGGCATCTTGCCTACCGCTTTCGGTTTTTTTGGCAAGCTGGAAGCCTGCCCCACTTGAACTCATTTACTGATTGGGGCGGTCCTTGGCCGGGCCGCGTTCGCGGCCGAAGTTGGTCGCCGTGTTGATCAGCCCGATGTGCGAGAACGCTTGCGGGAAATTTCCCAATAGCCGCCGCGCGTGCGGGTCGTACTCCTCCGAGAGCAGCCCTACGTCGTTGCGCAGATCGAGCAGCCGATCGAAAATTTCGTGGGCTTCGGCAACGCGTCCTTGAACCGCCAGATTGTCGGCCAGCCAGAACGTGCAAAGCAGAAAGGCTCCTTCGCCCGGCGGCAATCCGTCCACGTCGGGATGCGTGGGATAACGATCGACAAAGCTGTCTCGCATCAGCCGGCGCTGGATGAAGTCCACGGTTTCCAACACCAGCGTCCCGTCCCGGTACTGCCGGCGAACGCCGCGCACTTCGCCCGCCGGCGCAATCCGCCAGCGGCCATGCTCGGGCGTTCCCAACAAAACCGCAAAGCACGCGGGCGAATCGAACCGCGGGAAGCACAGCCAGTCCAGCGCGCCATCCTTCGCCACCAGCCCCGCCGTCTGGCAATCGCCGATCAAGGCATAATCTTCAATCCGCGAAGGCACGTTCCCGTCCTCGGTAGCAGAAAGAAAAGTCGAGATGTGGCTCTGGCCGCAAGCACCCTTGCTGACCTCAATCGCCCTCTCGGAAAATGGTCAAACAATCGTTGGCGGTCGGGACCGAATGTGGTTTAACGCACACTCCCTGCAACCAGCGCGGGGTTGCGAGCGGGGTTGGTGCAAATCTCACGCCATTGCCGGCCGGCGTTATACTGAGAAGCGAAACACCGTCTTTCGGTTCGCACCCAACGAGGAACGCATGCCGCCCATTCACTATCGCGGCGACTGCTTATGGGAAAGGATGGAGCGCGCCGTGGAGAAAGTCCGTCAACGCTTGGAGCGGGCCGCCCGCGCCCTGGAGCAAGCGGGCGTGCCCTACGCGGTCTCGGGCGGCAACGCCGGTGCGTCCTGGGTCGCACAAGTGGACGAAGCCGCCGTGCGCAACACGCGTGACGTAGACATCCTGCTCCGCCATACCGATCTGCCTATAGCTCGGCAAGCGCTGGAGCGAGAAGGCTTTGTCTACCGCCACGCGGCCAGTATCGACAGGTTTCTAGACGGCCCGACGCCAAGGCTCGCGACGCCGTGGATCTGGTCTTTGCGGGCGAGAAAGTCCGCGACGACTATCTCTTGCCCGCCCCCGAAGTCACCGAATCGACCGAAGTAGGCGGCTTCCATCTTCTCACGTTGGACGCCCTGGTTCGCATGAAATTGACATCGTTTCAAGATAAAGATCGCATGCACTTGCGCGACCTGATCGATGTCGAACTGATCGACGCCACTTGGCCTCGGCGCTTTCCGCCGGCCTTGGGAGCGCGCTTGCAAAAGTTGCTCGACAACCCCGAGGGTTAATCACAATTTTCACGTGCGGCGGGCCAACCGAGCGCGGCCCCACCCGGCCGTTCGGAGTCGCTTCCTTACTTGATCCACCTGGCGCCATGACGCCCGACCTGACCATGACCGGCTACTCGACGGCGATGTTCTCGACGTGGATTTTCGTCGAGGAGTGGCGGCTTCTGCTCGATGCGGGCGATGGCGTGTCGGCCGGGTTGATCCAGAAGGCGCGCAAGGTGCAAACGGTGGCGGTCACGCATGCCGACCGGGACCACCTGGCGGGGCTGCTCCAGTTCTCGCAGCTCAATGCGCGCAAAGGAAGGCCGCGTGTGCTGTACCCCGCCGACTGCGGCTCATTTCTCCATTTGCAAAACTTCTGCGAGGCGTTCGACCCGCACTCGGCCGGACTGATGGCGTGGCGGGCGATGCGCGCCGGCGATACCGTTTCATTGGCGCCCGACCTGCGCCTGAGAGCGATCGACAACCGCCACTTCCCGGCTCAGGCCGGTAAGGCCAAGAGTCTGAGCTATCTGGTGACGCGCTTCACTCGCAAGCTCAAGCCCGAGTTCGTTCACGCTCCGCAAGCGGAACTGAAGCGGCTGAGCCAGGAACATGGCCGCGACTACATGACCCACGCCACCGAGCAACCGCTCATGGCGTACTCGGGCGACACGCCCATTTCCGACGGCGCGGCTTGGGCCGGTTACCCGCTTCTCGTTCATGAAGCGACGTTTCTCACCCCGCAAGACGCCGCCAGCCAGGAAGGGCGGCCCAACCAGCACAGCATCTTGCCCGACGTGCTGCGCATGGCCCGTGGCATTCGCCCGCAAACGCTGGTGTTGACGCATTTTTCCTCGCGCTACCACCCCGACGAAGTACGCCACGCGGTGCGTCAAGAAGCCGCGGCGCTGGGACTCGACTTTCCGGTCTTTGTGATTCCTCCTGGCGAGATCGCCCGAAATTTGCTGCGCCGCGAGCCCGTCTGGCCGGGCGACGGCGCCCGCGGCCACGAACACGGGGATGTTACGCGGCAAGTTTCCCAGTAAAACGGAATGCGCTTCGTTGCTCTTGGCCCTATTTGAAGTCAAACAACGGAAACGCTCCGATTGACCAATGACAAACAGGTACGTCTCCATGAATGTCAAACGCCACTTGTTGCACCCGCGGGACGAGATCATGCAGACGATGGAGCGAATCTATCGGTACCGCATGACGACCACCTCGGGCGGGAACCTGTCGATCCGCGACGAGGACGGCGACATCTGGATCAGCCCGGCGGCGGTCGATAAGGGAAGCCTGACCCGCGACGACATTGTGTGCCTTAAGCAGGGCGGCGCGATCGAAGGGCGGCATCGGCCCTCGTCCGAGTTGCCGTTCCACCAGGCAATCTACGAAGCCCGACCCGACGTGCGTGGCATTGTCCATGCCCACCCCGTGGCCCTGGTGGCGTTCAGCATTGTGCGGAAAACGCCCAACACGCGGCTGTTTCATCAGGCCCGGCACGTGTGCGGCGAGGTGGGCTTCGCTCCTTATGCGCTGCCTGGCAGTCGGCTCCTGGGCGAGCGCATCGCCGAAACTTTCCGCCAGGGCTATTCCTGCGTGGTGCTGGAAAATCATGGTGTGGTGGTGGGCGGCGATTCGCTTCAAGATGCGTTCCAACGATTCGAGACGTTGGAGTTCACCGCCAAGACGATTATCAAGGCCCGCGCCCTGGGCGAAGTGCGGTACTTGGATGACCAGCAAATCGAACTGCCGCGGCGCATGGCCGAGCCGCTGCCGGCGTTTGACCCGCCGCCGCCCGACAGCCACGAGAAAGAGCTGCGCCGCCAACTGCGCGATTTCGTGCAACGTGGTTACCGGCAGCGGCTGCTCATTAGCACCGAAGGCAGTTTCTCGGCCCGATTGAACGGCGACGCCTTCTTGATTACCCCCTATCGCGTGGACCGCAGTTCGCTAGACCTGGACGACCTGGTGTTGGTTTCCGGCGGCGCGGCGGAGCGCGGCAAGATCCCTAGCCGCGCCTCGCGCAATCATCGCGAGATTTACCTCCGCCACCCGGCAATCGGCGCCATTGTGAATGCCTACACCGTGAACGCCACCGCCTTTAGCGTGACCGGCGCCGTGCTGGACTCGCGCACGATTCCCGAAAGCTATCTCTTCCTGCGCGACGTGGGCCGCGTCCCGTATGGCCTGCAATTTCAGGATAGCGCGGCCCTGGCCGAACGGATCTCGCTGCAACAGCCCATCGCCCTCTTGGAGAACGACGGCGTGTTGGTCGCCGGCGCGGGCGTGCTGGACGCCTTTGACCGCCTGGAGGTCTTGGAATCGACCGCCGAAGCGGTGATCAACAGCCGCCCACTCGGCGACGTGACGCCGATGCCCGAAGAGGTAATTCAAGAACTAAGAGCGACTTTTCTTCGTCTTTGAAGGAACGACGGATGGCCTTTCGGCCCGAGATCGAGCGCGCTTACTTGACCGTGATTTGGTGCGACCGTTGCGGCCGCGCGGTCAACTTGAACGATGAGCGCGACCACTTTCATCAGGAGCAATGCGGGGGATGTCGGAAGTATCAGAAAGTCGACTCCGACTGGGGCTGGTGTAAGAACCACGAATCCGTTTATTGCGGGCGGCTGATGTTCGAGCACGACACCTGTTCCCGGTGGATCCAAGGCAAGTGGAAGTAGCATCGCGCGGCGCCCCTTGCCCGGCGGGGCGCTTGCGGGTCACCCGTCCAGCGCCGTTGGCGGTTCGTCGGCGGCCTGGGGCGATTGCAGGTACGAAGCCAGGATCACCTGCGCGGCCAGCATGTCGCGGCGGTCTTTCTTCTGCTTGCGCGAGAAACCAATGCCCGCCATCAGCGTGTCGGCCTGGGCCGAGGTGTACCGCTCGTCGTAGAACGCCACGGGTAAGCTCGTCGCCTCGGTCAGCCAGGCGCCATAGCGGCGGGCTTGTTGCGACGAGGCGCTCTCCTCGCCGCTGGCGTGAACTGGCAGACCGACCACAAAGCCGACCAGGTCATAATCTTTGGCCAACCGCTGAAAGTACGCCCGGTCGAGCGCGTCATTCCGGCGCTGATAGATTTCCAGCGGGCTGGCGAGCATGCGGTCGCCGTCGCAAATCGCCACCCCGACGCGTTTTTCGCCGTAGTCGATGCCGGCCAACCGGCCGCTCTTGGGAAGAGGCATGAATGATCGCGGCGACGTAAGTTGACCCTCGTTCCCCCGCTCCGCGGCTGTGAATCTTTGGTAGGTCCCGCTTGCCGAGCGGGACTTTCTTCCCGTCGAACCGCCACAACCCGGCGCTGGCGGAAGGTCCCGTCCGGCAGACGGGACCTACTTTAACCCTCGTTCCTACGCTCCGCGCCGCACTCACCAACCGTCGCGCGCCAAAGCGAATCTACGCCGCGGGTTTCTCGTACACGCGGTCGGCGGGGACGGCTTCCATGAGCATCTCGATCAACTGCTCGTTGTCAAAGTTGTTGGCCTGGGCGGCGTAGTTGCCGGCAATGCGGTGACGCAGCGCGGGCTTGGCCACCGCTTGCACGTCGGCGGCGCTGGCGTGCTCGCGGCCGTGCAGCATGGCGCGGGCCTTGGCGCAGCTAATCAGCGTCAGCACGCCGCGCGGGCCGGCGCCCCACTGGAGCCACTTGTTCACAAAGTCCGGCGCCTCGGGGGTGTTGGGCCGGCTAGCGCGGACCAAGGCCCAGGCATAGCCCAAGACCTGATCACTGACCGGGATACGGGCCACCAGCCGCTGCATCTCGATGATCTCTTCGCCGCTCATGATCGGCTCGATCTCGCCCATTTGGCCGCCGGTCACACGGCGGGCGATTTCCCACTCTTCGGACCCGCTGGGATAATCCACCTTGATGTACAGCAGGAACCGATCCAACTGCGCCTCGGGCAGCGGATAGGTGCCTTCCTGCTCCAAGGGGTTTTGCGTCGCCAGCACGAAGAACGGCCGCGGCAACGTGTGCATCACGCCGCCAGCGCTCACCTGCCGCTCTTGCATGGCTTCTAGCATGGCGGCTTGCGTCTTGGGGGGCGTGCGGTTGATCTCGTCGGCCAGGATCATGTTGGCGAACAGCGGCCCCGGCAAAAACTTGTAGGAGCGCTGGTGCGTCTCGGGGTCTTCCTGGATCACCTCGGCGCCGGTCACGTCGCTGGGCATCAAGTCGGGCGTGAACTGAATCCGCTTGAACGACAGGTGCAACGACTTGGCGATCGAGCTAATCAAGAGCGTCTTGGCCAGACCCGGTACGCCTTCCAGAAGCGCGTGGCCGCCGGCCAGCATCGCGGTGAGCACCTGCTCGACCGGCTCGTCCTGGCCGACGATCACCTTGGAAAGCTCCTTGCGGATTCGGTCATACGCCTCTTTGCAGCGCTTGAGGGCGGAGAGATCGCTGTCTTGCAGTTGTTGAGTCATGGCAGGGCTGTTGGCTGGCGGCCGGTTGCGGGCTGCGTTGGGCCGTCGGGAGAGAAGCAAAACCACCACACACCTCGTGACCTCAGCACAAGGCCAAGGACGCGCCGCCGGACGACGACGCATAAGCCGGCAAAATTCTAACACGCCCGCAAGCGCGGTGGAAACCAGAGGGAGCGGTTTCGGGGCAATTCGCTCCGCGAGCCAAGAGCCGCCCGAAGGGAGCGATTACGCATCTTGCTTTCGATCGTCCCTATTTTCCGCCGCTCGTTACGGCATCATCGCAAGGGTGCGACGGCTGGGCTGTTGCCTCCGAGTCATCCCAATGACCGCGTGCAAAGATTTTCCCGTTGCCGCCCTCCCGGCTGGAAGGTCGTGAGCGGCGTCCAGGTAAGTCAGAGAGTTGGGTGGTTAGCTTTATGTTAATGTAGGAAACCGTAGTGAGGCTGGCTTCTGCCAGCACGAGGGGCGCAAACTTTCGGCGGGGAAAGCTGGGGCGCCTGCTGGCGATGGCCGAGGTCTGGGGGTGCTCGTTCCCGTGGCGCGATCTCTGGGGGTGGCGCAACTAACAACCGCGCCGCAGCGAAGTCACGCTGTCCTGGCTGCGGCAACGATTCGACCGTCATGTCAGCAAGAACCTCGAACTTATCCACGATTTCGCGGCCCTCCAAAGACCCCACGGCGCCAGCCCTAAGAAAAGGGGGGGCTACTGAGGATGCCTGCCCCACAAGGATGTGCGTTGCTGGTTTTCCGCGCGATCCCTAGAATTGAGGCATGAGCACGAGCGCCAAACAACGCAACCTGGGCGATATTCTGCAGGAGTTTCGCCAGTTCCGTCACCTGTTGCAGCAGGAACTGCAAAAGGTGATCGTGGGACAAAACGAAGTCATCGAGCAGCTATTCTGCGCCATCTTTACCCGCGGGCACTGCCTGCTGGAGGGTGTGCCGGGGCTGGCCAAGACGCTCATGGTGAGCACGCTGGCGCAGATCCTCGACGTGAGCTTCAAACGCATCCAGTTCACCCCCGACCTGATGCCCTCCGACATCACCGGCGCCAACGTACTGGAGGAAGACGAGCACGGCCGGCGGAACTTCCGCTTCGTGGAAGGGCCGATCTTCACCAACATCCTGCTGGCCGACGAGATCAACCGCACGCCCCCCAAGACGCAGGCGGCGCTGTTGCAGGCGATGCAGGAGCACGAGATTTCTTCGGGCCTGAACACCTACGCACTGCCCGACCCGTTCTTTACCATCGCCACGCAGAACCCAATCGAGCAGGAGGGCACCTACCCGCTGCCCGAAGCGCAGCTCGACCGCTTCATGTTTAACATCAAGGTGGGCTACCCCACCGCCGAAGAGGAGCGGCAAATCCTGGCCGTCACCACCCGTAACGAGAAGGTGGAAGTCCGCAAGGTGCTTTCGGCCCGGGCGATACTGAACCTGCAAAAGCTGGTGCGCAGCGTGGCGGTGACCGAGCACGTGATCGACTACGTGGCCCGCCTGGTCCGCGCCACCCGGCCGGGCGACGTGTCGGCGCCCGACTTTGTGAAAGAGCTGGTCGATTGGGGCGCCGGGCCGCGAGCCGGGCAGTTCCTCATCAACGGCGGCAAAGCCTTGGCGGCGATGGACGGCCGTTTCTCGGTCGCCATCGAAGACGTCCGCAAGATCGCCGTGCCCGTGCTCAGACACCGCATCAGCACCAACTTCCAAGCCCAGGCCCAAGGCATGGCCACCGACGACGTAATCCAACGCCTGTTGCAAGTGATTCCCGACCCCACGGTGCAAAAGTACGCGTGAGGACGAAGTGAGTCGTGAGTAGGGGAAGAGGGAAAGTGGTCTTGTCGCGAATTGTCGGCCTGGTGGAAATGGAAAGAATCGTTTAGCCGCTCCCCAACGGGGAGCGCGCCCTTGGGCCGCCACCATCCGGCGACAAGTTTGTCGCCGGCGATTGTCCTCTCTAATCTCGACTCCTGCTCTCTAACCCCTAACCCCTAACCTCTGCCACCTGACCCGTGACCGGCTCCGTCGAAAAGTACCTCAAGCCCGAAGTGGCGCAGCAGATCAAGCGGCTGGATCTGCGCGCGCAGTTCGTGGTCAAGGGTTTTTTGCAGGGGCTGCACGCTAGCCCGTTTCATGGGTTCTCAGTCGAGTTCAGCGAACATCGCAAGTACACGCCGGGCGACGACACCAAGGACATCGACTGGCTGGCCTTCGCCAAGACCGATAAGTACTACGTCAAGAAGTTCGAGGCCGAGACCAACATCACCGGTTACCTGGCGATGGACCTGAGCGGCTCGATGGACTACACCTACCAGCAGTCGCTCACCAAGTTTGACTACGCCATTTGCCTGGCGGCCGCCCTGTGTTACCTGATGGTCCACCAGCAAGATCCGGTGGGGCTGATCACGTTCGACCAGAAGGTGCGCGACTGCCTGCCGCCGCACTCCAAGCGGTCGCAATTGGGGAACGTGCTGTCGGTCCTCGCGCGGCTGCGGCCGACCGGGCCGACCGACGTGGCGGGAAGCTTGATCCAGATCGCCGCCATGCTCCGCCGCCGCAGCCTGGTGATGATCTTCTCGGACTTGCTGACCGACCCCGAGCCGGTGTTCCGGGCCTTGCAACGCCTGCGGCACGGCGGGCACGACGTGATCCTGTTCCACATACTCGACAAGGCCGAAGTGGACTTCCGCTTCGATACGCACGACCTGGTGGAGTTGGAAGACCCCGAATCGGGCGAACGCATCCAAGTGGACGCCGCCGGCTACCGCGACGACTACCAGGCCGCCGTGACCGACTTTCGCAATGCCTACCAGCAAGAATGCGTCCGCAGCGGGGTGGATTACGTCCCCCTGGATACCAGCGTGCAGTTCGACAAGGCGCTGATGGAGTACTTGTTGAGTCGGCGCGCGCGATGTTGAACGAATTGCGGATTGCAGATTAGGAAGAGGGCTGAAGGAAATGATGTGCTCGGCATCGTGTCTTCCTAATCCGCAATCCGCAATTCCCTTAGCCGTCTGACACTACCACCTCTCGCTTCATGGCTTTCGTTAACACATCGGTGCTTTTGTTGGGCAGCCTGCTGGTGGCGGCGCCGATCGTGCTGCATCTGTTGATGCGACGGCGGCCGAAGCAACTGGTCTTCCCCGCGCTGCGGTTTGTGAAGGAGCGGCGCGAACGCAACCAGCGCCGGATGCGGCTGCGGCAAATCTTGCTCTTGGCGCTGCGGTGCGCGGCGATTGTGGCCCTGGCGGCGGCGCTGGCCCGGCCGAGTGTCGATTCGGCCGCCGTGGGAGACTGGCTGCTGGCGGTGGTGCTGGGCGTGCTGGGGCTGATCGCGGTGGTGGCGGCGGGTTCGGCGTTTGCCGCCAGTCGCGGCCGGGCGCTCACGGTGGGGTTGGCGGTGCTGGCGGCGGTGTTGATCGCCGGGACCGCCTTCGCCGCCTGGTCGGCCGCGCAGGAAGGCTCAAAGTTGAACCTGGGCGACGAAGAGGCGCCGGTCGCGGCCGCGGTGGTGGTCGATACTTCACCCCGCATGGCCTACCGACGCGAAAACCGCACGCGGCTGGAGCAGGCCCAGGAAACCGCCCTGTGGCTGCTGCCGCAACTTCCGGCCGAAAGCGAAGTGGCGGTGATTGACGCCCGGCCCGGGCCGGCGGTGTTCTCGGTCGATCGGGCCGCCGCCCAGAAGGCGCTCGAGCGGCTGGATGTGTCGGCCGCCGCCCGGCGTCTGCCCGACGTGATCGCCGACGCCCTGGCCCTGGTGCGCCGCAACGAGAAAGCCCGCAAGGAAATTTACGTCTTTACCGACCAGACCGAGGCCGCCTGGCGCGCGAGCGACGCGGCCCGACTCCGCGAGCAACTGCAAGACGCCGACGACGTGCTGCTGTACGTGTTCGACGTGGGGGTGGAGAACCCGCGGAACACGTCGCTGGGCGAGCTGCAACTCTCGGCCGAGCGTTTGACGCCCGGTGGGCAGTTGGAAGTTTCCGTCGATGTGGCAGGCGCCGGCCTCGCCGCGCAGGCAGTCGAGCTGTATCTGGAGGCGCCCGATCCCACCTTGCCGATTTTGCGCGACGGCCAACTGGTCACGCCCACGGCGGTTCCCCGCCAACGCCAATCCATCGGCGTCGCCTCCAACGGACAGGCAAGCGGCGGGCGGCAGCCCCCTGATGACGCGACCCAAGACGCCGATTCCGCCCAGCGCCCAGCGCCTCGCTCCATGTCGCCAACATCGGAAAGTGCAAAGTCCAACGAAGATTCCATCAGGGAGCTAACGTCCCCCGCTCGCCAGAAGAACGCGTCGCGGGTGCATTTCGCGCCACTGCCCAAGTTGCCCTTGGGCGTGCATCATGGGTTTGTCCGCCTGGTTGGAAGCGATGCGCTGCCGCTGGACGATGTGCGGTATTTTACCGTCGAAGTCCATCGGCCCTGGCCGGTGCTGGTGGTGGCGCCCTCGTCGGCCGATCCGTCGTTCCTTACCGAAGCGCTGGCGCCTTACGAATTCCGCGTGACCGGGCAAGCGCGGTTCGAGTGCCGGACCATCGGCCAAGACGCCTTGAACGCGGCCGACCTGAAAGCGTTTGCGGCGGTGTGCCTGCTTGACCCGGCGCCGCTCTCGGCCAGCGAGTGGGGCAAGTTGGCCGACTACGCCCGGCAAGGCGGCGGCGTGGCGGTGTTCCTGGGACGCAACGCCCAGAATTACGCCTCGTTCAACGAGCCGGCCGCCCAGGCGGTGTTGCCGGGCAAAATTACCTCGCCGTTCATCTGGAATGCGCCGCACGGCGACTTGTTCCTGGCGCCTGGCGGGGCCGAACACCCGATTTTGGCCCCCTTCCGCGCGCTGGCCACGGTGGCCCCGTGGCGCGACTTCCCGGTGTATAAGCACTGGGTGCTGACCGCCGCGCCCGACGCGACCGTCGTCGCCCGCTTTGGCAACAACAAGCCGGCGATTTTGGAGCGTCCGCTGGGCAATGGCCGCGTGCTGGCGCTGACCACGCCCGTTTCCGACCCGCTGAACGCCCAAGGGCGCGAAGCCTGGAACCTTCTGCCGACGGGGTTTGACCCCTGGCCGTTTGTAATCCTGGCCAACGAGATGCTGTTGCATCTGGCAGGCGAAGAGGGGTCGCGGCTGAACTACCACACCGGCGAGACGGCCGAGCTGCCCAACGATGAACAAGAGCACCCCGAGCGTTACGAGCTGTTCCCACCCACCGGCGACCCGCGCGAGGCGGCCGCGCAAGAAGGCTCGCTCACCGTGCGGTTTCTCGAATCGCCCGGCGCGTACCGCTTGAAGGGGAACCGTGGCGGGCCGGTGCTGCGCGGCTTCTCGGCGAACCTGCCGCCCGAGGCGACCGACTTGACCCGGGCGGCGCCAGACCGCCTCGATGCAGCCTTGGGCGAAGACCGCTACCAGTTGGCCCAGACGCGCGACGAGTTCCGCCGCAAAATCGGCTTGGCCCGCCAAGGCCGCGAGTTCTACCCCTTCCTGCTGGTGGTGCTGGCCGTGGTGCTTGGCCTGGAGCACGTACTAGCGAACCGCTTCTACAAGAACGATTGACGCGCCTTGGGAGTGCGGCGACTCACCGCCGCTTTCGCTCGGGGGTTGTGAGTCTTTCCGTAGCGGCGATTTGACAAACCATTCACAACCTCTCACCTCTGGCGCCATCATGGGGATGGAGCCCCCGCTCTCCTTTTTCTTTCGCTCGCCTGTGGGTCGTGTTGGCGATGCGCGCTGCTCCTGCCCAAACGACAGTCGATCTATTAACATGGGCTTCACATTCGGCACATGTTCGGAATCGACAACCCAGATATAGGCGGGACGATGGACGCAGAGGCGTTAGCCACACTGATCTTTGGCCTGGTGGGGGGACTAGGCATCTTCCTGCTGGGTATGAAGAACCTCTCGGACGGCATGCAGGCGGTGGCTGGCTCTAGCCTGCGGCGGATGATCGCCGCCGTGACCAACAACCGTTTTCTGGCCGTGGGCGTGGGCGCTCTGGTCACCTGCATTGTGCAGTCCAGCTCGATCACCACGGTTATGGTGGTCGGTTTTGTCAACAGCGGGATCATGACCTTGACCCAGGGGGCCGGGGTCATCATGGGGGCCAACATCGGCACTACCATCACCGGCTGGATCTTGGTGCTGAACATCGGCAAGTACGGCTTGCCGATATTGGGCGCGGCGGCCTTTGTGTACCTGTTCGGCAAGGGCGACCGCTGGCGGTACTGGGCGATGGTGGTCATGGGCGTCGGGATGGTGTTCTTCGGCCTGGAATTGATGAAAGACGCCTGCTCGCAAATCGAGAAGCTGCCCCAGTTCGCATCGTGGTTTCAGAAGTTCCAGGCCGACAGCTACTTCGGCGTGCTGCGCTGCGCGCTGGTGGGCTGCGTGCTGACGATGCTGGTCCAGTCTTCCTCGGCTACGCTGGGGATCACGATTTCGTTGGCTTATCAAGGGATCATCGACTATCCGACGGCGGCGGCGCTGGTGCTGGGCGAGAACATCGGCACCACGATCACGGCCTTCCTGGCGTCGCTGGGCGCCGCCTCCAACGCCCGCCGGGCGGCGTACTTTCACGTCATGTTCAACGTGTTGGGCGTTACGTGGATCACGGCCATCTTTCCCTGGTACATTGACTTGATCCAAACCCTGGTCCACGGCGAAGTGGGGCAAAGCGTCACTCGCGGCGGGCAACTGGTGTATCCTCACACGACGGCCGCCATCGCGGCCACGCATTCACTATTTAACGTGGCCAACACCCTTGTGTTTCTGCCGTTTCTGCGGGTGCTGGTGCGCCTGCTGGAGCGTCTGGTTCCAGTCGAAGCGATTCCCGAGAAGCCGCGTCTGACGAGCCTGGATGTTCACATGCTGGATACGCCGGTGCTGGCAATTCAGCAATCGCAAAATGAAATCCTGAAAATGGGGCGCGAGTGCGAACAGATGCTGCATTGGCTCAAGACGCTGCTGGAGCAAGACGAGCCGGACCGCGCCCTGGTCAAGCAGTTGCAGGCGGCGGAGGATAAGCTCGACACCATGCAGGACGAGGTGTCGCACTTCATTACCGACCTGCTTGCCAACAACGTGCCGCACCGGGTGGCGGAGGAAGCCCGTGCGCAACTTCGCGTCGCCGACGAGTACGAGTCAATCAGCGACTACGTGGCCAGCATTCTCAAGTTCGACCTGAAGCTGCGCAAAGAAGGTCTGCGCTACACCGAGCAGCAGCGGCAAGACCTGGCCCACTTGCACGACGGGATGACCGCCTACGTGGCCGCCGTGAACGAGGCCAATCGAACTCAGAACCGCAAGATCGTGGCCGAACTTAAACAAGCCAACAAGCAGCTTCGCGGCGAGGTCAAGCGTCTACGGCAGGAACACCTGGGGCAGCTTTCGGCGCAGACCGTCCCGCCGCCAGTGAGCGTGGCTTGGCTGGCGGCTCTCAATTCCTACACCCGAGTCCGCGACCACGCCCTGAACATCGCCCAAGTGGTCGCGGGCGAGAAGTAACCGCCCCGCGCTTGCGTCTTTCGACGAGCGGGGGGTTATTCCGCTGATGGCGCAGCAAACCAGCGCCGCAACAACCAGGGGAATGACACCCCCTGCTCGCCAATGGATTGCACTACGCCTGGAACGAGTGGCCGCAGCCGCAGGTCTTCGCCGCGTTAGGATTACGGAAGGTGAAGCCGCGCTGCTCAATGCCGTCGATGTAGTCCAGCTCGGCGCCTTCCAGGTATAGGGCGCTCTTGCGATCGACCACCACCGGCACGCCGTGGAAGTCCAGCTTGGTGTCGGTCTTCTCGTCAAAGTCCTTGTCGAAAGTCAGCGAGTACTGGAACCCGCTGCACCCGCCGCCGACCACCGCCACGCGGAGCATGGCGCCTTCCTCGGCCTTCATCTCGTCCATGGCGCGTCGCACTTCACCTGCGGCCTTCTCGGTCAACACGATCGACATTGCAGATCAACTCCTCGAAATAACTAAAGAGGGGGACAACCGGCGTTTTCGCGAACGGGATTTTCAGCACCCATTCCTGTGTAAATTATACAATCGCCGCCCCGGCGGGAAGCGGGATTTTCGTAAATTACGGTCGTTCCCCAGTTTTCAGCGCCGCGAGCTTGGATTCCCCGCGGAAAGAGGGCCACGGTTAAAACACAGAGCAAAACGGGGAAAGGCGAGCCGGGCCTGTCGAAATGGCCCCCTCACTTGGCCAACAAGCCGAAGCGGACGGCGCCAAGGCGATTCTCTGCTGCTTTCGGTAGCCGTGTTCCATCCGTCGTTAAAATCTTCCCATTCCCACTCACCTCCCAGAGGTTGTGAATCGTTCCGTAGCGGCGATATAACAAAACACTCACGGCTACTCTCCGTGGATCGGATGTTGCCACAATCCATGACGCCGAGAAGCCTTGCGTCATGGAACCACCCTTCCACGGAAACGGGGAACGACTGATCCTGCCCCACGGGAATTCAGCCGACTAACGGCGGGTGGGTCAAGGGTGCTGAACTTGGGCGAAGACATAAGCCCGGGGACGGCTTCAGCCGATAGCAGAATAAAGGATATCTATATCTTGACATCTCCAATAAGCGCGGTACGATGTATGCCGTAGCGACGCTGGGGAGCGGTGGCCGCTCGTTGGCGCCGTGTTGTTTCCCCAGGTTCCGTTGGCGTGCCCAGGAGGGTTTTCCGATGGCCATATCCGCCACCACTCCAGTTGGAGAGCTGGTCGTGCAACAGCCGGGTCGAGCCAGGGTCTTCGAGCGTTTGGGGGTCGATTACTGTTGTTACGGCGCGGCGCCACTGGCCGAGGCATGCGACAAAGTGGGGCTGGAATTTGAAGCGGTCCGGCACGAGTTGGAAGTCAGCGACCAGATCGCCCCCGCCTATGAAGAAGACTGGTCGGCCGTGCCGCTGGCGCGGTTGATCCAGCACCTGATCGAAATCCACCACCACTACTTGCGCACCGAGCTGCCGCGGCTGGAGCGGTTGATGACGCAGGTGGCGTTGCACCACGGCTTGCGGTACCGCCGCCTGATGGACCTGGCCGAGACCTTCCTGGCCATGAAGCGCGAATTGCTGGAGCACCTGGAGAAGGAAGAACGGATCCTGTTCCCCCTGATCCGCCGCCTCGAGGCGGGCGAGTTGGTAGCGTTCTCGGTGGAGAACCCGATCTCGGTCATGGAGGTCGAGCATCGCCATATGGCGGAGGCGCTCGCGCGGATGCGTGACCTGACCGACGACTACACCCCGCCGCCCGACGGTTGCTCCGCATTCGTAACGCTCATGGCGAGCCTGGCCGAACTGGAGGAAGAGCTGCACGAGCACCTGCACAAAGAAAACAACATCCTCTTCCCTCGCGCCGAGAAGCTCGAACGCGAGCTGGCCGCGACGGCGTAAAACAGCGCGAGACAAGCTCGCGGCTTGAGAATCGACTTCCGACCTTCGACTTTCTAACCTCTAACCTCTGCCCACTCCCTGGAGAGTTCCATGCTTCGCGCTGCATCTCGTTCGGACCGGCCGGTCCGCCGCATCGATCTGAACCGCAGCCCCATGTTGGTGTTCTACGAAACCACCCAGGCTTGCGACCTGGTCTGTTCTCACTGCCGGGCGTGCGCTCAAACCCAGCGGAATCCGGGCGAGCTGCGCACCGAGGACGCCTTGCGGATGATCGACCAACTGGCGGAGTTTCCCGAGCCGCCGATGCTGGTGTTCACCGGGGGCGATCCGCTCAAGCGGAGCGACATCTACCAGTTGATCGAGGCGGCGGTCCGGAAGGGGCTGGTGGCTTCGATCACGCCCTCGGCCACGCCGCTGGCCACCTACGACGCGGTGCGCCGCCTGCGCGACGTGGGCATCTCGCGCATCGCGGTCAGTTTGGACGGGACCACGGCCGCGGCGCACGACGCCTTTCGCGGCGTGCGGGGGAGCTTCGCCCGCACCTTGGAAATTCTGGATCACGCCCGCTCGCTGGAGATTCCCACGCAAGTGAACACCACGCTGCATCGGGGCAACGTGGAGCAGACCGAGGCCATGGCCGAGCTGCTGGCCGCCCAGGGCATCGCGCTTTGGTCGGTGTTCTTCCTGGTGCCGGTGGGCCGGGCCAAGGCCGACATGCGGCTGACGGCCGACGAGTGCGAAGAAGCCTTCAGCCGCCTGTGGCATGAAGCGCGGCGACGGCCCTACGCCATCAAGACCACCGAGGCCCCGCACTACCGCCGGTTCGTGGTCCTGCACCAGCACCCGTCCACCTGGGAAGACCCGCCGCAGAACATTCCGGGGCCGTCGTCGCGGCCGTTCTCGGCGCTGGGAATCAACGACGGGAAAGGGGTGATGTTCGTCTCGCACACGGGCGAGATTTATCCCAGCGGCTTTCTGCCGATCGAGTGCGGCAAGTTCCCGCGGGACCACGTAGTCGAAATCTACCAAAGTTCGCCGATCTTCCAGTCCTTGCGCGACTCCAAGCAGTTGGAAGGCAAGTGCAGCGTGTGCGAGTTCCGCAACCTGTGCGGCGGCAGCCGCGCCCGCGCCTTCGCCTTGACCGGCAACCTGCACGCCGCCGAGCCCGACTGCAACTACCTGCCGCGAGCGTGGAGCTCCTGAAGCGCGGTAAGACAGCACAAGTGAAAGACGAAAGCGGCGATGAATCGCCGCTTTCGTCTTTTGCTTTTCTTTCGCGTGCGACGAAGCGCGGCAAGCGTTCAGGATCGCTTCTGCGCATCGCCTCTTCGCTTACTGCGGCTCGGCAAGTACACTGCCCGTTTTCGCTTTCAATCGTCGCGAAGCATTGCGAGGCTGCATGGCGTCTGGCGAACTGCCTTCTCTGCAAGAGCTATGGCTGGACGCCGCGGGCTGCCGGATGTTCGCGCGGGTGGCGAAGGCGGCCGGCTCGGCCCAGACGCCGGTGGTGCTGGTCCACGGGCTGGGCGTGTCTAGCCGGTACTTGGTCCCCACCGCGCGGCGGCTGGCGCGCGACTTTGCGGTCTACGCGCCCGATCTTCCGGGCTTTGGGCTTAGCCAAAAGCCGCGGCCGCCGCTGGACGTGGGGCAACTGGCCGAAGCGCTCCTGGCGTGGATGGACGCCGCCCAGGTGGAGCAAGCGGCGCTCTTGGGCAACTCGCTGGGGTGCCAGATCATCGCCGAGGTTGCCGTGCGACAGCCCGAGCGCGTGACGCGGGCGGTGCTGGCCGGCCCCACCGTCGACGCCGAAGCCCGCTCCGCCCTCCGGCAATTGTGGCGTTTGCTCAAAGATGCGCCGCGCGAGGCGCCATCGCTGGTCCCGGTGGTGACGTTGGATTATTTGCGCTGTGGGCTGGGGCGGGCGTGGCGCACCCTGCGGTTCGCGCTGGCGGACCGCATCGAAACTAAGCTGCCCCGCATGACGTGCCCGACCTTGGTGGTGAATGGTGAGCGCGACCCGATCGTGCCGCACCGCTGGGCGGAACAAGTCACGCAACTGCTGCCTCAAGGCCGCCTGGCCGTCATTCCCAGGGGCCCCCACGCCGTCAACTACTCCACCCCCGACGCATTAGCCAACCTGACACGCGAATTTCTGAACCAGGCTATCGCCAGGGAATAGCCGGAGGCTAACAGCCTCCAGAGTTCCGCGCCCAGGACAGACTCCGCGCTTGCGCAAAGCTCCAGAGGCGGTTGGCCTCCGGCTATTGCTTGTGGGGTCGCTGGGGCTGGGGCGGCGCCGCTGTGTGGCGTTACTTCTCGGGGAGGTAGTTCAGCGTATAGTACGCTTCCTTGTGTAGCAGCGGGTGACCTTCGGCGTTGCGGACGCCGTTGAGGTGCAACTCGTGGACGTGGCCTTCTTGGAGCTTCTCGACGATCAGCCGCACGCTCATGTTGTCGGGCGCCACTTCGGCCTTGAGGATCGCCGGGTGGCTATGATCGACCTCGGGGCTGCCGTAGCTGCCCTGGTAGATGTAGGTGTAAGTGGTCAGGTCGTAGGACTTCACGTCGGCCGCCGTCTGGGGCTCGACGGGCTGCGTGAACGTAAGCTCAAACCCATCGGGCTTGGCCCGCATCTCGTGGACTTCAAAGGGCGTCTTGCCGGTCCAATCGACGCGCTCCAGCGAGAAAGGCTTGCCGCCGCGCGAGCCCCAACCGCGGTTCGTACCGCCGACCAGCAGCGAGCCGTTAGGGGCCAGTCGCAGCGCCAGCGAACCCGAGCCAAAGCCTTGCAGGAAGGGGAAGCAGGCGCCTTGATAGTGGCCTTGCACCTTTTCCAAGTGGACCCGCATCACGGTGCTGTGCGTCTGGTCGCCCACGAAGAGTTGGTTCTGGAACACGCCGAACTTGCCGCCGCTGGTGTCGCAGGCGATGCCGCTGGCCGACTGCCCCATCTTCGGATAGGGGAAGTACACCGCCGGCGGTTCCAGTTCGGGAATCTTCTTGGCCTCGACCATCATCCGACTGCCGCTCTCGGGCGTCTTGGGCTGCGGTCCCATGGCCGCGGCCGCCTCTGGCTCGGAGTACCACTTGTTGCCGTCGGGATGGCCGACAAACTTCCCCGGCCGCAGGTGCTTGAGGCTGCATGTGCCGTTCCAGGGGCCTTGGTTGTCGGTGTAGAACATGTCGCCCAGGGCGTTCATGCCGACCCCGCCCGGCGAGCGCAGCCCACTGCACGTGGGCAGCGTCTTGCCGTCAGGCGTGATCCGTAAACACCAGCCGCGATACTTCACATTGCTGGAGAACGAGCCGGTCAAGCACAGTACGACCCACATGTTCCCGTCGCGGTCAAAATCCGAGCCGAAGGCGTACTCGTGGTAGTCGCCGCTGACCTCCCAGCCGTCGTTAAAGACTTCAAACACGTCGGCCCGGCCGTCGTTGTTCACGTCTTTAAGCCGCGTCACGTCGCACCGTTGCGTGGCGTACAGCCAGCCGTCGCGATAGGTCAGGCCCAGCACCTCGTGCAAGCCGGCGGCAAAGAGCGAGAACTTCATCTCTTCCGGCTTGCCGAGCGGGTTCTCGACCAGGTAAATATCGCCCCGCCGCGACGACACCGCCAGCTTGCCGTCGGGCAGGAACGCCATGCCGCCCACCTCCAGCACCACGCCCTCGGGAATGGGCAGCGAGGTCAAGGCGTAGTAGTCCTTCTGCTCCGGCGGGCTTTCCTGGGCCAAGACGGACGAAGCCAGGAAGGCCACCGAGCCAACCGCAATAATGATCGAACGAAACATAGTCGATTGAGAATAAAAGGATCTGACGCTCGTTCCCGCGATCCGCGTCGCGGACCTGCGTGAATCTTTAGCAGGTCCCGCTTGCCGAGCGGGGCCTTCTTCCCGTCCTACCACCACGGCGCGGCGCTGGCGGAAGGTCCCATCCCGCAGACGGGACCTACTTACGCTCGTTCCCACGCTCCGCGTTGCGGACCCGCGTGACGACGCAGCGCAAACTTGCTCCTCTTTTCAATTTGCAATGGCTAATTCGCATTTTTGCAATTCCCCCTTGCCACAAGCAGGCAACCCTACCACACAAACTCTTGCACCACCGTGGCGGCGCCGTCTTGCGGCTTGATCGGCAGGAGCAATTCCTTGCGGCCGTTGCTGTCGCGAATCACCGGCTCGACGCTGGCGGCGGTTAATCGCATCCGCCAGTCGTTGTCGATAACGTACAACTCGCCGTCCTTGACGATCGAGCTTCCCACCGCCGCGCGCAGGTAGAGGTTGCCGGCGTCGCCGGTGGGTTGAATCACCAGCGTGCGCCGCACCAGCGGCTCGTCCTCAGTCTCGACGGCAATTGGGTGATCTTCGACGGTTGCCTGATCGCAGGCGTAGCGGAACGTGGGCCGGCCTTTCTCATCCAGGCGATAACCCAGGAACCGGTAACCTTGCTCCTTGGCCGGTTGATTGGGCCAGGCGGCCTCGGGCGAATCGAGCCGGGCCAGCGGCGCTCCTTCGGGCAGCTTCAGCACGTTGCGTCCCAGCGGCGGTTGGAAGCCGGCGCCGCGGCCAACCCAGTGCCGCGAGGCGTCGATGAACGCGCCTTGCCACAACATCGCCAGCCGCATCCCGTTGGCGTCAAAGGCCAGGTTCGCCTTCTCGGGGTAGCCCACGCCGATCGCTCGCGGTCCGGCGCCTTCAATGAAGTTGCGGTACAGGACCGCGCGGTCCTCGGCCACCAACTCCATCGCGCCTTGCGTTAGTCCGCGCGGCACGTAGGCCTGGTCGCCGTCGGAAAGGTACATCCACACGGCTTGCATTTGCTGGAGCGCGTCGCCGTCCAGCACGTCGGGCAAAAGGCTCACGCCGCCGGGCCACGGGGCGGGCATGCGCGTGCCGGGCCGGAACGCCGCCGGATTGAGCAAGTAGCGATGGAACCAGTCTTCGTTCAACCGCCGGTGCATGGTGGTCAGGCTGATGGATTGAATGCCCGTCGAGCCAAGGTCGCGGAACGTATGGCACTTAATGCACGACAATCCTTGATCGCCCACCAACCGATGCCCCAGGCTCTTCATCCTGCGCGGAGACTCGTGGCTCTCGGGCCGCGTCAACTCCGGTTGGTCGTCCACCTTTTGCAGCAGCGCGACCAGCGCGCCCACGTTGTTCATGCCGAACTTGGGCATCCGCGCCAGCATGTAGGGGCGGTCCTTGGCGCCGTTGTTAAAGACCTGCTGGAGCCATTCGGGCCGCAGCTTGTCGCCCACGCCGGTCAAGTGCGGGGGGATACGGCCTTCGTCGCCCATCTCTTGAATGGCGCCTTGGAACAAGGCGTTGCGCTCCCGCTCCACGCCGCCAATCTGGTCGCGCTCGTGGCAGGCGTAACAGTTGAAGGTGGTCAGCAGGTGCGACACCGCCGCCTTGTCGGCCAGCGGTTGCATGGAGCCTTTCTTGACCCCCTCGACGGCGCCTTGCAGGAACAACTGCTGCTGCGAGCTAAGCGCGAAGTGCGGCACGCCGCGCACCTGGGCATTGGCGGCGCAACCCTTGTTGGGTTCAAGCTCCGCGAGTGGTCTGGCGGAAAGGGTGGACGCCACCGCGGCGTCGTCCACTTTCATCGCGTGGCACGAAGCGCAGCCGATCGAGGCGAACAACTTGCGGCCTTCCTCGGCCAACGACGGCTCGACCTGGAAGCCTGGCTGCTCGGCCTTCGATCCGCCCGCTTCCAAGGTCAGGGCATATTCCACCGTGCGGCGCGAAATGCCGGGGCCTTGATACTCGGCCTTGAGCAACTCTCCGCCGCCTTGTTCAAAGTAGTCGATCCGCAGCGCATGGGCGCCGGGCGAAAGCCTGGTTGTGGCTTCTTTGTGCGTGGGAGCGTGGATGCCGTCGTTATCGACCACCAGCTTGTCGTCGATGTACAGCCGCGAGCCGTCGTCCGACTCCAAGTGGAAGCGATACTCGCCTTCCTTCTCGATTTGCAGGAACCCTTCAAACCGCACGCCGAACTGATCTCGCCGCCGCCCCACGCCCACATCTAGCCCCGGCGCCGTGCCGGTGGCTTGCGGCCGAAGCTTGGCGAAGTCGGGCAGGTTGTCCCAGCCGCCTTCGTAATAGCTGAACCGCACGTTGCCGGGAACCTCCAACCCGCGCAACAGGAACGAGGCCACGTCGCGGGCTTCGTCCTCGGTCAGGTTCAAATTCGGCATGCGGCCCGAAGGGCGGGCATGCAGCGGGTCGCGCAGGAACGTGGCCAGGCCGGGCAGCGTGTACTTTTGCGTCAGATCGCCCAGCGGGACCGAGGTAGACAGCGGCGGCGTGTCGCCCTGCTTGGGCTGATGGCACGCCACGCAGCCGATCTTATGGAAGAGGTCTTCGCCACGCGCGGCCGATTGTTCCAGCACCGCCATCTCGCGCGGGGCGCCGGTCGAGGCCAGGAAATGCACCAGCGCTTCCACCTGCCGCTCTTTCTCGGAAGCTGGCGCGCCGGCCAACAGATCGGGCATGGTCGTGCCCGGCTTGACCGCGCGGGGCGCGTTCAGGTACGCCCGCAGGTATTCCAGCCGGACGCGCTCGCCGATGTTATCCAGCACCGGCGCCTGCTTGGGCAGGATCGAAAGCTTAGCCGCGTCTTCCATCTGGTGACAGGCAATACAGTTCAACTCGCCCAACAGCAGTCGTCCGCCGGCTACGCGATCGGCGGCCGAGTTGGCGTAGAACCGCTCGAAGCCGGGAACAATCGGATGCGGCAAAACCGTATCGGCCGCGCCCGCCGGCGCAAGGCAGGGCAACGCCCAAGCGAATATCGCCGCAAGCAATCTCCAACGCATGAACAACTCCGACAGGCGGGAACAAGTTGCAGGACGCGACCGCCACGCTTTCCAATGTAGGTCACTTGCGAAGCAAGCGGAATCTTCGGCTCGCTTCAGCGAGTGACCTATAAAGCGGCCGGGCGTGGGGTAATTCGTGGGTACTATCTCAATCCACCCACAAGCCGCTGTCAACTACCGAGACCAACAGGGTCGGGTTGGTTTTTCGGCCAATGCGGTAACCATATGGAAAGCCCCGTGGCCGAGAAACCTACCCAACCCCTTGAGGCGCCCAGTCGCGAGAGTCGGCCGCTCGCCGCGAGCGCGCGTGGCGCTGTGCTTTTCTCACGCGGAGCCAAGGGGCATAATCGACGGCGGTAGTGTGGCTTCGCTCGTCGCGCGCGTGGCGGAGCGAGAAGCCGCGCGAATCTTCTCACTCCACGGAGGATGAACGATGGCTTGCACAGTGTTTCTGGCGATGGCGCTTTCGATGGGCGAAGTTCAGGACGCCGCCTATCGGCCCGCCAGCCAGGGCGTCCCGGTGCAACTGGTGGGCTTGCGCGCCAGCCGGGCCGGACGCTTCTACAGCGGATCGTGCCATAGCCGCGCGACCGTCTACCGCGGCAATTATGGCTGCGCTCCCCGAAGTTACTCGGCGTGCGGAACCTACTACCGCCCGGCGCATGCGGGAGCGTGCGGCCCCGCTTGCCGGACTTACGGCGCGCACTACGCTCCTTCGGCGTGCGGCCCGGCGGGATGCGGCCCCGCGGGTTGCCTGCCCGCGTACGGTCGGCCCCAAGGCCCCAGTTCGTTGAAGCCGCCGTATCCGCCGCCGGCTAGCGTGCCGCCAGCTGTTGAATCATCACCATCGGATCAACCGCTGCCGCCACCCGCGTAAGGGTCATTCCCTGGCGCAAGAAACGCGAGCCAATGGCGAGCGGAGGTTGAATCAACCTCGTGACGACGCGCTGCGTCGTCACGCACTTCCGCGTCGCGGACCGGAGCTCCCACGCTCCGAGGTTGTGAAGCTTTCCGTAGCGACGGCGCGAGCGCCGCCAAATGTTTCGTTAAATGCCGCATTTCACGGCGTTGCTCGCGCCGCCGCTACGATGATTTGACAGAAAATTCACAACCTCGGAGCGTGGGAACAAGGAAAGTAAGGATTGACCGAGAGGAACCGTGCGCATGTCGGTCGAAGACGCTTTGTTCCAAGCGGTGCTGGAAAACCCGCACGACGATGCGCCGCGGCTGGTCTACGCTGACTGGCTGGAGGAGCAAGGCGACGAGCGCGGCGCGTTCATCCGCGTGCAGTGCGAACTGGCCGCGGGTGTGGACGACGAACAGCGCGCCTCCATATTGCGTCGCCGGGAGCAAACGCTTCTTCGCCAACATGGCGAAGCCTGGGGCGCGGCCCTGCGCGGCTTTGGTGTGATCGCGTTCCAGCGCGGCTTTCCCGCGCGGCTTTACCTGCCGGTCAGCCGGTTTCTGCGCTACGCCGACGAACTCTTTCGCGTGGCGCCGGTTACGCATCTCCGCTTGTTGGACACCCGGCCCCACATCGACGCCCTGGCCGCGTGTCCGCACTTGGCGCGGCTGGCGAGCTTGGACTTGGAATACAACCGGATCTCTGCGGCCGACGCGGCGACGCTGCTGGCTTCGCCGCACATCGCCGGTTTACGCGAATTGCGATTGAACGAGAACGACCTGGGGCCGGCGGGCGCGCGAGCGCTCGCCCAGTCGCCGCACTTGCGGCAGTTGCGGCGGCTGGCGTTGTCGGGCAATCGCCTGGGCGCACAAGGCGCCAAGGCGCTGGCCAAGTGGCCGCAGTTGGAACATCTGGAAGCCCTCGAGCTGGCAGGGAACGCACTCACCTCGGCCGCGCTGGGCGCCATCGTGAACTCGCCGCATACGCCGCCGCAGATCGAGTTGACGCTGCACGCCAACGACCTCCGCGAGGCGGGCGCACGCCGGTTGGCGGAGTGCGGCTGGGCGGGAAGCATCGCTTCGCTCAACCTATTCCGCTGCCAACTGGGCGACCACGGCGTGGGCATCTTGGCCAAGGCGAAAACCCTGGTGCAGCTTCGCAGCTTGGATGTGGGCGTCAACGACATTCGCCCCGGCGGTTTGGCCCGCATCGTCGCCGCGCCGTGGGCCGGACAACTACGCCGGCTCTACCTGTCGGGCAACTATTTCATCATGGACGAAGGCGTGCAGACGTTGGTCAAGTCCCGCACGCTGACCAGCCTGCGTCACTTGGCGCTGGCTAACTGCGGGATTACCGAGGACGGCGTCCGGGCGCTGGCCGAATGGCCGTTACTAGCGGGACTGCGGTCGCTCAGCCTGAGCGGCAACCGCGCGAATGACGCCAGCGCCTTGGCGCTGGCGCGTTCGCCTTACGTGGAGCAATTGGAGTCGCTCAAGCTGTACGGCTTTGGCGGACCAGGCGGCGCCGGCCGCGACGCGCTGCTCGCTCGTTTGGGCGACCGCGTGGAACTCAACCGCGTGGCCGGCCTGCTAACCTGAGCCGCAAGGCGCGCTCGCGCGTGGTGGGGTGGGTCAAGCCGTGCGCCGACCCACCATCGGCCAACCGCAAGCGAAGTTGGATCGCGAAGGCTTGACCCACCCTACAAAAACCTGAACCAAGAAAAGCCACGGATCAGAACAAGAGTCGGGCGCCCGCGCTTACCCTTTTACCTGATCCAGCACTTCCTGGAGGCGCGGCTTGGCGGGCACGCCGGACAGTTTTTGAAAGACCTCGCCGTTTTTGAACACCAAGAGCGTGGGTAAGGCCATGATGCCGTACTTGAGGGCCACGTCCTGGTTGTCGTCCACGTTCACCTTGCCCACTTTGACCGAGCCGACATTCTCGCTGGCGACTTGCTCGATGACCGGCAAGAGTTGGCGGCAGGGGGCGCACCACGGCGCCCAGAAGTCCACCAGCACCGGCTGTGAGGACTGCAAAACTTCGCTCTCAAAATTCGCGTCGGTAAACTCGGCGACGTTGGCCATGAGTAGTAGCTCCTCAAGAAAATCAGTTACAACGAAAGGGCGGGCGTCCCGCGTTTGATCATCAGGGCGATGGTCGCTCCGCCTCCCCTAGGGAGGGGAGGTTGGGAATTGCGGCGCGGCGGCAATTCCTGGAAGCTTGGAATTGTAAAGAGCGTTTTTCGCGCGTGTCAACCAAGCGGGCGACGGGGCCAGGGGAGACGATGTAAATGTATGAGGTATTTGAACATACGGCAGATCTGGGGCTGCGGGTGGAGGCCCCCGACGTGGCGGGACTCTTCGCCGAGGCGGGCCGCGGGCTGGCCTCCATGATGGTCGCGAACCTGGACGCCGTGCAACCACTCCAAGTAAGGGAGCTGACCGTTGAGGGGCAAGACCGCGACTATCTGCTCTTCGACTGGCTGACCGAGCTTCTTTACATCTTCGACACGGAACATCTTTTGCTCGTGGAATTCGACCTGCAAATCGACGACCACGGCCTGAAAGCCACCTGCCGCGGCGAGCCGCTCGACCCCGCGCGCCACCTGCTGGATCACGAAGTCAAAGCCATCACCTACCACGGTCTGCAAGTCCAGCCCACCACCGCCGGTTGGCAAGCCGAAGTAATCGTCGACATTTAACCCAGCGCAACCACCACCAAGAACAACGCCACAACCCTTCGCCCTTCGTCCTCCACCCCCGCGCCGCCATGTCCACCAAAGGCCCTTACACTGGACCGCTGGAGAAAGTAAACGATTACTGCTGGCGGATTCCCAAGTCGTATCGCGAGGGAATGCGCGTCGATGGCTTGATCTTCGCCGACGAACGCTTGCTGGAGCAGATTCGCGCCGACCAGGCGCCCGAGCAAGTGGCCAACGTGGCCTTCCTGCCCGGCATCCAGCACGCCAGCCTGGCCATGCCCGACATCCACTGGGGCTACGGCTTCTGCATCGGCGGCGTATGCGCGACCGACCCGGAGGAGGGCGGAGTGATATCCCCCGGAGGAGTTGGATACGATATCAACTGCGGAGTTAGATTATTGAGATCTAACATCTTTTATCAAGACGTAAAGCCCCACATGGACCGGCTGATGGATCAGCTCTTCAGATTGGTGCCAGCGGGGGTGGGCAAGGGCGGGCGGCATCGGTACAAGGCCAAAGAACTCAAGCGGCTGATGAGCGAGGGACCGCGAGCGCTAATCAAGGACGGCATCGCCACCGAGGGCGACATCGCCCACACCGAGGCCCACGGCTGCCTGGAAGGCGCCGAGCCAGACCGGGTGAGCGAACGGGCTTTGACGCGCGGCGAGGACCAGGTCGGCACCCTCGGGTCAGGCAATCACTTCATGGAAGTGCAAATTGTCGAAGCGGTCTATGACGACGAGGCCGCCCGGGCGATGGGCCTGGAGAAAGACATGGTCTGCGTGATGATCCACTCCGGCTCGCGCGGGCTGGGCTACCAGGTGTGCGACGACGCGCTTAAGCAGCTTCGCGGCGTGCCCGAGAAGTACGGCATCCACCTGCCCGACCGGCAACTGGCGTGCGCGCCCATCGAGAGCAAAGAGGGCCAGGCGTACATCGGCGCCATGTGCGCCGCGGCCAACTTCGCCTGGTGCAACCGGCAAGTGCTGATGCACCTGGCCCGTTTGGCGTTCGAGAAGGCCCTAGGCAAGACGTGGCAGTCCATGCAAATGAACCTGGTGTACGACGTGGCCCACAACATCGCCAAGTTGGAACGGCACACCACCGGCGGAACGGAACGCAAGGTCTGGGTCCACCGCAAAGGCGCCACACGGGCCTTCCCGCCGAACCACCCCGAGACGCCCGACCTCTACAAACGCATCGGCCAGCCAGTGATCATCCCCGGCGACATGGGCCGGGCCAGCTTCGTGCTGGTCGGCCAGCAAGGCAGCATGGAGCAAAGCTTCGGCACCACCTGTCACGGCGCCGGCCGCGCCCTAAGCCGCACCGCCGCCGTACAAGCCTCCAAAGGCCGCAAGATCGAAGAAGAACTTCGTGCCCGCGGCGTAGTCGCCCGCGCCCACAGTTGGCGCGGCCTCGCCGAAGAACAACCCGAAGCCTACAAAGACGTCAACCTAGTCGTCGACGTAGTCCACCAAGCCAACCTGGCGAAGAAAGTAGCCCGCATGAAACCGATTGGCGTGGTGAAGGGGTAGAGGTGGGTATTGTTCGGCGCCACTGCCGACCTGGCAACCCGAAACCGGCCGCGCCAGTTCGCTTGTTGTCATGCCTAATGATGGACAAAGAACGAGTTGCCCGCTTGACTTCGATTCTTTCCGGAACGGGAGCGTCCGTGAACGACGCATTTGGTATTTGGGCGTTGTATTCTCAACTTGCCGACGAACACATTGCCCAACTTGAAGGTTGGGCCGACCTTCGGTTCCTGATGGCGGGATCAACACGGATCACGGATGCGAGCCTATCCACGATCTGCGGCTTCCGTAATCTTACCGACCTGTGCATCGCCGACACCGCGATCACCGCAAGGGCGATTTCATCGTGTCACTTGCCGACTTCGCTTACGAATCTGGGGTTAGCTTCAATTCCACTTAACCGCCAAGCGGTCGAATCCATTTGTCGCTGTAGCAATCTGTCGGCGCTCAACGTGAACCACTGTGGCCTTGCTGCCGAATTACTCATGGCGCTATCGAGGCTGCCAAATCTCCGGATGATGGAGGCCCTGGGAGCAAAGTCGACGCCAGAAATGATAAAGAGGCTATCGGAGCAACATCCCCATGTGATCTTCCGCGTGCGCGACGGAATTTGGCGGAACGGCGATTGCCTCCGGCCTCCATTCCCGAATGAAATGGCATGACAACGGCGCTGCACGCCGGGCGCCACTGCTGGCTTGCCCAGCAGTGGCGCCCGCGCGCTCGTTAGTGGTGGTGGCCGGGGGTGTAGTGGGGAACGACGTCGTAGTGGCCGTGCGTGTGTCGACCGCGGCTGGGGGTCCAGTGGTACGAGTCGGCGTGGTAGACGCGATCGTAGTGCATGGAAGGTGCGTGGTACTGCGGAGTCCGATAATACCCGCTACTGCGGCCCGAGTAGGGGGCGTAGCTGCGCTGGTTGTAGGCATTGTACTGGCCGTAGCCGTTGTGCTGGCCATAGCCGCCCTGCCGGTAGTGGTTGCCGCCGGAGTGGTAATAATCTTGCGCCTGAGTGACGCCGACCCCCCCCAAGCTGAAAGCGCCCAGGGCGGCCAACGTCAACAGCACTTTGCGAAACTTGGTCATGGTTCTTCTTTCCGGGAGTGTCGTGAAGGGTTTCGTCAGATGGGTTGGGGTAATTTCCGCTGCACCTAGGAAACCGCAATTCCCGAACTGCGACCGACAGACTCGCCGAAGAATCAGAAAAAGATATTTCAGGCCGTGGGTGGGGGGAACTGAAGACGCGCGTTAAGCGTTTGCCATCCTCGGTTCGGGATCTCGGCAAGCGCATTGCCGGCCAAGACGGGCCTTATTCACGAAAGGCCCTATTCGCAGAAGTCATACGCGTCGAGGCCGCCCAGGAGCGGCGTGATTGGGATTGTCGCTTCCGAAATGGTGCGTGAGTGTCATCGGGCGAATCAAGAAGGTTCTCCCGCAAACTCGGTGAGAACGCTGGTCAAGCAGCATGGAAGCGTTGGCGGAGCAGGTCGAACTTGGCCCGGCCATACATCTGCCGCTTCAGAGTCTTCAGGCGATTGATCTGGCCTTCCACCGGTCCATTGCTCCACGGCAGTTCCAGTGCTGCTGTGATGGATGCTTCTTCCGCCTTCAGCCCTTCCGCAAAACGGCGGAGTTCGGCCGGCGCGCTGGGCTCCCGTGCACGATGGCTCCAGGCTTCCCAGTCGCACGCCCGGCGCTGGCGCACCATCGCGAAGAACTCTCGGGTCAACTCCGCTGCGGCGGCTAATTCAGGACAGTGCTGGATGAGTTCCGTGACCAGCATCTGCTCCTCAGCTTCTCGTTCACCTTCCGGTTTTAACAGCAGCCAAGCGATGCGCGTCGCGGAGGGACGGTTGGTCAACCGAGACAGGCGCTCGGATGACCTCACGGAGCGGCCGTTGGCTGGACCCGTTCGCCACGGCGCTACGCATCGGCGCACCAGGTAACAGGAGCCCTTGAATCCTCGCGCGCGAAGTTCCTTTGTGAGCTGCACCGCGTTCTGGCAGCCTTCCTCCCAGCGACGCTGGAGATAGTCGAGAAACGGGTCCACCCGCCGCTTGCGAACCGGCGAGGCATGCTCGGGAAAGGAGCCCGCGGCAACGTAACGCCGCACCGTGCCCCGGTCCAATTTCAGACGCCGTGCAATTTCGCGCAAGGAAACATTCTGCCGATACAGCTCGAGGACTTGCTCATAACACTCCCGCCGGCGCTGGCGCCGCTGCTGACTGCGCTCCTGAACATGGGTAAGGCGAGCGAGCTCGGGCAAAGGTTCGGAGACGGGCGGAGGGAGAGCATCCGGTCGTTGCGCCTCCCACGCCGCCGCCGCAGCTTTGGCGGCCTGCTGAAGGGAAGCGTGATGTCGGTGCGCCACGTGCGTTAGTGCTTCGCGGGCGTTCTTGAGTAAATGCCAGCGATCCGCCACCTGCACGGCCTGAGGCGCGCCCGCAGTGCTGCCCTTGACGTAGTCATCGGCTCGGTCGCGGCTGATGATCTCCACGCCCGGGTGCTCTTGCAGCCAGCTCTGCAAGGATTCGGCGGATCGCTCCGGCAGGAGTTCGATGGGCCTGCGGCGTTCCAGGTCGCAAAGGATCGTGCCGTATCGCTGTCCCCGCCGCAGCGCCCAGTCGTCCACGCCCAGCACCCGCGGAGTCGGCGGCGGCGAAAGTGTCGTGTTGCGCACGCGCCTCAGGAGCGTGCCAGGACTGGTGTTCATAGCCAGTCGGCCGGCGAGCCTTGCTCCCGCTTCACCGCCCAAAGCCAATCCCACCTGCTGCTGGGCCTGCTGAAGCTGATGCGTCGCACGGGCATGAGCGGCGGCCAGACTTGGCAGCCGCTCGACGAAGATCTTTCGTGGGCACTCGGCCCCAGAGCAGAAAAAGCGGCGGACGGAGACTTCGAGCCGGACCGGGCGACCTTGGCAGGGCAGATCGTTCAGGTGCCGCACATACCGGCTATGGACGCGCTGCGAAGATTGCCCACACAGCGGACAGTCGGCTGTCGCAGACCCGCTCTCAAGGAACAGAGTGACGCATTCGTCGTCGATCGTGATCTGGTGAAGCCGAAGAAGATCTGCGGCTTCCGGGGAGAGAACAAGGAAAGGCGCCGAAGACTCCGAGGAACGTAGGAACCGAAAGGTATCGCTCCTCTTCTATACGTGTGTCTTCACCGAGTTTGCGGGAGAACCTTTTTCACCGCCCCATGACAGGTCGCGTGTGGGAGATTGGCGCGGCGCCATTGGGGATTAGGCTGCTGAGGGGCTAAAATCCTCGTTCATCGATGGATCCGAGACGCGGCGACGAATCGAGGCCGATTCGCGCCGCTTGCCCAAGGCGCGCCATGCAAACCGCCTCCTTCGCGCTCCTGGAACGGTTGCAGCGGCCAAACAAAGACGCCGCCGAGCTTGTGTAGGGAGTCTTCGCGCTGCTCGTCGGCAAGATGCCTGTCTTGGAGGCCGCTCGTGGCCGAGCTAGCGTTTGAGGACGACCGCCCCTACGACGCTTTAGGAACCCTGCGCCGGCACGTTGAAATCTTGCACAGCGTCGTCCTGCGGCAGTTCGACGGTCGTTTCGTAGGGAGGGAAGAGGCCCGTGCCCGCGGTTGAGTCGCCCACGGATACGCCATCGAAACCGACGATTCGAACGATGTACGCCCCGCCCATCACGCCCATGCCCGGCTCGGTCTGATAAATGCCGTCTCGGATCTGGGCCACGCTGCCCGGCCCCGAGTTACCCTGATAGGTATCCGGCTCGAATACCACTTCCCCCACCGGCACGGGCTGGCCGTTGTAGGTGACGGTTCCCGAAACCTCGTAACGAGCCGGACCTTCCTTCTCGCAGCCCACCAGGCACAGGGCGAACGTGAGCGCCAGGCAGCAATTTAACAAGCCACGGCGGGAGGAATGACTCGTCCCGCTCATTTGGGCAAACCTCCGGCGGGCCAGCCATCGTCCCGGATTGCGACTTGGCGGTACACATTCAGGTCGATGGTTTGGGGAACGAAGTGGACCGATCCGTCGCCCATCGCAAAGTTGCAGCCTCCTGGATGGAAGCTTCCGAACAACCGTGTCTGAATGTTCAGGGTGTCGATCTTGCCGCCGTGGCCGGGAATCGAGTTGATTTGCTCCTGGGCAGCCGCGCAGACCAGAGGCATCCCTCCACTATCAATCTTACCGGCCGACGCCCAACTGGCGATGATCCCGTCGGAACGGCCGCCGCGCGTCAGTTGGTACCTGGATTCGCCAATCAGGAAAACATTCGAGGAGCCGTCCGTCAGGCCGGAAAATCCGATCTTCCCGTTATGGGTCAGCGCGCCGTTGGTGTAGAACACGCGTTGCCCGGAGTTGCTGCTACAGGAGGGAGCCGATCCGCCGCCCTGAACGCCGAAATAGCAACAATTGCTGTTCGAGGACGAGGAGTTCGGGTCCGACGGACACTGGAAGTTGACGTTGTTGGTGTTGAACTCGGCATGGTTTACCGCAACCCC
>JAANMT010000058.1_pt1 | contig 98232 bp, 90 predicted proteins | sample 7279711 | NCBI WGS metagenome assembly JAANMT01 (sample SAMN14094538, study PRJNA606508) | bioreactor metagenome | isolation source: A lab-scale SPAN reactor treating ammonium-rich wastewater day 1 | place: Ireland: Galway | collected 2017-01-16
TCGACCGCGCATTTCGCGCGCTGGCAAAAGTGGACCAGGCCCTGGAGCGCCGGCTGCCCTATGCCGTGAGCCCCAAATACGGCTACCTCACAGCCTGCCCCACGAACGTGGGCACCGGTATCCGCGTCAGCGTTATGATGCACCTGCCTGCCCTGACGCTCAAGGAGCACGTGCAGAAGGTTTTCAAGGCGGCCGAGAAAATGAACCATGCCATCCGCGGCCTCTACGGTGAGGGCACCCGCGCCTTTGGCGACTTCTACCAGGTCAGCAACCAGGCCACGCTGGGGCGCAGCGAAGAGGAGATCGTTGAGAGCGTGAAGGCCATTTTGCCCAAGATCCTGGAATACGAGCGTCGTATGCGCGGCCAGATATTCTCCGACGAGCGCCCCATGGTCGAGGACCGCGTCTTCCGTGCCCTGGCCACTCTCAAGAACGCCCGCATGCTCAACGTCCAGGAAATGATGAGCCACCTTTCCCTGGTGCGCCTGGGCATCAGCCTGGGCATCATCAATGACGTCACGCTCGCCACCGTGAATGAAATCTTCATCCTCGGCCAACCCTCGCACCTCCAGCGCGAGGAAGGCCGCGAGATGACCCCGGCTGAGCGCGACGCCAAGCGGGCCGAACTCGTGCGCACGCGCCTCATCGCCGGCAGGAACTGAAGCCGATGTCCGTCTACGTCGACCCCAACCGGCTGTTCCGCATCAAGCTTCCGCCCGGTTTTGCCCGCGATGAGCAAAGCGAGTCCCTGGTTTTCGTTCATGACGATTTTTCCGGCCGCGTCAACGTGAGCTGCTATCGCGCTCCAACGTCGTCGAGTGAAACGCCGGACCTGTTCGAGGAATTACCCTCACGCGACCAGATGCAGAACGTTTCGCGCGGCCAGCGCGACGGCCTCAAACTGGGCTACGGCGATTACCTGGGCGAGTTCCAGAACGAGCCCATCTTCTGGCGCTGGTGGACGCTGCAGCGGGGCCCGGTGTGCGTGGTACTCAGCTATAACGGAGACCCGGGCGAAACCGAGGACGCGCGCCAGGCCCTGGACGCGCTGGCACAGGGAGTCCAGGTCACCCGAAACCCTCCCCTGGACGCTGATTCCTTTACCCAGATGGCGGCGCACGTCTACTCACGGGTTATCGAAGGCGGCCAGGCTGTCGTGCGCAAACCGCTGGAGCTCGGCACAGGCGGCAGCAGCCTGCTGCGCCTGGAGAACGCCTACGTCACCTATCTTGACGCTCACGATCACGACCCCGCCACAGATGCCGCGGAAATGCTCCACCACTGGTTTGAGCGCCTTTGGGGCAGCAGCAGCGAAAAGCTGGGCGACTTCCCAGAAGTCCGCGGGCTCATTTACCCCGTCCTCAAGCCGGCCTCCTTCGCGCGCGACGTAGCCATCCCCGTGTTGAGGCGCCCCTTGATCGAGGGCGACCTCGAGATCCTTATGGCCGTGGACACGGGCCGCACCCTGCGCTTTCTCAGCGAGGAAGACCTCAAGCAGTGGCCCGGCGTGTCCCTCGATGATGTCTTCTTCTACGCGCGCGAAAACCTTCTGGCCCTTTGCCGCGACATGCCCTTGAGTCTGCTCTCCAACGTCGACGGCCGCCCTTCGGCGGCCATCATCTCCACGGGCGACAACTACGACGCCAGCAAGGTGATTCTGCCGGACCTCTACCACAAGCTGGCGGAAGTCCTCGGTCCCGAGATCGCCGTGGGTGTGCCCAACCGCGACTTCATGATCGCGTTCTCTCTCGAAGACGAAGAGATGGTCCGCAACATCGCCCAGCAGGTTCGCGAAGATGCCCAACACCGCCCCTACGCCATCTCCGGCCGCATCTACCGGCTGTCCGAATCGGGGCTGGAGCCCTACCAGCCATGATGCGTTTGCTTCCAGCGATCCTTTGTCTCCTTCTCGCCGCGGGGTGCGGCAGCGCCACCAGTACACCGGCCAATGGGCCTCGGGCCCCGCTCGATGTTTCCCACGATCTACCGCCGACGGAGGCCGGCGCCAAAGCCGCCCTGGAGGAGTTCGCAAAGCCCAATGCCGAGATGCTGAAGCTGCTGGCCCAGCTCAAGCCGACTCGTACGGAGCTGGAGGTCATCTATCAGCCCGCCTATGTGGAGAAGGCGCTGGCCGCGGAGGAGAAGCTCTGGTTCGCCACGCTGAAACAGGGTGGCCTGCGCTTTGAGAAGGAGCAGACCCAGGTGCTGCTGCACCGGGCCACGACGCGCGAACTGGCGGCCTGGGGCGCTGACACGGCGCGCGATTTCTCGGACAGCCACGCCCCCGAGCGCTTCAAGCGCGTCGCGCTATATGTGAACGATGGCTTGACATTCTACCGATTCCGCTTCGTCAAGCCGGGCCTGGCCTACGGGGCGGTGTTCGACGCACTGCTAACCCACGCCAACGGCCGCTGGGTGCTGATCCAGAACCCGGTGCGCGTGATCGAGCGCTACGACGAAATCATGGCCTACAAATAACATCATGCCATGATATGCTCGCGCGGGGGCCGCCATGGACAAGAAAGTCGCTCTGGATCGCGTGAAGGAGTTCCTGAGCATCTACTGGAACAACGAGCAGGCCCATGACGAATGGTCGCGCCGGCTGGAGCACGAGCACAACCTGACGGCCAAGCAGTACGGCCTTTTGCGCGCCATTGAGCGCCAGGCGGACATCACGACAACAGACCTGACGGTGCTTTTGGGCAAGGCACAGCCCGCCATTACGCAGATGCTGAACCGGCTGGAGGCCAACGGCTACATCACTCGCGAGCAAAGCCGCGAAGACAAGCGGCGGCGCGAAGTGAAGCTGACGGCCAAGGCGGCCGGTCTGCTCAAGGCCATCGAGCCCGTGGGCCCCACGCGCATCGCGCTGGCGCTGGAGCATGCCAGCGACCGCGACGCCCGGGAAATCATCGGCGCCATGAAGATGCTGCACGAGTGGATGGTCTCGCGCAAACTGAAGTAACTCAAGGCCCCGCGACCGCCCCTTTTACGCTAGCTCTTAACTGTGGCGTTGAACCAGGCGCCAAAGGCCTTCTTCATAACCCAGAGCTTGGTGCGGGTGAGTTTGTAGGCGTTGGGGTTTTCCGTCAGCTCCCGGCACTCTTCCGGCAGCATGATGAGGCTGACCTTGACGTTTGGAGCGATGCCGATGGGCAGGCCGTGCTGCATCACGCGCTCATAGAAATGGGCAAACACCGGCAGCATCTCCTCCACTGCCGGCGGGTCGTGCCTGGCGTAAGCCGCGCCGAACACCGGGCGGAACACGCAGACCGTGGGAATCGCCCCATGCTCGCAGATCCAGTCAATGGCGCGTTTGCTTGACTCCACGGGCTCGAGGCCCGCGATAATCTCGCCGTTGACGGTGTCAAAGCCCACCTCGTTGGCGCAGAAGTCAATGGCATCAAGGTAGCGCTTCAGCCCCGCCCGCCGCGCCTTGCCCGGGCCGATTTCCTTGAACAGCGCTTCATCCATTACTTCAAAGCAGAACGAAATATTGTTCACGCCCAGCTTCTTGAACTTCACGTAGTTCGAGAAGTTCGCGTCGGGCGGTGCCTGCACCCCCACCAGCAGACCGCTTTCCTTCTTCACCGCCGCGACAACATCCTTGAACAGTCCCCAGTAGTCGTTGCTGTCGATGAAGCCGGTATTGAAATGCACGAACGTAATCCCGCTCTCGGCGCGAGCGGCCTTAACCGTTTCGATCACGTCCTGGATGCTCTTTTCGGCTTCTTCCTCGCGCCCCAGGTTCTGGCCTTCGGTGCAGAACTTGCAGAATTCGTTCTCGCCGCGCGGGCCCCAGTTCTGGCAGCGCGGCCCCCAGTAAATGCCCAGGTAGGTGCCCTGGAGGCAGCCGATGCGCTGCATCAGTTTGCCGCTCGATGTCTTCTGCTTGTACCAGGCGGGTTCGGGCGGGATCTTCACGGCATCCACAAAGCGCGCCTTTGAGCGGTCAAGGTTCGCGCCAAAGGGCCCTCGCCTTGTGGCGAATTGCGGGTCCTTTTTCAATGTTTGCAGGCCCCCAGAGGCGATGCCGACGCCACGGTCGCCGTCCTGCCAGATTTCGTATCGCGCACCCTGCTTCACCAGCACATAGGGCGAAGCCTGACACCACCATTCCACCACGGGCACGTTGGTGTACATGTCCTGGCCGATGACCACCTCGAGACCGCTGCCCAGACCCGCGCGATTACGGATGATGTCCCGCGCATCCTCCCCCAGATCGCAGGACACGTCGATACGCAGGCCCTTGCAGTAAAGGTCGAGCTTGAGATAGGCCGGATTGGCACTGCCGTCTGGACGAAAGAGTGAGGCCACGTCGCTCTCAGGGTGTCGCGCGGGGGCCCGGCATTATAGCTTGCGCCCGGCGTCTTGCCCCCGGAGTCCGCAAATCCTGGCCGCGCCGCAGACCCGGCACCTAACACCGGACATGGCCCTTTGTATCCTCCCGCCCATGCCCAAACTGACCCTGACCGGTGATTGCCTCACCATTGATTCCGTCGCGAAGTTCCTGGACGGCGAGTACGCGCCCGTCAACGTGAGCAAGGAGGCCCGCGCCGCCGTGCGCAAGGGCCGTGCCTTCGTCGAGAAGCTGCTCAAGTCGGACAAGCCCGTTTATGGCGTGAACACGGGCTTTGGCAAGATGGCCAACGTGCGTATTGACGCTGACAAACTGGGTGAACTTCAGCTGAACCTGATTCGCTCCCACTCCTGCGGCGTGGCCGAGCCCCTGCCTGAAAATACGACGCGGCTTGCCATGCTCCTGCGCATCAACTCGCTGGTGCATGGCAATTCCGGCGTGCGCGAACAGGTCATTGATGCGCTGCTGGCCCTGCTCAACTCTGATGTCGTTCCGTGGGTGCCGCGCAAGGGCAGCGTGGGCGCCTCGGGCGATCTGGCGCCTTTGAGCCACATTGCGCTGGTGCTGCTGGGCGAGGGTAAGGCCTACTTTCAGGGCAAGCTCATGGCCGGAGGCGAGGCTTTGAAAAAAGCCGGCCTCAAGCCCGTGGTGCTTCAGGCGAAAGAAGGCCTCGCGCTGGTCAACGGAACGCAGATCATCCAGGCCATTGGCCTGCGCACGATTGTGCAGGCCCGCCGCTGGCTGAAGGTGGCCGATGCCGCCGCCGCCTGCTCGCTGGAAGCCCTGCGCGGCAGCGACTCGCCCTTTGACGCACGCGTAGCGAGGATTCGCCCCCACCCCGGCCACGCGCTGGTGGCTCGTAACATGCTCAAGATGCTCGAGAAGAGCGCGATTCGCGAGAGCCACCGCGAGAATGATCCCCGCGTGCAGGACGCCTACAGCCTGCGCTGCGTGCCGCAGGTGCATGGCGCGGCGCGCGACGCCCTTGCCCACATCGAGCAGGTGTTCGAGCGTGAGCTCAACGCCGTGACCGACAATCCCCTGCTCTTCCCCGAGGACGGCGAAGTGATCTCGGCGGGCAATTTTCATGGCCAGCCGCTGGCTCAGGCGCTGGATTACCTGGCGATTCTCCTTTCGGAAATCGGCGCGATCTCGGAGCGGCGCACGGAGCAGATGGTAAACCCCGACCTGAGCAACCTGCCGCCATTCCTCGTCAAGGACAGCGGCCTCAACAGCGGCCTGATGATTGCGCAGGTCGTGGCCGCCGCGCTCGCCAGCGAGAACAAGATTCACTCGCACCCGGCGAGCGTGGACAGCATCCCCACCAGTGCGAACAAGGAAGATCATGTGAGCATGGGCGTGACAGCCGCGCTCAAGGCCGACCACGTGCTGAAGAACGTAAAGAACATACTGAGCATCGAGCTGCTGGCTGCGAGGCTTGCCCTCGAGTACCACAAGCCGCTAAAGCCGGGCAAGGGCGTCCAGGGGGTGTATGACGCCCTTTCAAAGGTCACGCAACCGCTGGAGCGCGACCGCGCGCTGTACGAGGACTTCGAGAAGGTGCAGGGCGTCGTGGATCAAGGCGGCCTCGACTCCGTCCTGGACCAACTTGAGTAGGCGTCCGCGGGCAGGCGCTGGGTGCGCCATGGTCGCAGCATGTCGGCCAAGCGCTGCTCGTTCCGTTCAGGGCCTGGCGGCAACCGGCAGGCGCAGGACGGGCGCAAGCCTTGGGCTGTGATCGACAGCAATCTCCGCGTCGAGCGCCTTGGCTTCATCCCAGTGGTCGGCGCCGGTGTGCGTGTTGCGCTCATAACGCGGCGAGTTGCCCCCCGTCACCACGAGTTTCATTTCATGGCCCTTGGCAAAGGTATAGACGTTGGGATTCAGCCTGACTTTCAGAGTCACCGGTTCACCGGGCTTGAGCAGGGCGAGCTTGCCCGTGGCGTACCTGGCACGCTGAATACCTTCAGCCACCAGATAGGCCCCTTTGCCATCGTCGTCCAGCAGGCGCAGGTGAATGTCGCAGTCCACGCGGTTCACTGTAATGGTCAACTCCAGCTCCGCGCTACCCAGAAGCGCCAGGGGCTCTTCCAGCTTGCCCGTCGAGTAAACCAGCACATCCTTGCGCTTGAGCAGCGCGGCGTTGTCCTTGGGACCATAGCTCATGGGCGGCAGGTTGGCTCCCCCGAGAGTGGGGCTGGCCTGGCGAGGGTCATAAGTGAAGGCCCGGCTGAAGGACTCACCTTCCGCGACGGGCCGGACTTCAGCCGCGGAGATTTCGCCGGCGCGGTGTAGATTCAGCTTGAGAAGGTCACGCTTGAAACCCGCCACACTCTCGGCCGTCAGCCATCGGTCCTCGCCACACTGATGAAAGTGAACGCGCGGCAGCTTGTCATAACCGTTGTCCTTCTGCTCGCGGAGGAAGTAGTCAAAGAACTTGAGCGTGACGCTCGTGCTGTAGTCCTCGCCGCCCTTGAACTCAAGGTCGCCCTGGCGCGGCATGTCGATGGCCGTATGCGCCCAAGGACCCATGACGAGACGGGTGTGTTTGCGCGTGGCTTCTCCGCCCCTGGTGACCAGGTCGCTGTAGTTGTCGATCACGTCGCGCGGGTAGTTGTCCCACCAGCCGCTTACCAGAAGACAGGGTACCTGGATCTTTTCAGGCGTGTAGGAGTTGGACCTGGCTATGGACCAGATCTGGGAGTCGGGTTGGGGAAAGCGGCTCACCATTTCGCCCACGCCAAAACCCAGCCGGTCCAGCGCGTTTACGTGGGCCTCCAGCTTCACGCCGCCCTCGTAGTAGGACTCATAGCGGCTGCCCTGGTATGCAATCAACGGAGCCGCGCATACCAGGTGCGGCGGCTGCTCAGAAGCCGTGTCAAACTGCTGCTTGCCCAAGGCGCTGCCGCCCCAGGTGCCCACCTTGCCGTTGCACCAGTTCTGGGCCGCGCACCACTCTACACAGTCATAGCCGTCCTGCCCGCGGCGCCAGGTGCGGCGGTTGACGCCCTGCTGCGCCGCTCGGCTTCCGAAGAAGCCGCGCCAATCTACGAACACATAGGCGTAATTCTCGCGGTCAAAGCGGCCCCAGGCTTTGGCGGAACCTCGCCCGGCTTCGCCGGCGCGCTCGGCGTCACCGAATTCGCGGCCCATGTTGTTCTTGTTGTAGGGCGTCTGGACGAGGATGCAGGGGTAACGCCCCTCCTTCCTGGGGAGCAGGACATTGGCAGCCAGAGATTTGCCATCGCGCATGGGAATGGCGACATCGCGCATCTCGCTGAGCCAGGGTGCCTTGGGCACTTCGGATTCCTGGGCCTGCGTCGGCGTCAGGGTCAGGAATAGCAGAGCTAGCAGGGGCAGAGCGTGGCGCATGTTGGGCTCCCGTGAGCGCCTATAACACCCCCGGGGCGCAGCAAGGTTGCGGGTCAGACCAGGCGCTGTTTGAGCTTGTCGCAGGGGTACTCCTCAAGCCAATCCGAAACCTCGGCGGGGGAGGCCTCTGAGCCGCGCCGCAGCAGATGGGCCAGGGCCAGCAGCAGGATAGGGACAATCACGAAAGTGCCGGAGATGGCCTGGGCGCGCACAATCACGGTAAGGTTGGCCTCGCCCATCGTCGTGGCCTCGGGCTCAATGACTCCGCTGAAAGCCACCCAATAGGTCACCCCGAGCTGGAACAGCACAATGCCGGCCCAGAACAGCGGCGCAAAGAGGCCCTTGAACGGAAGATGCCGCAGGGTGACCTGGCCGCGCTTTTCCCCCGCGGCCAGCAGCGCGTCGATGCGCTGATTGATGAAAATGATGAGCCAGCCCACCACGAACCAGCCGGCGTAGTTAGCCAGGGGCACAGAGAAGTGATAGCCGGGATCGGGGTAATAGTAAATCTCGCCCAGAAACCAGTAGCGGCCGAGGTGGGTCACGGGGTCCGTGATGAGATCAATGACGACCATCAGCACGGCTCCCAGAAACAGCACGAAAGCCGAATTGCGCACGCGGCGCGGCGTCACGCGCTGCACGTCAAGGCCCTGCCTCCATAGTGAAGACATGAAGAACTGTGCAAAGCTGAAACTGACGTAACTCAGGAAGGAGAACGACAGGCTGTCAAAGAAGGGCACGCCGGCGATGACCAGGTCATTGGAGAGGGCCTCATAATTGTAGACATACCAGCCAAAGGGGATGCCATTGACCTGGGTGCTGCAGTACTCGGCGACAAAGGCCACGAGGTAGCCACTGACCATCCAGATAATCGTGCGCAGCCAACCCTGCTCCAGCCACGACAGCGCGAGAAACGCCAGCAGAAACAGCGTGACGTAGGGGCGGAAGGTGAACGACCACAGCAGTTCGAGCATCTTCGGAATGTAGCCGCACCGGGGTCGAAACGCGAGACGCAGCCGTTACTTGGGAAGACGCATGACGTGGTAACGGCACTCGTCGCCGCCGCGCTTGCGGCAGGGCCCGGCGACGTGCGAAACGGAATACTGGGTGCTGCCCTTGAAGCGATCGACCAGGGCGCTGATGATGCCGAGGTCGAAGTCGCAGGGGTAAGGATTGTCGCAGCGAACGCAGTAAATGCCGGGCTGCTGCTCGGAGTATTCGTAACAGCCGATTTCGCCGTTGCGGTGGGCATTGTGGTAAGCGATGTCAATGCTTTGGAGAGCCGAGGCGACATCCCTCATGGCCTCCTCCGGGAAGGCCGCCGCCGAGGGAATGCGATAACCGATTGAGTAGAGCGTGTCGGGGCCCAGGCGTTCGCTGATGCGCTTGAAGACGTTCAGCCAAGCCTGCATGTTGTACCAGCGCGCGCCGTTGGGCTCGACGATGCCCTCTTTGCGCAGGAGCTCAAGACCCACACCCCGAATCATCATGCCGCCCAGCACAGCCACAACAGTGCGACCGTCCACTTCCACCTTGCTTGAGCTGGCTTCAAAGGGGCGAAACACGGGCAGCTCCTTCGCGCGGCCTCAAACCGAGGCCGCCAGGCCCCTGAGGTAGGCGCGCAGGGCATCGGCACAGGAAGCAGTGGGTCCCGCGACATTACCCTCAAAAGTTACACGCTGCTGAATGAGGCCATAGGTAATCGCCAGTGCCACCCGTGCCGCCACGGCCGGGTCCACTGTTCTGGGCAACTCCCCGAGTTCCTTGGCACGCTCCACCAGAGTCTCAATCAGGAACAGAGACTCACTGGCAATCTGCCGGATTCCCCGTGCAATCTGGTTGTTCTCACTCTTGCCGACGTGGCTCCACATGTGCAGTACGATGCTGGAAAACTCGCCCAGCGAAAGAATGCGCGCTTCCTGCTGCACGCAGAACTCAACGATTTGATCCAGGGGACGGCCAATTTGACTGGGCGGATCGTTGCCTTCCTCGCTGCTGAAAACGTATCGAACGAGGTCACCGGCAAGGGCCTCTTTGCTGTCGAAATAGAGGTAAACGCTGCCCTTGGCCACACCGGCCTCATCGGCGATAGCAGCCACTGAGGCCCCATCAAACCCGTCGCGGGCGAAAACACGCAGCGCTGCATCAAGCAGCTGCCGGTGGCGTAGCTCCCGCTTGGGTGATGAAACGCGCATTATGACCAACCAGTCATTGTGGACGTTTGGATTGTAGTGTTGGTGCCGTCAATGGCTATAGCGAAAAACGCGTTACCCAGAAGGCAGGGAGTAACGGCCTTCAGGGGCTCTTGGTTCGATAGAAAACGATCCTGTGCAATTAAAGAACTACGGCACAGGTCACAGTGCCCCTGCAAAGAGGAGGCCCGAGCGGTCACGAAGTCACGGCGCCAGCAGCGAGGCAACCAAAGCCCACCGGAAGTGACAACCTGCAGACATTTCCTGTCAGCGCCCTAAACCCGGGTCACGAAGCTCCACTTGTCTTCGGATTTGCCGGTGACGAGGTCGAGGTAGGCCTTCTGGATACGGCCGGTGATTGGACCTCTCGCGCCGGAGCCGATAGTGATCTTGTCAAGGGAACGAATGGGCGTGATTTCGGCAGCGGTGCCGCAGGCAAAAACTTCGTCGGCAGTGTACAGCTCAGCCCGTGCAATCGTGCGTTCCACGACCGGAATGTTCATGTCGCGTGCCAAGCGCATCACGGTGTCCCGGGTGATGCCGCTGAGAATCGAGTGGCCGATGCCCGGCGTGTTGATCACGCCATCGCGCACGACAAATATATTCTCGCCTGAACCCTCGCTGAGCATGCCGGCGGCGTCAAGCGCAATACCCTCGCTGTAGCCGTTGGACAGCGCCTCCATCTTGATCAGGGCGCCGGAAGCGTAGTTGGAAGCGCACTTGGCGATGCTGGGCGTGGAGTTGGTGGTGTTGCGCTGCCAGCTTGAAATCATCATGTCCACGCCCTTTTCCAGGGCTTCGTCGCCGAGGTACTTGCCCCAGTCCCAGGTGATGATGTCGAGGGAAACCGGGTTCTTAAGCGGGTTGACCCCCATGGGCCCGAAATCGCGGTAAACGATGGGCCGCAGGTAGCAGGCCTTGAAGCGGTTGACGCGTACAGCTTCCAGGCAGGCCTTGGTGACTTCCTCCTGCGGAAAGCGGATTTCCATGCGGTAGATTTTGGCGCTGTCGTAGAGGCGCCGAACATGCTCGCGCAGGCGAAAAATGCCGGACTTGCCGTCGGCCAGCTCATAGCAGCGGATGCCCTCAAACACGGCGCTTCCATAGTGAATGGCGTGGGTACAGATATGCACCGTGGCATCCGCCCAGTTGATGAACTCACCGTTGCGCCAGATTTTCTCGCACAGCTGCTTTGACATGGCTTCACCCAGCAATCTCTCTCAAACCGCACAAGGCCATCCGCTGACGGCCGCATCGCACGCCAGCTAGATAACGCCAACCACGGCGGGAGTAAAGGCTAAGCGCCCACCAGTTTTTGTAACTCAACCTTGAACTTCGCCAAGGCTTGCGAGCGATGGGAAAGCTTGTTCTTGGTTTCAGCTTCAAGCTCTCCAAACGTCTTGCCCAGGGGCGGGTAGAAAAACAGCGGGTCATAGCCAAAGCCGCTCGATCCGGCGGGCTGGGCCGCAATGCGGCCCTCCACGGTGCCGCGCGTCGTGATCAGGACCTTCATGGGATTGGCCAGGGCGATAGCGCACACAAAGCGGGCCTTGCGCTTTTCCGGCGGGACGCCTTTGAGATTCTTCAACAGCAGAGCGTTGTTGGCGGCGTCATCGCCGTGCTTTCCGGCATAGCGCGCGCTCAACACACCGGGTGCGCCCTGCAGCGCGTCCACCTCAAGACCGCTGTCGTCCGACATCACGTAAACTTCGACGCCCGTGTAGTCCGGCATGCGCGGCAGGCGGCCGCTGGAACCCAGGCTGACGGGTTTGTGGCGACCGCTGGTTTCCTTGGCGCGCTTGGCGGAAAGGGCGTCGAAGTCAATCTCATCCTCGTCATCTTCCGAGCCCGCCGAGGTGCTCTGATTGGCATAGCTCACGCGCTGCGAAAGGGCCGCAAACCGCGCCAGCTCAAGGGCCTTTTTGCCGGCATTGCCCTCGAAAGTCTTCTCATCTTCCTGGACCGGAGGCACATTCGGAAAGGCCCACAGAGGCACCAGCTCGAGGTCCCGCACATCACTGAGGATTGCGCGGATCTCTTCGAACTTGTGCCGGTTACCCGTGCCTACAATGATCTTGAAAGGTTTGCCCATCGAATTGCGGCGAGACGATAGCGAGGCGGCAAGCCGCGCTGCAAGGGGATTGTGCTTCAGCCAGGGCTCAAATCACCCACTCCGACCACGAATGACTCAACACTTCCACGGGAGATGAGCAACTGCCCCCGGCGGCGCAGGCCGCCGCAGGGCCCATGGAAATCGGAGCCACCACGGCGGGCGTCTTGCCTGTGTCGGCTACCATGGGCTGGCGGGCGGCGGTGTAAGCCTCCATGCCGCCTTCAAGCAACAGCAGGTCGGACAGGCCGGCGCGGCGCGCAGCCATCATAGCCAGGGTTGCACGCACGCCGGCTTTGCACACGAATAGCAGCGGGCGACGAACCCCCTCCAGTTCGCCCAGCCGCGCGTCGAAGTCAGGCAGGGGGATGTGCTTGGCGCCCTCGATGCGGCCGGCCTCGAACTCGTTGGCGTTACGCACGTCCACGACTGTGTAGTCTCGGCCGGAAACACCCAGCCCCCGAACCTCCTGGGCGCGGATGATGGCTCGTTCGGCGATGCCCGCGTGGGCGTTGAAGGCCAGCATCTCGGACATGTTGTTGGGCAACGGTCCGGGCACGTCCAGCCGGCGGATGAGCGCTTGTCGGTTGCGCTCGCGGAAGGCCGAGTTGCTGATCAGTTCTTCACCGATGGTGGTGCGGACTTTCTGGTTGTAGTCGTGGCCCGGCAAAACCTCCACATCTGGTCCCAGCGCCTCAATACGGCGGAAGCTGTCAAACAGGGCCGAAGCCGAGCCGCCCATGAAATCCGTGCGGGCTGAACCGCCGATGAACAGGGTATCCCCCGTAAGCAAGGTGTCGCCCGCCATGACGCACATGGAATCCGGCGTGTGCCCCGGTGTGTGCAGGAACCTCAAAGCCGCACGGCCCAGTTCAAATTCATCGTCGTCGCGTGCCAGGAGATCCGGCACCTTGTTGCGCGTCGCGCCGCTCATGACCACCTTGCAGCCCAGGATGTTGCGCAGCCGGTCACTGCCGGACAGATGGTCCGCGTGAGTGTGGGTGTCAATGGCATACCGAAGCTTGAGGTTTTCGCGCCGCAACGCATCGAGATACAGCGGTACAAGGTCAAACCGAGCATCTATGAGCGCCGCTTCGCGCCTTTCAGCATCGGCCACCAGATAAGCGCGGCACTGCCGGTCCGCATGCAGGTTGATGATACTCAGGAGTGCGGTTTTCATGGTCTGTCGATTATGGCGCAACACGGCGGCCCTGCCAAGCCAGGCCCGTAAATACAAGGCGAGGCGGTCACCGCCTCGCCTTGCCCTGTGCCTGTTCAACAGCGCCTAGTTGCCGCCACGGCCGCCACGGCCGCCGGGGTTGCCGCCGGGGTTACCTCCGGGGCCCATGCCGCGCCGCCCGCCGCCAAAGGCCTCAAGACCGTTTTCCTTGGTGGCCTCGTCAAAGATGGTCTGCTGGGCGGGCGTCAGCTCCGCGCGAACGGCCGCCAGGGCTTCCTGAGAAACCGTGCCCATTTCCTTCTGCCAGTCAAACTCCTCTCCGGTTTCGCGGGCCTTCATGCCCTTGGCCATCACATCGCGGAACTTCACGCTCTGCTCGTCGAGAAGCTTGGCGATCTTCTCTTTCTGATAAGGCTCAAGGGTAAGGCGCTTGTCCATGGCGTCGAGCATGGAGGCGTTGCGGCGCGCCGTCATGTCAGCCATTTCCTTCTCGCGCTGGGCCTGGCGCTCGGCGGCCCGCTTGGCCTCGCGTTCTTCCAGCACGCGGTTAACCGCTTCATCAATCGCCGAAGCCGGAGGAAGGGTACCGGCCTCCACCGCCCCGCCGCCATTGGCACCGGTCCCCGCAGCCGCAGGCTGAGCCGGAGCGCGGCTTTCAACCTTGGCCAGCGTGGCCTCGAGCTCCTTGACCTTGTCACTGAGGGCCTTGGTACTGTCGGCCCGCTTCTCGGCGTCTTCCAGACGGGCGTTCAGCGCCGTCAGCTTGCTGGAAAGATCCCGGATGACTTTGTCCTGCTGCGCGATTTCGCCCGAGTAATCGTGGGCCTCTGTTACTTCCGCGCCGCGTGCGCGAGCCACACCGTCTTTGGATTGCGGCGCCAAGAACTGCGTGGCCAACACACCTCCGCCCACGCCGCCCGCCACAGAACCCGCAATCACCACCGCCAGCACCAATGCCTTCATTTTCCTCTCCAGGTTAGAACCGGCCTAGCGCTGCCAGGCCAGATACTCGTCCACGTCATCCCAGTTGTTGAAAACGGCCGGCGGAGCCCAACGCTCAGCGCCCTGAGCCAGCGCACCGCCGTGACCCTGCGCCATCCAATCGTCAAAGGCCAGTTGCCGGCGAGCCTCCAGTACTGCACGCACACCCATGGCCGCTTCCGCCGCCAGCTCCGCCAGGCCTTCGCGCACTTCGGGGGCGTGCCGACGATGGTCACAGCGGCGGTGATACACTGAAATCGACTCCGTAAGCCTTAGACCCCAAGCCTCAAGCACCGCACGGGCTGCCCTTTCCTCTTCCTGAGTTATGCCGACCTTCTCGCGCAGCCCGGCCACGATGCTCTCCGTCTCGCGCTGGTGCCGCGCCAGCACATGCTCAACGTGCTTGCGAAGCCGCAATTCCGAGGCTTTGGCCTCGCGCTGATCGGCCACACGCGCAACCACTTCATCCAGCGATTCGGCCTTGGGCTGCTGGGACAGCGCGAGGTTTACCCGATCCAGGCTTTGGCTGACACGCACAACCGAGGCCCAAAGCGCGGTCTCGCCAGCCGACTCACTTTTCAGAAGGTCGTCCACACGCCGCTCCGTCGCGGCCAGATCGCCGGCCAAAGCGTCAAGCGCCGGGGAGTGGCCGGCGGCCGGGGCAAACCACAAAGCCTGCAAAAACCCGACGCCAAGACTCAGCACAAGGGAGGCGGCGAACACCCCCGCCGCGCGCCAGAGGCCCGTCCGCCGCGCAGGAGCACGGCGGCCCGAAGGTGCGGCTGCGCCTGAAGGACTCGCGCCGCGGGCCAGTACGCGGGCGACCAGGTCGGGCGGTGTCTCGCCGGAGAAGGCCTCGCTGAAGGCCGCATCCCAGAATCGCTCGTCGTGTTTCACAGGTTCAGTTTCCGTTTCTCAGCTTGCGCTCCACGCACTGCTTGAGTTTGTCGCGTGCGCGCTCCATGAGGTTTTTGACGCCGCCATCGCTCAGACCCAGGGCCCGCGCGATTTCCTCCCGCGGCAGGTTCAGCCGATATCGCATGTCCAAGGCGCGCAGCTCACGCTCTTCAAGACCCTGCATGCACTGTTTGAGGGCTTCTACTCGGCCCTCTCCACCGTCATCGCGGGCAAACTCCGCCCACTGCTCTTCGATGCCTTCCAGGGCCTCCAGTTCCTTCATGCGACCCTGTTTGCGACGCTCCATGAACAGGCGGTGTTTGGCCACAAGCCGGAGATAGGCCGCCGTGGAGGCTTCGCTGCGCTGCTCAAAAGGCTTGCGCATCACCTCCAGAAACGTCTCCTGCGTCAGATCCTCCGCTTCATGGGCCGAACAACCCAACGCGCGCAAGAAGCGCCAAATGTCCGCCTGGTGGGCGCGCACAAGGCTCTCAATATCGAGGCCCTGTTCCATGGAGAGCGCTCTCACATCCGGAAAGTGCGCCGCAGGCGCCAAAGTCCTTCAGAATTCCCGAAAACCGGTGCACCTGCTACGGCCAGGCCGCCGGGTTCAAGCCATAGAACTCCGCCAAAAGGCCGTACAACTCGCCATGGCGCTCCCGCAGCCGCGCGCTGTCCTCAAAGAAAGCCTCCGTGGCCACCGCAAAAAACTCGGCTGGATCTTCTGCACCGTAAGGGTCCAGCACCCCTTCGTGCGCCGCGCAGGCAGGGCGGGGCTCCCAGGCCCATTCGTCAGGCCCGTCACCTTCCTCATCGAGTGCCTGCGCGACCCAACGCAGGGCCTCGAACTCCCGGCTCATCACCCGTTTCCAATCACGCGCGAGCGCCGGCGGCAGCAGGGGCGTGCCGTTGGCCGTGCCGTCTTCCATGTCTAGCTGGTGGGAAAATTCATGCAGCACCAGGTTGAAGCCATCGTCGGGGTGGTCGCAATCCAGAAGTATGTCCTGCCAAGACAGTATCACGTTGCCACGCTCCCAGGCTTCACCCAGGTTCTCCTCATCGACTTGTTCTTCGAGGCCCATTTCGTCGGTCATGACCTGACGCACCCGCCACGAAGCAGGGTAAAGCAGTACGGCCCCCATATGCGGGAAGAAGTCGCTGCGGCGGCCCAGGAGCAGAACGCAGGCATTGGCGGCAATCACGACGCGCATTTCCTCGCTCACTTCAAGGCCATTGCAGCCCTCAAAGTTCTTCTCGTGCAGAAATACTTGTACGAGGCCTACGAGTCTGCGCTGCAACTCCGCGGGAAGACGCCGTACCAGAGGCGCGCGCTGCATGAACTGGCGGCGCGTTGGCGCCATAGGGGCCTGCATCAAACGACGACGCCTCAACATTCTGAACAGGCCGAACATGGTCGCAGTCTAGCAGCGGCGCCGGAGCTGACCGGAAATCGAAAAAAATCCGGCGCCCCGTGAACCGTCTTTGTCATGTCTCGTTTGAAGTAGTGTCAACAGCACGCGACGCAAAACAGGGGGAGCCGGCGCCGATCACGGCAAAAGCCTCCCGCGAAGGCAAAGCAGGAAGGGTGAAGAGCGTGCCAACCGCTGCGAGGGCGGAAGGCAAAAGCGGCACCCCGAGGGCTTGGAACCTGCGCGCAGCGTCCCACCCCAACCAACTTGAGATTTGAGCGGCATCCATGCCGCAGGGGCCTTCGCGTGCAGGCGCCGCTGACACCGGCGCGCAGCCTGACTGGCTGCGCACCGGTGCACGCGGCCCGGGAGTGCAGCTCACACTAGACCTCGTGGGGAAGCGCCTCGGCTTTCCCACGCCCCGGGAGCGGGGAGGGCACGGTGCCCTCCCCGTGTTCCATTTGCGGCGGGCTCGGTCGCAATGGCTGATAGACTTTCCAGTCATGCCGCCCGCTCACCAGTTTCTACGCCTGGACCTCTGCCAGGACGCCACATCGGACGTGGTGCGCGAACTCACGTCGGAGCTGACGCACGCCGATCCGTTTGATCCCGCACCGGTGATCTACGTGGCGGGACACGAGCGCAAGGCCCGCGAGGTGCGCCGCCAGGTGCGCTCTGATTTTCCCGAGGGCACCCCCGAACGCGTCGCGCGTGAACTGCTCAAGCGCTTTGCCCCCCACCTGCTGCTCAACCGCGGCGTCGAGCGCGACTTCGACCTCTTTGCCCACCTCCATGACGCCCTGCGCGACGAGGGGATACCACGCAACGCTTCCCGGGCGCTGGTCGATGAAGTGCTCCAGGCCTGGCGCCGTATGACGGCCGCCCTCCCTCCCCGGGAACGCGAGTTTGGAGCTCTGGCCTGGCTCGAGCACCTGGGGCCGCGCGGCAGGCTCCTGCGGGCCGTCACGGCCCGCTACCAGCAATCGCTGCGCCAGCGCGGCCGACTCGACCATGACGACGTGCTCTGGCACTCTGCCGAACTCCTGCCTCGCTGGCGCGAGGCCGGCTTTACCCCCCGCCTCGTGGTTGCTGACGAACTGGATGAAGTCTCCCCCGCGCGCGCGCGCTTCCTGGAAGCCCTGTTGGGTTGCAGCGAGCGCAGCCTGGTAATTCTGCGCGGCACAGGCGAAACAATTCCCTTTCTGCGCCCCGCCCAGGAAGCGCTCCAGGACATCGTACTGCGCTCGCTCCAGGGCGGGGCCCGCCCGGCCAATGCGCCCAATGAGCATCCGCGGGCCGACCTGGTGCGCGCCTGGCTGGAGGGCTTGTCGCTTACGCTGCCGCCCGGCGTAAGCGTAAGGCAGTGCCCTACCCGCCAGTCTGAACTTGCCGCCTGCGTGCGTGATATCAAGCGGCTGGCCCTTTCGGGTGTCGGGCTGGACCGCATGGCCGTGGCCCTGCCCCGCGCCGAGCATTACGCCGCGAGACTCGATGAAGTATTCAGCGAGGCCGGAGTACCCTTTGATTCGCCCCTGGAAGAACCCCTGTCAGACACTCCCCCCGTGGCGGCCCTGCTGGGTCTTGTGCGCTGCGCGCGCATGGGCTTTGAGCGCGCGGAACTGCTCGATGCCCTGGCTTCTCCCCTTCTGCGCTTTGGCGCGACCGATGAGGAAGGGCGCGCTGAGCGCCGAGCACGCCTTGAGCGAATCAGCCGCGATGCCGGCATCGTGGGTGGCCCCAGCTTGAAGGAAGACTGGCTCAAGCCGCTCGAGTCTCTGGCGCAGAGGCCCGCAGCGGAAGACCTCGTGTTTCTTGAATCCCTCTTTCAGAGGTTGCAGCCCTTTGCCAGACGCGAGGTGCGCCCTGCCGCTTTTTTTGAGGCCCTGAAGCGCCTGACCGAAGCCAGTGAAATGTCCAGCGTGCTCAAGCAGGACGCGCGCGAAGGCCTGCCCGGCGCAGCCTTGCGTATGGCGGCCCTGCATGAGTTCGGGCGCCTGACCAGGGACCTGCTGGAGGGCTTTGCGCGCATCGGCGATCAGGCGATGCCCGGCGCTGAGTTGCACCGCGCTCTCGTGGAGCAGGCCCAGACCCGGGGGGTGCGCGAACCGGAGAATGAGGGACCGCGTGTGCGCGTACTGGGCCTCAAAGAACTGCGAGGTTCGTCTTTTGACCATGTATTTGTGCTGGGCCTGACCGACCGCGACCTGCCTCTGAGCGAAGGCGATTCGATGTTTTTTTCGCGCGGCGTACTGGAAGAGGTGGAAGGGGCCCTGGGCGCGGCTGCCGCCCGCACGCTGTGCCTGCCGGTGGACACCGCAACCCAGGCAGACTACCTCTTTTCGGGCCTGCTGCTCAGCGGGCGCCAGAGCCTGTGCTTGTCGCTGCCCCAGCGCGAGGGCGAGACACCCTTCGTGGCGGCCGCGCCCCTGGCACGACTGCTGGCTCTGGCCGGCCTTGAACTCAAGGACATGGCCCGCCAGCCGGACCCCGCGCCGGTTTCCGAGGCTGAGCTTTCGGCCGCCGCGGGCATGGCCCTGCGCGAAGTCGAACTGGGTGCGCCTGCCCGGTCCCAGCTGAAACTGGATACTGCATTCCTGGGCGCGGGCATCCGCGGGCGGGAAGTCGAACTTTGCCGCAGCGACGTGACTGCGCCTCCGACGGCCTTTGACGGGCTCGTGGGCGAATTGCCCGAACTCGCTGCGGCCTTTTCGGCGCAGGCGCCCGACGCCACGCGCCACGTGTTCAGCCCGTCTCAACTGGACACCTACGCGGATTGCCCCCAGCGCTTCTGGCTGCGCTACGTTCTGCACATTCGCCCGCCTGAAGAGCCAACACGCGACACGCCCCCCACCGCCGTGGGTACGCTGGTGCATCGCGTGTTCGAGCTGTTCGTGCACGCGCTGCGCCACAGCCTCGGTCAACCCCCGATGCTGCCAAACCCCCTCGACCGCAAGCCGGTGATGGTTCGCAGCCTCAGCACTGACGAAGGCAAGGCGCGCAGCCAGGCATGCGAGCTCATGCGTCTGGCCCTGGCCCGGGCCAGCGACGAACTCAAACCCCACGGCGCCTTCTGGGCCGGCACCCTGCGCCTGCTGGGCGCGGGCCTGCAAGGAGACAGCGAACTGGGTCGAGGCCTGCTCGCGCGGTTCATTGACCATGAGCTTGAGCGCAACTCCGAAGGCCTTGGCATCCGTTTCGTGGAGCTTCGCATTGGACCCGGCGAAGCGGCAACCAACGATCAGCCGGATGTCTGCGCCGGCGCCGTGGACATGCCCTTGGGCCGCGGTTTCATTCGCCTGCGGGGAAGCATTGACCGTGTGGACGAAGGCCCGCAGGGCCTCGAAATCATCGACTACAAGACGGGCTCTTCCAAGACCATGGCTGAAGTGCGCGACGGCGCCGCCTTCCAGCTTCCCGTTTACCTGGCAGCCGTCAGCGCCAAGACCGGCAGCGCCCCCCACGGCATGTCGTACCTCAAAACTCCGCCCATTGGCGTTATCAGCATCAACGACGTCACCCAGCATCGCGGCAAGCCCGCCTATGACGTCGCTGAACTGGTGATGAAGCACCTGCCGCGCCGCCTGGAGGCCATGCTGGAAGCCCTGGCCAAGGGAGTGTTCGTACACCTGCCATGGAGAGCGCCGGGAGGTTCTCCCTGCAACTACTGCGAGTTCGCCACCGCCTGCGCCCGCCATGACGACACCATCATGGCGCGGCAGCAGCGTGTGGCGCAGGGAGACGCTTGGTTCATGGCGGGCGCCTATCGGCCCGATGCCGCGCCGGGCAAGAAGGAGGAGACGGAATGATCCCGCCGCCTAAGAGCACGTCCGGCCTCAATGAAGGGCAGCGCGCCGCGCTGGACCTCAGCCGCGATCTGCTGGTGGACGCGGGAGCCGGAGCGGGCAAGACTCAAGTGCTGGCCCTGCGCGTACTGGCCCTGCTGGAACTTGAGCTGGCAGGCATCAGCGAGATTGTGGCTTTCACTTTTACGGACAAGGCCGCCGCCGAAATGCGCGACCGTGTGCAGCGGCTTCTGCTCGAGCGCATCGCGGAGCTGGAGTCGCTGCAGCGCCAGTCACGAGAACCGCTGCCGCAACTCAAGGCCCTGACCCGGGCCCAAGCCGAGTTCAGCCTCAACCGAATCACAACGGTGCATGGCTTCTGCCACCGCTTGCTCTCCGACCACGCCTGGGAGGCCGGCCTGGAGCCCGGCGCGCCCCTGCTGGAGGAACGGGCGCAGCGCCTGGCGCGTCGCACGGCAGTGCAGCGCGTCCTGACACGCACCCGCGCGGAAGATGACGCTCCCGGCGCAGCCGCTTTGCAGCGCCTTGGCACCGTGACGCGCCTTTACACGCTGTCCCGCACCCTCGAGACACTGCTGGAGCGAAGGCACGAAGTGGCCCCCGCCCTTGAACGGGCCCAGGCCGCATGGCAGGAGCCGCAGTCTGAGCTGGCGCGGCGGTGCGGGGAACTGGACAGACTGCTGGCAGCCGCCTTTCAGCCGGCGCTGGACTTGCTCGCGCGGTTGCCACTGGCGGAACTCCGCGTGGTTTCGACGGACGACAAGCTTCGGCAGAAGGTCAGTGAAGTGGCTCGGGCCCTTACTTTGGGCACTTCGCCGCAGGCCCTTGAAGTCCTGCGTCATGAACTGCTGCGCTCTGATCTTGAGCCGCGCAGCTTCAAAACCATCGGCGCGGCCAAGAAATGGTCCAACGCCCCCGGTGCGCTGGATGCCTGCCGCGACCTCCTGGCCCAGGCCGCCCAGGCTTTGTCAGACGCGGCGGCAGGCTGGCTGGCGCTGAACCTGGACCCCGCCCACGAGCTTCGCACCGCGGCGGCTTTGAGCGACTTGAAGGCCGTGTTTGAGCGTGTCTGCGCCGCCTACGCCGAGGAGTGCGGCGGCAGCCTCGATTTTCTTGACCTCGAGTTGCGCGCCCTGCATCTGCTTCAATCGCAGGAAGAACTGGCCCAGCGTTTGTGCCGCCGCGCCCTGTATCTACTGATTGACGAGTACCAGGACACCAATCCCACGCAGAATCTGCTGTTCGAGCAACTGCTGGCGCGCGCTCACCATCCTGGCCGTTTCTTTGCCGTGGGTGACGCCAAGCAGTCCATCTACGGTTTTCGCGGAGCTGATGTCGGCGTGTTCAACGAAGCGCGGCCCGCCGTGGAGCAACGCAACTGTGCGATGGGAGTGCTGCAGCGACCCACCCTGCTGCCCTGGGGCCTCGAGGCGCCGGCCACCCAGGAGCGTCGGCGCGGTCTTGTGGTCATGAACACCAATTATCGCTCCGTGAAGCGGCTGCTTGAGGCCGGCAACGAGTTACTGGGGTCTGTGCTTTGGCGCGGCGCTTACCGGCGCTTTGACGCCAGGCCCGGGCCCATGACTCCGGGCCGCCCGGAGGAAGGCGACGAGCACCCCGTAGAGCTTCACTTCATGAGCGACAACGCCCGGCGCACACCCGAGGGCGCACCCGATGAAAACGAACTGGTCGCGAGCCTCGTCAAACGGGCCTGCGCACAGGGCGCAAAACTGAGCGACATCGCCCTGCTCGTTCGCACCCGTTCCAACAATGGGGCGATGTTGCAGGCCTTTGCGCGCCATGGCATTCCGCTTGTGGCCATGGGCGAGGGCGGCCTGCTGGCTACGCAGGAAGCCATGGACTGCGTGAACCTCCTGCGCGTGCTGGCCAACGAAAGTGATGACATCGCGTTGATCGGCCTGCTGCGCTCGCCCCTGGGCGGGATCTCTGACGTCTGCCTGATGCAATTGGCCCCTCGCCCCGGTGAGGCCGGACAGCCCCTGATCCGGCGGCTCGAGCGCCTCAATGCCGGCAACAGGCAGGATGCCGAGGCGCTGCGGCGCCTGCGCGACGTTCTGGCTTCACTGCGACGGGAGGCCGGCCGCCAATCGGCTGCCAGGCTGCTGGCGCGCGGTCTCTCCAGCCTCGGAGCCGGGCTTGCCTTCAGCCATGGCTCAGGCGCGGAGCAGCGGCTGGCAAACCTTGAGCGTCTGCTGGAGGTCGTGCGCGAAACTCAGGGCCAGTTTTCGTCGCTGGCGGCCCTCGCCCGCGAGCTGGCACGCCGCATCGAGGAAGGCGAAGATGAAACCCAGGGGCAGCCTCAGACCCAGGGCGAGTATGTGCGGCTGATGACGATTCACGGCTCCAAGGGGCTGGAGTTCCCCATCGTGATCCTGCCCGACATCGGCAATCAACTCAGCGCCAGCAACACGCTTTTGGTGCGCGACCTTCCGCCGGCAGAAGAAGTCGGCCGCCCTATGGGCCTTTACCTGCCCTGGCTGGGCGATGATGAGGCGCGAGGAAAGCCCAGACCGGACTTCGAGGCCTGGCGCGCGACCCTAGACGCCGAAGAGCGCCAGCGTGCGGAGTACCTGCGCCTCTTCTACGTGGCCTTTACCCGCGCCAGAGACAAGCTGATCCTCACCGGCTATGTGCCCGACGAAATCAGAACGGGGAGCCATGCCGCCTGGGCCGACCTGCTGCTGGCGCGGCTGGGCAGTGGCGGATATGGCGACAGCGGCCGGGCGCTGCCGGGAGTCAGCCTCACCTGGCACCGGAATCTTGCAGCCGCCGAGCCCATGAACCACAGCCCCATGCTTGCGCGCCTGAAGCAGGCTTGCGAGTCCGGCATGCTGCCGATGGCCCGTGAAGTGGACCGCTCACTGGTTTGGCCACTGGCGCCGCGGCTGGCGCCGCCGCGCCCCGCCGAGCCCGAATCCGTCGAGCTTGGTACGCTCGTTCACGCCGAACTGGAACGCCGCATTCTTGCCCGGGCCCGCGGCCTGCATCTCGAACTGGGTCAACTGCGCCCCGAAATCGCCGGCCACGTCAAGCGCGCCGAGGAGGCACTGGCCACGCTGCCGCGCGCCCGCGAGTTCCCGGAGTGGCGGGCCTTTGACTCCGAGTCCGAGCGAAGGCTTGACCTCTTGCGGGTACGCGACGGCGATGAGTACGACATCGTCGACTTCAAGACGGACCGAGTCAGTGCTGAAACCATGGCCGAGCACGCGAAAACGGAACACGCTGACCAGCTGCGGTCCTATGCGGCGCTGTTGCGGCGCTTTCTGGCAACGCGCGGCCGAGAGGCGGCGAAGCTGCGGCTTTTGGTGTGTTTTACTTCGCCGGATGTCCCGGCTGATCGACGGCTAGTGGAAATCGAGGAGCACCCATGAAAGCGGGACACATTGAACTGCCGGTCAAAGACCCTGTGCGCAGCATGAAATTCTACACGGAAGTCCTGGGCTTCAAGCTCGATGTCAATCAGGACAACCGGTTCATCTGGCTTACCAGCAACGGCTATACTCTTCTCTTGCGGCCCGGGAAGCCCGTCGTGGGAGAATTCAACGCCTCTCCCAACATCTGCCTCTATGTGGCCGATTCAGCCAGGGTCGCTCGCGACCTCGCGGCTCACGGCGTTCAGGTCATCGAACATTCCAGCTGCTTTCACTTCCGCGATCAGGATGGCCATTGGTTCCAACTGGCCAACCCGGGCGAAGACCACAGCCAGGACGCCGCTAGCGACGCCTGATGCGGCCGTAGTAGCGCACCTCGCAGGGCACTTTGTTCACGACCTGGTTGCCGCGCCCAAAGGGCGTGCGGTCGATGATCAGGTAGTAGTTGCCCTTGATGCCCTCGCGCGTGAAGCGCAGGCTGCGGGTGTTGGTGTTCTCGATGAGCGGGGAGAGTTCCAGCTTCTCGGTGCCCCGGCCGAGGGCATTAGGATACAGAGCCTCGTACCGACGGAAATCGGCCTCGTTGACCAGCAGCAGGTCCACCCCCGGGGTCTCCTGGCCCGGCGGCGCGCTCACATCCAACGTGAGCCTCAACTCGTCTCCGTCGTACATTTCAAAGGGGCCCAGGTAGTCTCGAAACCCGTACTGCAGCAGTGTGATGTCGTTGCTGATGGTGTCGCAGTCGGCGTCTGTTTCAGGGTTGGGGCCCTTGCGCGGCACGAACTCGCGCCCGACGCGGCCCATGGCCAGCCATGATTCGCCGTCGTCGCGCGTGACGATCGTGAAGCCGGGCTTGATGCTTTCTTCCACGGCGCGAGTACCAGCGTCATTCACGACGCTGGAGAAGAGGCGCGCCAGAAAGTTGTCCACGTGCGTGGCGTTGAACGTCGCGCTGTGCAGCTTGATGCAGGTGAAATGCGTGTAAACCGTGAGATGCTCGATGTGAAAGTCAATCTCGTAGGTCACCTTGGCCCCGCCGTCAAAACGCACCCGGCCGCCGCTCTCGTGCCACATCTCGCCCTGACCCATGAGGTCGACGAAGAAACGGCGCCGCGCCGTTGGGTCGTCGGTTTCACGCGCGACCTGGCTGACTTCGGCCTTCTCGATACGGAATCGCCCGACGACGCGGCCGTGTTCGTCGCGAAGGGCGAGGCTCTTGCCCGCCGGCGTCTCGCGATACACCCCGACCAGCGTCTCAATGAGCTGAGCGCGCACGGCTTCGTTCTCCGGCGCATTGATGAACGCGCTCACCAGGCTGCCGTAATGGGCCTTGACATCGACGAAGAGGTCCGGGCGCAGGCGAAAGGCTACGCCAAATCCCGCGACAAGGAGCAGCAGCACAACCAGCAGCAGAAGTATGCGCGTGGTCCAACGCATGCCCAGACGCTTGCCGGGCTCGCGGGCGGACTTGGAAGCGCCTTCAGCCATGCAGGAATGTTAGCGCCCGGAGGGCAGGACGTCAGCGCCGCGTTGGCTCAAGCGCGCGGGCAAACTGGGGCGCGGGCTCGCACTGGACGCGCAGCCCGCAGAAAAGTGCGGGCACCCAGGAGTGCTTGAAACGGGGCTGGGTGTACTCCGCGTAGAGATAGCGCTCACCTTCACCGTCGGTGCGAATGTCGATGCGGCCGCCGTCGAAGTATTGCTCATAGATGTGCTTGAAGCGTTCCATGATGAACGCGTCGGAAAGCTTGCTTGAAGTCTCGGCCACGGGCATCTCCTCCACACCTCAATTAGCATGAAGCTTTGCCCTTGGCAACGCGCGGCAATTGGCTTTGGCGCCGCCGCAAAGTAACCTTCCCGCCCATGGAAAAAGTCGTGATGGCATACTCGGGCGGCCTGGACACTACGGCCGCGCTGCACTGGCTCAAGCGCACCAAGGGCTTCAAGGTCATCGCCGTCTGCCTGAACCTGGGACAGGGTGCAGACATGGTGGATGTCGCCCAGCGCGCCATTGAGTCCGGCGCTGATGCCGTTCATGTGCCTGACGTGCGGCGCCAGTTCGTGAAGCAGTTCTGCTTCAAGGCCCTGCGCGCTCAGGCGGTATACGAGGGCGGATACATGCTCTCCGCAGCACTTTCCCGGCCGCTGATCGCCACGGAACTGGTACGCCACGCCCACGAAGAGGGAGCGCGCTACGTTGCCCACGGCGCGCCGCCCAAAGGCAACGACCAGTTCCGCTTTGAGTGTTCCGTGGCGGCCGTGGACCCGGCCCTTTCGACCATCGCTCCCCTGCGCGAGTGGGAATACCAGACGCGAGAGCAGATTCTTGAGTTCGCCAAGTCGCGCAAGCTGCCCATCCCGCAGGTGGCTCACGCCGGCTACTCCACAGACCGCAATCTCTGGGGAGCGCGTAGCGGCGGCGGAGTACTGGATGATCCCGCTGTGGCGCCGCCCGAGGAGGTCTTTCAGATCACCGTCAACCCCCACAAGGCGCAAGAAGAGCCGGGCACGGTGGAAATCGAGTTCGAACAGGGTGAGCCTGTGGGCCTCGACGGCGCCCGGCTGCCCTGCGAGGATTTGGTGGCCAAGCTCGAAAAGCTTGCGGGGAAGCACGGCGTGGGCCGCGTGGACACCATGGAAAACCGCATTCTTGGCTTCAAGAGCCGCGAGGTCTATGAGCAGCCCGCAGCGACCGTGCTTTACAGGGCCCACGACGCCTTGGAGCAACTGACGCTGGACAACGAGCTGTACAACTTCAAGGCGCTGCTCTCCCAGCGCTACGCCAAGTGTGTCTACGACAGTCAGTGGTTCTCGACCCTGCGCGAAAGCCTGGACTCCTTCTTCAAGGAAAGTCAGCGCTTCGTCACCGGCAAGGTGAAGGTCGAACTCTTCAAGGGCACCGCCCGCGTGGTGAGCCGCACTTCAGAGTTCAGCATCTATGACCGCGAGAAGGCCAACATCCAGCATCCCGATGGCATCCCCTCGCAGGACATCGAGGGTTACCTGGGCTTGCGCAAGCTGAGCCAGCTCACCCGCGCCTTCCGCCAGAAACCAAAGGTGTAAGCGAACTCTTCGCCGCGCCAGGGCAACTTTTCACTCCCGCGCAGGAGTGAAAATCGCCGCCGTTGGCCGTTTCCTGTCGCAGGCCCTGCTAGCCTTTCTCCGTGGACCCTTTCACGGAGGACTGGCAATTAACAAGACAATGTTTCGCCAGGGTGATGTGCTGCTGGTGGTGGAGACACGCCAGCGCACGTTATTCGACGGGCCGACCGAAGCGGGCGAACGCGTCATTCTTGCGCACGGCGAAAGGACCGGCCACAGCCACAGCGTTTCGGCGTTGGATGCACAGTTGCGCGAGGAGTTCATCCAGGGCGCAGTGACACGCTTCCTTGACGTGCGCCGTGCAACAACGTTGTGCCACGAGGAGCACGCGCCCATTTCGCTGGCCACCGGCACGTACCGCGTGATCGTGCAGCGCCAGTACGACCCCATCGCCGAGGGGCCTGTCCATGACTGACCGTGCAGATCGCATGGCGGAGTCGGTACTCACGCAATGGGTGCTTTCGCCCCGCTCCAACGAATCGGGAGTCGAAGCCGCGCTGCATGTGCTCTATGAGCGCATGGGTCTGCCCTCCCCGCGCGTGCAGTGGCGGCCGTCGATCTTCGCCGCCATGCGCGATTCGGAGGCAAGAAGGCCGCGCGAAGTATGCATCGAGCGCGATGAGAAGGACGTCTGTCAGCGTTGCATGGAGGCCTACTGGGAACTCCACACGCGGTGCGCCGAGGAGAAGATCGAGATTCAGCGGGAGCTGCCGGGCTTTCAGCTCGCGTTCATCTACTCAGCGGCGCGCCTTGAACACCAGGCCTCAATGCGCGAGGCGCGTTTGGCGCGGCTTGGGCCCAAGGCCTTCTACCGCGAAGAGATTGGGGAGATGATCGCGGATGATGAAAGCTCGTCGGTGACAAGCAATGGGCTGGCCCTGTTCCACGACCGGATGTCGTTCATCGACCTGCCGATCCTGGGCTTGGTGCAGATGGAGGCGCATCGACGCTGCGGCGAATTGGAGCTGGATGCACGCGAGTTGGCGTTGCTTGACGCGCTGGTGGTGCTCGCTCGCGACGCCTACTGGGTTTTCTTGACTGAGCACGAGGTCTTCGTTGCACAGCCGCCGGAAACGCTGCGCTATGACCACGCCGGCCAGCCGCACTGCGTGACGGCGCCGGCGTTGATCACGCGCGATGGGCACAACGTGTATGCGCTGAACGGCGTGTGGGTGCCTGCGTTGTGCGTGTTGGAGCCGGAGTGCATGACGCTCAAGGAAATTGAGATGCAGCCGGGTGAGGATACGCGCGCGCGCATGATTGAGGCCTACGGCCTTGAGCGCTACCTGAAAGAGACCGGCGCGATCCTTTGGGACAAATCGAGTTTTGGTGAGCTGTATTGGAAGAGCCAGCACCAGCAGAGCCCGCTGTTGGCCGTGCGCGTGAAGAACTCGACGCCCGAGCCGGACGGCACGTTCAAGCATTATATGCTGCGTGTTCCGCCCCACGTGGCGACGGCGCGCGAGGCCGTGGCCTGGACTTTCGGGCTGCAGGAGGCGGAGTATGAACCACAGGTGGAATCTTGAAGCAGGCGCGGAAAGAAGGGGCAGGCATGGCAGACAATGTGAACTACGAATGGGAGCCTTGGCCGGACGATGCGAAAAAGAGCGACTGGGGAAGTCCCGGCGTCTATGCGCTGGTAGCCACGAGAAAGGGCTACCCCACTGTGCTGGACAAGAAGTCGCGCGTCCTCTACATCGGCGAGACAGGCAGCCTTTACGACCGGCTACACATACGCCGTGACAAAAAGGCGAACCACCACTTGCTGTGGTATCTGAATGTGGCGGTGGAGGACGGCAAGTCGAAGACTGCATCGAGACTCAATGACACACTGAAGCAAGTCGGCGACATGTACGATTGGAAAGTTTTCGCCTGCAAGTTCGGCAAGGGCAAAATCAGATACCACGACGAAAAGGGGCGAAAGGAAACGAAGGCCGCCACCGAAATGCTGGAAGAGCTGCTGTTGATCAACCACTTTTTCGAATACGGCCAGTTCCCCCCCTTCAACACCCGCGCACGCAGCATCAAGTCCATCGCGGAGTATTGGACGACCACGAAGCACTGTGAGTGGTGGGAAAGCTATTGGAACGATTGGAAGGTTGAGAAGTGCTGGAAGGGACTCTTGAAGAAGAAGTAGCCAAACCCTACCGGACTATGCAGACAAACACAAAGGCGCGCATCGCGCGCCTTTGTGTCAGATGGCGGAGGAGGAGGGATTTGAACCCCCGTGTACCTTTCGGCACAATCGGTTTTCGAAACCGACGCAATCAGCCGCTCTGCCACTCCTCCATGACGACGGCGCACAAGGCCTGCCAGCCATGGCGCCTGTTTTCGGGTGAGGTCAAACGCGGGCGGGCTTGTTAGCGCGGGCTCGAACGGCCGCGCAGCTTCTTGTTGCGCTTCCAGCGGTTGGTCGTTTTCTTGCCTGCGGCGCGCTTGCGCGCATAGATCTTCTGCGGATTCATGGTTCCAAGCTCCGGCCCTTGGCCTCTGGTTCTCCGACTCGGCCCTTGCGCCTCGACCGGAAAAATTCCTTCAACAAATCGCCCGCGTCCGCCGCGAGCACACCGGAAACCAGCTCGGCCCGGTGATTCAAGCGTGCATCCTGTACCAGATTGAACAGGCTTCCACAAGCCCCCGCCTTGGGATCCAGCGCGCCAAACACAACCCGCTTGACGCGGCTGTTCACAATCGCGCCCGCGCACATCGGGCAGGGCTCCAGCGTCACATACAGCGTGCATTCTTCCAGCCGCCAGTCCTCCAGCGCCTGGGCCGCCGCTGTCAAAGCCAGCATTTCAGCATGGGCCGTCGGATCTGACAGCTTCTCACGCAGGTTGTGGCCACGGCCGATCACCCGGCCCTGGTGGACGACTACGGCACCGACGGGCACTTCGCCCTGATCGAAGGCGCAAAGGGCCTCGCGCAGGGCCAGGCGCATGTAGCCTTCGTCGGAAGGTGCAAGCAAACTGACGCTCTCGTCAGGGCGAGAGGGCTTGGGGGCGGGGGCAGTCATGACTTACGTCGGTGTTCCGGAGGCGGGCTGCGGCGGATTGGCAGCCTGTGCGTTTTGTGCAGCTTCGCGCTCGGCCGCGAGGCGGTTGATCAGTTCTTTCATCTTTTTGCCGGGCTTGATGCTTACTACGCGCTTCTCAGGCACCCTGACTTCCTGGCCTGTCTTGGGGTTACGCGCCTTACGGGCGCGGCGCGTTTTGACTTCAAACACTCCGAAGTCGCGCAACTCCATGCGGTTGCCCGAAGCCAATTCGTGAATGACTTCATCGATGAAAAGCTGGATGATGTCGCGTGTAATCGTTTGCTTCTGTTGCGTACGCTCGGCAATACGCAAAACGAGCTCTTTCTTGGTGATGGTACGAGCATTCGCCATTGCGAACCCGTGCCTTTCCGAAGCGCTCGTTCGTCTTAAAGTGAACTACCGTCGTGACTTAGTGTATAGCATGGGGTTAGGTTTGCAAGCCGAAATCCCGTCAACACTTGGGCGAAGAACCGGCTAAGTGTTCAATTTCCAAGGGCTTACACGTTTGAGTGCACCTGCGATATCACTCTCACCCTCGCCTTGGGCTCAACGCCTCAAGGATTTCCCCTTGGGACTGCCCGAAGCCTGCCTCTGGCTTGCGCTGTTCTTCCTGGTAGCGCCCTATCTGGGAGCTTTGCTGCTGGGGCTAGGGCTTACACCGCCCGAGCACCTGCCCATCGAAACCCGTGTGCTGGCCCAGACCCTTCTTACCTTGATCTTCTTGGCCTACTTCGTGGGCTTTCGGCGCGGCAAGCTGGCGGATCTCGGGCTTGGGCTGGCGCGCCCCCACCGTGAGATTGCCTGGGGCCTCGCTGCCTGCTCGGTCATGGGGCTGGTCTATCTTGCGGGACTGGGCCTCACCTGGCTGGGGTTCCTCTGGTGGTATGGCAGCGCCGACAAACTCGCAGCCTGGGTTCGCGCCTCTCCCATAAGCCACGCGTCGAGCGCTTACCTGCTCAGTGTCTGTCTGGCCATTCCGGTGCTGGAGGAAATCTGGTTCCGCGGCCTGATGTACCCGCCCATGAGGCTGAATCTCGGGCGCTGGCCCGCCATCGTCTTTCTTTCCGCCATTTTCGCGGCGGCCCATGACACCGCACTGCCGATCACCCAGTTCATCGGAGGGCTCGCATTTGCATGGGCTTACGAAAGGCGGCAGTCCCTGATTGCTCCCATCATCCTGCACATCGCGGGCAACTCCGTGCTCGTGGTCATTGGCTGGGCCATACAAGAGGGCATACTGCGCCTGTGAGGCGCGGGGACGGCAAGCTAGAATCCGGCCATGCCGCGCTTTGCCTTCCAGGTGTTGGCGCTGTTGCTTCTCGCCGTTCTTGCAGGGCCGCTGTGGGCCCTGAAGGTCACGCTGAAATCCGAGGAAAAACCCATCGACGTCACCCCCCTGCGGCTGGAGGGAGGCAACGTCGTAGTTAAACGCGGCAGCAAGGAGATGACCTACGCGCTGGACGACTTTGTCGCGGAGTCGGCCTTCGAGATCCGAAAATCTCTGACTGCGCGCGAAGCGCGCCCGCTCATGGCGCTGGCACGCTTTGCCCTGCACCGCGACCTCTACGCCCAGGCCCGCGACAGCGCGCGGGAAGCAGCGTCGCTGGATGCATCTTTGGCGACCGAGCAGCAGGAGGTGGTGTCGCTGTCCGACACGCTGGAGGCAGAAGCGCTCTACGCGCGGGCCAACGCGGAGATTGACGCCGCCGACGCCGAGGGGGCGCGCAAGACTCTGACGGGCCTCATGCAGCGCTTCAAGGACAGCCCGGCGGCGCGCCGCGCCCAGGCGCTGCTGTCCGTGCTGGACCAGTTGGCGGCCGAGATCAAGGCCCGCCAGCTTCAGGAAGAAGCACGCAAGGCGCAGGAAGCCGCCGACGCGGAACTCAAGAAGAAGCGCCAGCCCATAGATGACTGGCTCTATGAGTTCGAGGTGCAGCTGGGCAAGGACGAGCGCCGTCTGAGCGAAGCCGATGGCGACGCCCGCGCCGGGCACACCGGCCGCGGCCTGGGCGCCATGGAAGAAATCGTCAACAACTGTGCCAAGGCCCGCGAGTCCCTGGTGAAGAATGAGAGCTACCTGATTTACAAGGGTCAAAAGGAGCGCGCGGCGGCCATCTCCGAGCGTGCCAAGCGCCTGATGGTGGACACCTACGAACGCTGGGTCAGCCACCTGTTTGCCATGAAGAACTTCGCGTTTGCCAGCAAGGTGTGTGAACGCGGACTTGAGCTCGATCCCAAAGACCGTCGATTGCTCGCGCTGAAAGTGGATATCGACGAGGTCTATGACAAGAAAAGCGTGCTTGACGGAATCTCTCCGCCGGGCAGCGGGGACTAGGGGTCCATGAAAAAGAGCTCAGGCGTCAAGCCGCAGGTCAGCCACTTCAAGAAGCTCACCTGCTCGGGATGCAGCAAGGCCTACCCGCACAACCGCCCCCAGACGGTGTGCCAGACCTGCGGCGCCCCGCTGCTGGCCGAGTACGATACCCGCGCCATCGGCGCCAGCGTCAAGCGCGAAGACCTGCGAGGCAGGCCGGCATCCATCTGGCGCTATCGCGACTTTCTGCCTCCGCCCCCCACCCTCGATCCCGTCACTCTGCATGAGGGGTTCACGCCCCTGGTCAGGCTGGGACGCGAGCCCCGGCGCCTCAAGCTGGACGAACTATGGCTCAAGGACGAAAGTAAGAATCCCGGCTTCACGTTCAAAGCGCGCGGCATGAGCGTTGCCGTCAGCAAGGCCGTAGAACTGAAGTTGGAACGTCTGGCGCTGCGCAGCGCCGGCAACGCGGCGGCGCCCTTTGCCGCTTACACCGCGCGGGCGGGCCTGCGCTCGCTGATTGCCATGCCCAAGGACGCGCCTGAGCTGACACTGCTGGCGTGCGAAATGCTTGGGGCGAGGGTTTCGCTCCAGCGCGGGTCCCTGGAGGACTGCACTCAATTCGTCCAGACTGCGGCCCTGAAGGACGGCTACTTCGACCTGAGCAGCTTCGCCGAGCCCTACCGTCTCGAAGGCGACAAAACCCTGGGCATGGAACTGGCCGAGGATTTCAACTGGGAACTGCCGGACTGGGTGATTTACCCCGGTGACGGCGGCATGGGGCTCATTGGCATGTGGAAGGCGTGGCGCGAGCTGGAAGAGGCCGGGTTCATCGGCAAGAAGCGCCCCAAACTGCTCTTCGTTCAGGGAGAAGGCTGCGCCGGCATCGTGAAGGCCTTTCAGTCCGGGGAGGACCGCGCCGAGACCGTCACTACCCCAACCGGCGTAGCGGCCGGCCTTCGCGTGGGCAAGACCCTGGGCGACAATCTCATCCTGCGCGCCCTCCATGAATCCGGCGGCGCCGCCATTGCCGTCCCGGACAGCGCCATCATCAACGCCATGAAGGACCTCGCCCGCAGCGAGGGCATTCTGGCAGCTCCCGAAGGGGCTGCCTCCCTGGCGGGCCTGCGCCGCGCCCTGGAGCAGGGCCTGATCAAGCGCAGCGAGCGCATTGTGCTGGTCAACACCAACACCGGCCTGAAGTACGCCAATCTCGTGCGCTGAAAAAGGGTGCGTATCCTTTCTCGCCGGCTGTTCGTCCAAGGGATGCAACAGAACGGAGAGCCCATGGCCTCACCCGATCCCCTGAGCAAGGACTTCACCAGGGAAGTCCGCATGATTCGCCGTCGCTTCCTGGACCAGGTCGAGCCCCTGCGTCCGGAGCTGTTCCGCTACTGCCGCTCCCTGGCGGGCAACGTATTTGACGCCGAAGACCTTGTGCAGGAAACCCTGCTCAAGGCCTTCTCCAAGCTCAGCGAGATGCATTTCAGTGTGGAGAACCCGCGAGCCTGGCTGTTCCGCGTTGCCAGCAACCTGTTCATTGACCAGCAGCGAAAGCACGCCCCCAGCGCCATGCCGGACCACTTCGACACGCCCGCGCGCGACAGCGCGGAGCTGACACCTCAGGTTCGCGAGGCCCTTGCTCACCTGGCTTCCAGGCTCCCCTCAGTCGAACGCGTAGCGGTCCTGCTGAAAGACGTCTTCGATTTCTCCCTCGAAGACATCGCTTCGCTGACCAACTCCAGTGTGGGCGCCGTGAAAGCGGCCCTGCACAGGGGTCGCGAGAAACTGGCCAGGCCTCTGCCCGCCCAGTCCGGCGTGCGCCGCGAACCCGTGGCGCGCCCGCTTCTGGACGCCTTCTGCGAGGCCTTCAACCAGCGCGACTTCGAGCGGCTGGCGAACCTCTTCCGGGAGGACGCCGTGGCCGACGTCGTTGGCATGGTCTACGAGCTGGGCCGCGAGCAGATCAAGAAGGGCTCGCTGCACCACACGCTCTTCGATGAGGCGGGCGAACCCCAGGCCGAGGTCCGGGAGTATCAGGGCGAGCCCCTGGTGGTGCTCTGGTACACGGTCGAAGAGCAGGGTGCCAAGCGGCGCTATGTGCGCGACGTGCTGCGCTTTGCCGGCGACGAGCGCCACCTGTTGCTCCTGCGCTACTTCTATTTCTGCCCGGAAACCCTGGCCGAAATCACGGGCACACTGGGCCTGCCGCTGAAAGACAATGGCTACCGCTACTCCTGACGCCCCCGCGCCTGCAAGGCGGGGCTGAAAGGGGAGTCCGGCGTGACAGGACTAGCCGACACTTGCGATCAGCGCCGCGTCTTCGTCATCGGCCAGGGCCTGCCGCGCCCCTTCGGTCAGCGCCATACCCTGGGGTGCTGCCGTAATGATTTGCACGGCGTCCAGCAGCCACAACTGCTTGAGCAGGCTGACCATGTCGACGCCCGGCAGGCGCCGCTCTACTTCGTCAAATGAGACCCGGTGAATGTCGGCATGCAGAACGGCTATGGCCCTGGCGCAGAGCTTGACATCGACCATGGCAAAGCGCCTCCGGAAGGCCAGAGCGGCGAGCGCGCTGTCCGCCAGAAGGGGTGACACGAAGATGAAGTCATGGATCAGGGAACCCAGGCTGGCGGGGTCGCTCTGGTTGCGGGAGCGCAGGCGCATCCAGTGTTCGCCGCGGGGCGCCGTCACGGAGTACTCGCCCGTATCCTCAAAGCGCGTTACCTCAAGCATGGGAATAGCGACAGGCCGCCTTACCCAAAGGTAACTTGCGATGCTGGCCAACATGACCGCGGTCGCCCCGACATAAGGGTGAACCCCAAGCCCGATGCTCAGCAGGGCAACGGGCACAAATATGGCCATCCAGACGAAGAAGAACAGCGCGACAGAGCCAAGCGCCGCTGCGGCCGCCAGCGCCAGGTTCGAAACGCGCTCGGCCCGCACGCGGCGGCGCAGCCAGCGTTCAATGAGATGGTGGTCCATGGGAAAGGAGCCCGGAGGGTCTTCAGGGCTGGGGACGGCCAGGGGCTCTACGCAAAGGATAGCATGCAATTCCCGTGCCTGCGGGAATCACTACTAACTGCGGACCATGGGCTGGCCGTACATCAGGATCAGGATGACAATCAGCAGCAGCGCCTCTACGCCATGGAGAATGGAGAACCTCAGGCGGCTGGGCATTTCGCCGCCCCTGGCCAGCTTCAGAATCTGGGTCAGTGTGAAGATGTCGCAGCCAATCAGGAGGGCAACGCTGGTGAGCTTGGCGTGGAAAGTGGCGCGCCAGAACACGTTCTCCGGCGCGCTGGGAACCATGTAGTAGCGCAGCGCCTGGGCCGTCTCCATGTCCCGGCCCACGCCCATCAGCAGCAGGAAGCCCGTGGCAATGGCCATGATGGCGCCGGGCAGGGTCACGAAGAAATAGATGCGCTTTTCAATACGCGTCAGGCGCTCGCGGGTGTGCGCATCCTCGGCCACGTGATAGCCCAGAAAGCGCGAAAGGCCCATCAAGCCGCCCAGCCAGATGAAGAGAAACGCGACGTGAAAGGCTTTGAGGTAACCCATGGGGCCGCAATCTAGCGGGCGGCCCTGCAAGCGCAAGCTTGCCCGTTACTCCGGGCGATAGTCTTCGCCGATGCGCGGCGTGGGCCGGCTCTCGAAGTCGTCTTCCCGGGGGCGCGGCGGCTCGGGAATAGGCGGTGCGATGCGGCCCGACTGGGTTTTGATGATCGGCGCCTGCCAGCGAGCACGGGAAATGCCCAGGCTTTCGGCCAGCTGCATGGCCTCGCCGAGGGTTTCAAACCAGTGCTGGAGCATCTCGGCGCCTTCGGCACCCTCGAAGCCCTCTTCGCCATTGAACTCGGCGTCGCCTTCTTCACCCGGGTCGTTGAACCCCAGCAGGACGTAGCCGGCCGCGTTGTTGCCTTCCAGCGTGTAGTGCTGGAAGTCAAGTCCCTCTTCGGGCTCGGGATCGTAACGAAACCGGATCATGGCTGCCTCGCGCGAAAGTGCGCATGAACATCACGTCCAATCTTGCACTGAATGCACTTGCGTCAAGTGGCGGTACTCATTGAAGTAGCGGCTCACAGGGCCGACAAAAGGAGATTGAAGATGAAACGGATGTTGCTGGCCGCCGTGGCGGCCGTCTTGGCGCTCAACCTGGGCGCATTGGTGCTGTTCAACCCGCAGGAGTCCCCGGTTCAGGCGCAGGGCAAGGAGAAGGTCGAGAAGGTAGCCAACCTTGAGGAGTTCCTGAAGGCGGACGAGACTTGGGCCAAAGCCGACACCGTCGGCAAGTGCGAATACCTGACCAAACTCTGCGACAAAGACCAGCGCATCACCTATGACCAGAAACGCTGGATGCAGTATCGCGTGCTGATGGAACAGGCGAAGAAGGACGGCATCGACAAGGACATCGTCAAACTCCTCGGCTGGGCGGGCGGCATCATGAAGGACTACAAGAACCCGCTCCAGAAGGCCGCCTACAGCGCCCTGGACGAAATCGTGCGGCAGTACGGCACGCGCAGACTCTATGACGACGAGGCGTACAAGAACGGAGACATCAAGGGCAAGCTCAAGCGCCTCAAGGAACTCTGGGAAGCCCGCGAACTGGGCCAAAGCGAGACTTACGCCCTGGGCGACTCGCTGGTGTTCCGCTACCTGGCTTCGGCCAATGGCAAGATTGACGAGGAAATCAAGCTCATGTCGGAGCTGATTTCGGCCAACCTGCTGGTGTGGGACAACACCGCCCGCATCCAGTTCGGCCTGATGCAGCGCGCCCTCTATGAGAAGCCCGAATTAACGGACAACACCAAGCGCATGAAGTGGTTGGGCGAAATCGCCGACCAGAAGACCGGCAAGCTGAGCTGGATGATGGTAGGCAACATGCGCCTTCATTTGCTTCTTGAGATGATGGGCACGGACGAAGAATTCCTCAAACTCGACTACGCCGGTCGCGCCGCCAAAATTGACGGCTGGGCCAAAGAAGGTCTGATAGGCAGCAGCGAGGTGAGCGCCCTCAAGGCGGCCTACGCCGCCACGAAGTAACCGGCAGCGCGAGAGAAGGGGACGGCCAGGGGCCGTCCCCTTCTGACTTTGTCGGGCTATCGGCGCTCTTCGTGGGTCTTGTGAAAGGGCTTCTTCACTCCGTACATCGAGGCGGGCGAGGACCAGTCGTTGGCGGTCAGCCCGTGACTCAACTCGGCCATGGCAAAGTCCATGAACTCCGGCGTGGGACTGTCGGAGAAGACCACGATCACCCCCTTCTCGCCATAGTTGAGCCAGTTGCGGCGATCATAGGTGAATAAAACCGCCCGCTGGCTGCCCTTGAGGCCGCTGACGGCCAGTATCTCGTTGGCCTTGGGGGAGGTGTAGCTGCAATGACTCTGCTTGAGGCCCTCTCCTCCCTTCTCAAAAACCTCTGAACCGGCGCTGCTGTCCTCGGGCGAGTCCAGGGACACGATGTTCTTGAGGTTCTCGCTGCTCAGTATCTGGTGGCGGAACATCTCGTTCCAGAAGGCCCGACCGGCCTTCTCTCCCATGGCGTTGAGCTTGCCCCGGTTGTTGCCCGTGTTCAGGCCCAACTCCAGTTCCTGGGTTACTTTGCCCAGGTTCAGCACCTCGGAATTGCGCCGGGCTTCTTTGAGCCTGGGCAGTACAGTCACGGCCAGAATGCCCACCAGCAAACCGAGAATGCCGATCACCACCATCAGCTCCACTAGGGTGAATCCACGCTGTTTACGAGTCATGTGCGCTCCAGGGCGGGCCTGCACCGGCCATGCCGGCGTCATCCCGCTTCGTTCTGGCGCGCTTGATGGGTTGCACGGGCCCCGCGACCCGTCGCCGCTGACGCGGCTGGAATATCCGATAGGAAGGCCCAAGCAGAGTCCGCGCCAAACATGAGATCGCAGGCTGGAGACCCAGGCGATAGCGTGGCGCGGTAACAGGGGTAGCGAAATCGAAACCGCCCCGCGGAGCGGGGCGGCATTCGAGTACTGTCCGTCAGGCTTACTTGCGCTCTTCGAAGGTCTTCTCGAAGGGCTTCTTCTGGCCCAGAACGGTGCGGGGATTCTCCCAGTCCGTCTTGTTGATCTGATAGCCCTGCTCGGCCATTGCCTGATCCATATAGTCGGGAGCGTCGCCTTCCGACCAGGCGCAGAGAACGCCCTTGTCCTTGTAGCTGTTCCAGTTGCGGGTGTCGAAGGTGATCATCACGACCTTCTTGCTACCCTTGAGGTTCATGACCTGGATCAGCTCCTGTCCCTTGGGCGAGGTGTAGGAGCAGTTGGTCGTGTCGAGGCCCTTGCCGCCATCTTCGAACACCGAGCTGTCCGCGCCGGTATCGCCGGCTTCGGAGCCGAGGCTGACGACCTTCTTGATAAGTTCCTTGTCGAGCACGTTGAACTTGAAGCAGTCGCTCCAGAAGGCGCGCCCGGCCTTTTCCTTCATATCCTTGAGTTTTGTCTTGTTCTTGCTGTCAATGGTGGCCTGCTGCAGGGCCTGCACCAGCTCACCCATTTGCTTCTTCTCGAGGTCGGCCTTGGCGCTCAACAGCTTGGGAAGCACGGCGACAGCCAGGATGCCTACCAGCAGCCCCAGAATGCCGATAACCACCATCAGTTCGACGAGCGTGAAGCCACGACGGCTCTTAGAAAAACGCATTTCTTTCCCTTCAGTTAAATTTCGGCGCGCCTGGAAAAAGTACCCGATGCGACGATGGTAAGGCACGCACGCGGCTTGTCAAGGCGCATCGGGCCTTCTCAGCGCGCTGGAGGCTTGAAATCGGGCTCTGCCAGCCCCTTGAGTGACTCGGGCAAGTCGCCCTCGCCGGCAATGCGCGGTGCCTCAGCGCCTTTGGCCTGCTGGGCCGGTGCACCCTCGTCGATCGCGCCGTCGACCTTGAGGGCGGGCATGGAGGAAGGTTTCTCCAGCGTAGGATGGCCGCACTTGGGACACGCGATCTGCATGCCGTCCTTGAAGTTGAGCACGTTGAATTTCGAGAAGCAGGCGGGACAACCCAGGATGGTGATGTTCTGGCTTTGCAGCAGTTCCATGACCTGCTCGGCGCGCAGCACGCCGCGGCTGACCATCACCTCGCCCAATCTGAAGAAGAGGTTGAATCGCTCCAGCTTGGCCTGCTCGCGGATGCACTCGTGCACCTGTTGTTCGTTGCAATAGCCCTTCTCGATGGCCAGGCGACCCAGCGTCATGCCCATCTTGCGCACGGCGGGAGACATCTCCAGGCGCGAGCGGTTTTCGCGCTGGATGGCCAGCACCGTCATGAGTTCTTCCTCATTCAGGTAGCCCTGCTCCACCATGATTTTGCCCAGGTGGGTCCCCTCGGGGGCGCGCTCCTGCGACTCAACGGCTTTGGCCAGCTGGGCCTCCGTTATGAAGCCGCAACTTACTGCAATCTTGCCGAACAACACTTCAATCTTGGTGGTGGTCATGCTCGTCCCTGCCGCTTGTTGTGCATCCTAGCAATGGCATGAAACAGAAAAACAATAAAACGACATCCCCCGGGGCGACCCATGGTAGCAGGCTGAACCCGGCAGGCTACAAGCCGGTTTACGCAGTGGGCCATGATTTGTAATTGCCCCCACGGCGGCAACTGCGATATTCGGCCCATCGAAGGAGCCTGGCATGAAACACGGAGCCCTTGGCCTCATCTTGCTACTCGCCCTGACGGCCGCAGCGCCGCTGGCAGCGGTGCGCATTCAGCTCGATCCGCCCGGCGAGCGGGCCTTCATACTTGATCGTGCAGGCATGCTGGACGCCGCAGACGCCTCAAGCATCCGCGTTCTTTGCGACAAGCTGCTGTCTGAAAAGGCCACGCCCATCGTGGTGGTAACCATTGAAAGCATGGCGCGCTACGGCGGCGAAGATCTGCGCATCGAGACCTTCGCCACCCTGCTGTTCAATCAGTGGGCCATTGGCCAGGAGAAAGTCCGCAACGAGTACTGGAACACGGGCATCATGCTGCTGATTTCCCGGGATGATCGCGCCGCGCGCATCGAACTGGGCGCGGGCTGGGGACGTGAACAGGATGCCCTGGCCCAGCGCATCATGGACGAGCGCATCATTCCCGAATTCAAGCAGGGCCGCTTTTCGGCCGGGATTCTCGCGGGTGTGGAGTCCCTGGATCGCATGGCGCGCAGGCTGGAACTTCCCGGTCAGCCGGGGGCGCCTGTGTCCGGCACGACGACATCGGGCGGCGGCTTTCTGGCGGGCTTGGCGGGCCTGGCCCTGTGCCCGCTGATCGTCGTTATTGCCATCATCGGCACGGTGTTGCGGTTCATACGCGGCGCTACGGGCTTTGGCGGCTGGGGTGGGCGGCGCTATGGCGGCTGGGGAGGTGGCTTCCGTTCCGGGGGCGGGTTCAGCTCCGGCGGCGGCTTCCGCAGCTTTGGCGGCGGTTTTTCTCGGGGCGGGGGCGCCAGCGGTCGCTGGTAAGGATGGGGCATGGCACGCGCATCGAAATTCTTCACGCAGGAGCAGCGCAAGGAAATCGCCGACGCCGTGGCAGAGGCGGAATCCAAGACCTCGGCCGAGATCGTACCCGTCGTGGCGACGGATTCCGGCCGCTATGACCGCGCCGAAGACAGTTTCGGACTGGTGCTGGGCCTCCTGACTGTGCCCGTGCTCTGGCTGCTGTTTGAGTGGCACCCGGATTCCCAGGCCCAATGGGGTCCGCAGAATCCCCTCAACTCCATCCTGCGCCTGATGCTTGGTGTCTTTGGCGGCTATCTCGTCGGCGCTTTTGCCGCCTCGCGCATCGGCCCCCTGCGTCGCCTGTTTACGACGCGCCGCGAAATGTACGAGGAGGTTGAAAGCCGCGCCCAGGAGACCTTCTTCGATCAGCGAATCCACCACACTAAAGGCGGCACCGGCCTGCTGATCTATGTTTCGCTCTACGAGCACATCGCGGTGGTCTTCGCCGATGAAGCAGTGAACGCCAAGCTGGGACAGACAGTGTTGGATGAACTCTGCAAAACGCTGACCGACAATATGCACAGCGGCAACCCCACACTGGCTTTCGTGGCCACCATCCGCGCCGCGGGCGAGAAACTCTCTAAGGTCATGCCGCGCGAGTCCGACGACCGAAACGAGCTGCCGGACGCGCTGGTGATTCTCGACTGAACCTGCGGCGCGGCTGTCAGTCTTCCAGCCTGTCCATGAAGCGCTGGAGCTTCTCCTTGAGCGTGCTGCGCGCGCGCGAGGTCAGGCTCTTCACGGCGGCCACCGTGACTCCCAGAATCTCCGCGATTTCCTCGTAGCTCTTTTCCTCGTAGCGGCTGAGCACCAAGGCCATGCGCTGATTCTCCGGCAGGCTCATGATGGCCTCACGCACGGCCGCCGTGCGTTTGGCCGACTCGTCATCGGTCGGCTCGGCGTCCTGCACCGCGGCCAGTTGCTCCAGCGGGTTGCCCCCCTCGCTGTCCGACTCGCTGCTGACAAGCCGCAGCCGGTCGCGCGCACGGTCCCGCTTGTAATTCAGGCAGAGGTTCGTCACGACGGTGTAGAACCAGGTCGAGAACTTGGCCGTGGGCTGATAGTCACCCGCCGAACGGTACACGCGCAGGAAGGCTTCCTGCACCAGGTCTTCGGCGGCGGCCACGTGACCTAGCTGCCGGTAAATCACGCTCCAGGCCAGGCGATGGTTGCGCTCAAACAATAATTTGAACGCCTCATCGTCGCCCCGCGCCACGCGCTTCATCAGCTCGTTGTCGGGGTCGATGACTTTTCCGGTCTGGGGCCTGTCCGAGCCCATGTTCAGCCGCCCAGTCGCGACAAGAGACTTTCGATGTAGGGGTCGTCCTGCCCCCGCTTGCCGTAAGCCTGGGCCAGGGCCTTCGCCCTTTCACTCAGGCCGTTGAGGGCCAGCTCCGCAATGAGGTCCAGCCTCAAAATCGCCGGCTCCCGTGCAAAGCGCGAAGCCGCGATGCGTTCCTGCACCCAGGCCGGCCTCTCCAGAGCCAGGCAGATCAGGGCGGCCTCGGCCAGGTCCTGGGCCGTGCTTTCCTCCAGAGCGCAGAGTTCGTCCAGCAGCGCAAGCGTCGAGAGTAACTCGCCGGCCTGCGCCTGCATCACCGCCAGTTCCCGCAGGAAGGCCGCCTGGCGCCAGCCGCGCGCGTAGGCGCAGCGCAGGTAGTAGCGCTTGAGATCGGCATTCTCTGCCAGAGCGGCGAGTTCCAGAGCCGTCTGGGCGTGGTCTGGCGCCTCTTCAAAGGCCCGCTTGAACCAGCCTTGGGCGCCGACCTTGTCCCCCCTTGTGAGCAACTGCCTACCCACCACAAAGGGCAGGGGCTCGCCGCGAAACTGCGCCCCCTTCTGTGCCCGTTCGGCCAGCAGCAGCAGGGCCTTCTCCGTGGAGGCGCCATCGCCCACGGCAAGAGCCAGCTCAAGCAGGCGGGCGGCTTCGGCGCCGTCTCCGCGCGCGGAGCTGTCAAACAGAACGCGGCAGATGGCGGGCTGCAAAAGCCTGATGGCAGCGCGCTGCGTGTTGTAGCGCTCAAGCTGCTCGGGTTCACGGGGTGCCAACTGCGACAGCGTGCCCAGTTCCAGATCCGCGAGGGCTTCGCGGGCTTGAGTCAGGCTGAGGTCGCCCAGGCAGCGGTAGATGAGCGAACTGGCCCAGACGCGGGCGGCAGGCGTGGCCAGCGTGGGGCGCAGCTTTTCAAGCAAGGCCGCCAACATCTCGCGCACGGAAGGCTCTTTGCCGGCCGAGGACCGCAGGCCCAGCTGTTCGCCGTCAAAGGTGGCGATGCCGGCCTTGATGGCCTGGGCCAGCAGCGGAAACTCCCTGCCCATGGGGGCAATCACTACGAGGTCAGCGCCGCTGGCCTGGGCCAGGGCGCAGAGCAGCAGGATCAGGGGCAACCGCGGCCCTCCCTTGGCGTGGAGGATGTCCGACGGCAGCACCTGCCCGCCCTCGGGGAAGAGCACGACCTGGGTCTCCAGGCGGCAGTGGGCCACAAAGGAGTCCAGAAAGGGCTTGCGCGACGACCGCCACGTGGCATCGGCCGCGGCCGCGCTTTCGGCAAAGCGCAGCAGGCGGCGCCAGGTATCAGCCGGGCCGAGCTTGAGCCTGGCCGGCTCGATACGCGCTAGGTCTTCCTCGAGGCTGAGCAGCAGCGAGGGCCATTCGGTGGCGCGCAGCACGGCCAGATCAAGGTCAGGGTCCAGCAGGTTGAGGGCCACGTAGTGGGCCTGCGGCTTGAGATCGCGGGTGTAGCCTACGGCTTTGGCGTCAAAGGCGGCAGCTCCTTCCACCGGCGGTGAGTTGGCGGGCCGCGGCGGAGCCGGAACCGGCTGGTTGCCGGCCTGGGCAACATTGGTCGCCATGGAATTGGCCGGCGAGGACTCGAACAGGCCCGTCGCCCACGCAGCCGCCACCGATGCCAGCACCGCGAGCAAGAACACCGCGACCATGATGACCGGACCCCAGTTTTTGGCGCGCGGCGTTTCGGCGGACTTGGCGGCAGCCTGCTGCTTCGTGGCGGGGGCCAAAGGCGCCGCGTCCAGAGTGGACTGGCGTGAAGCCTCCTCGAACATTTCCTGAGTCAGCGAGAGCGGCAGGCCCCCGTCGATCATCAGGTCATTGAGCACACCGCGAATGCGCTCTACCAGGCGCTCGGCGCCCTGAGCCATGACCTCGGGCTTGAGGTTCTTGGTCTTGAGGATGAGTTCTTTGAGCCGCGCGCGCAAGTCGGTCGAGAGCCGGTCGTGGCACTTCACGAACTCGCGCTCAAGCGCCACACGCGCTTCGAGAAAGTCCCCCACCAGACCCGCGGGCACCTGGCCGCCGCTGCGTGCCATGCGCAGGGCGAAGTCCGCCACGCGGTCGGCGCGCAGCAGGGCGTTGCGCAGGCCCTCAAATAGTTTGTTGTCTGACGCGTCGGCCATGGATCCCCAGCACGTAGTTGCGAAACCGCCTCAGGGTTTGCGCAGCAGCTCGATCACCTCTCGGTAGCGCGCCGCGGTGCGGTTCACGATGTCATCGGGGAGGTGGGGCGGAGGCGGGGTCTTGTTCCAGGGCTGCTGTTCGAGCCAGTCACGCACGATCTGCTTGTCGTAGCTCTCGGGGCTGGTGCCGGGCTTGTAGCGAGCGCCATCCCAGAAGCGGCTGCTGTCGGGCGTCAGCACTTCATCACAGAGAATGATGCGGCCCTGGTACAGGCCGAACTCGAACTTGGTGTCAGCGATGATGATGCCGCGACCATTGGCAAAGGCGTTGGCCTTGGCGTACAACTTGAGCGTAAGGTCGCGCAGGCGCGCGGCATGATCGCGGCCGATGATCGCGGCCGCCCGCTCAAAGTCGATGTTCTCGTCGTGCTGGCCCTTGGGAGCCTTGGTGGCCGGGGTGAATATGGCCTGGGGAAGTTTCTCGGCCTGGCGAAGCCCCGGAGGCAATCGGTGGCCGCAGACCGCACCCGTCTGCTGGTATTCCTTCCAGCCGCTGCCGGCAAGATAGCCGCGCGCTACGCACTCAATAGGAAAAATGTTCGCCTTGCGGCAGAGCATGGAGCGGCCCTGAAGCTGACGCTTGAACGGATGCAGGACAGCGGGCATGCGCTCGACATCGGCGGTGACCAGGTGATTCTCGATGTCGGCCTCGAAGAAATTCAGCCAGAAAAGCGTGAGCTGGGTCAACATCTCGCCCTTGCCGGGGATGCCCCGCGACATGATCACATCGAAGGCCGAGAGCCGGTCCGTTGCGACGAGCAGCAGCTTGTCTTCAATCTCATAGATGTCGCGGACCTTGCCCTGGTGAAGGCGCTTGATGCCGGGCAGGTGGGTTTCGAGCAGAACGTCGTTCATGGCCTCTCGCGCTGGACAACGTGCAATGTAGCAGGGCGAGGGCAAAGTGGCACCCGGCGAGTGCGTCAGCCCCGCCGCCGCCCGTGGGCTCGCGCCTTCACGAACTGCCTCGGGCTTGTCGACGGGTCAAAGGGGCCGCCCGCGAAGTCGGCGCAACGGCGCTCGACTTCCAGGCCGGCGCTTTGCAGCAGCCGGTCCAGTTCGTCAGGTTCGTACAGCCGCACGCTTTCCTGCCAGCGCTGCACGCTCTGACCATGGGCCATCTCGACTTCCTTGATGACGCGGCGGCCGGCTGCGTCATGGCGGCGCGTTGAAGTCACGACCGCCTCGCCCAGAGTCTCCCGCGATTGGGGCACCAGCTTCGCCAGTGTGGGGCCCGGGTTGATGTGATCCAGCAGCAGCGCGCCGCCAGGCTGCAGCACGCTGCGCACTTCGCGCAGCACGGCGAGGTTTTCAGCGTCATTGAAGTAGCCAAAGCTCGTGAACAGGCTGGTGACGCAGGCGAAGGCGCCGCGACGCCAGGGCAGGCGCCGCATGTCGCCGCGCACGGCCACTCCCCCAAGCGCGCCGTGGGCGAGGAGGTCTCTTGACAGGTCAAGCCCCCACGCCCTGAGACCCGCGGCGCGCATGGCACGAAGATGCCTTCCCGCGCCGCAGCCCAGGTCCAGCACGGGTGATCGCCGCTCCAGCAGGCCCGAGCGCAGCAGGTCCTGGACCTGGGCTGCGCCCTCCTCAGGACTGCGGTGCGCGTAGAGCAAGAGGTACTCGGGCCCGAAGGCTCGCTCAAACCAGGGCGCGTCAGGCATGGGCAAAGTCTAGAGCGCTCCCGGCACTTCTAGTAGCGGCGTCTGCCCGCGCTGCGCACGTTCGAGTCAAGCCGCAGAGCCTTTTGCAGCTCACTCACATCGAAGGTCGGGCTTTGCCGAACTTCAAACCAATAAAGCATAAAATCAATACAAACCCTTCTCGCTCCTCTCCGGCGGACCGTATCCTCCTCTGTGTGAGAAGGACAACCGCCTGATAATGGAGAACTCCGATGTCTGATGCCCCCACCCCTCCCCCCTTCTGCGGTCCTGCCCTGTGCGCGGTCATTCCTGCCAACATCACCGGCGAGGGCGGGTTTCGCCCCGCCCTGGTTCCACTCGGCGGCCGCCCTCTGCTGGCCTGGACCCTCGAAGCTGCCATGACCTGCCGGAGCGTGCGCGAGATCGTGGTCGTCGCCGACCACCTCGAACTCTCCCTCGCAGCCGCGCGCCTGGGCCGCGGCCGCAAGCCCCTGCGGGTACTGGACGTTGCCCAAGGTCTGGATACGCGCCAGACGCTGGAGTGCGCCCTGCGCGGCCACGACCTGCGAGGCACGGCCCTGGCCCTGTTGAGCGTCGCCACACCCTTTCGAAACGCGCAGGATGTTGACCTGGCGGCGGCCTATTTCGGCCGCGAGCTTGGCCGCGGAGCCCAAAGCCTCGTGAGCCTGAGCAACCTGCTGCGTGCCCAGGAGCTTTCCAGCCTGCGCTGGGTGATGCGCGAGTTCCCGTTGCCGGGCCTGCGCGAGGCGCGAGCAGCCGTCTCCCGCAAGCTCTATGAGTTCGGGGGCAACCCGCCCTCCATTCAAGGACTGGAACTTGCGGCCCTTCACCCGGCCATCACGCTGCTCACCCCCGCGGCCCAGCGCCCGTGGGCCGCCATGCGCGACGCAGTTGAGCCGCCGGCGCCCCTGGGGTACCTGCTGCCGGAAGAGAGAGCACTGGAGCTGCAATGCGAAAGCGACCTGCGCCGCGCCCAGGCCATCTTGGGCCGTGCGGACCACACAACCGTCTTTGCCCCGCCCTTGACCGCCGCCGCCTGAAAGCGCGACCGCACTGAAGGCGCGCAGGGGGACCCTGCCCCCGCCTCAACCGCCGCGCCGTGACGGTCGCGGCGGTTGGCGTTTGCCCCCGTCCCCTGCTTCCTTATAGTGCGCGCCCATGCCGGGCATTGAAATCGAGACAGTCGACGAGCCGCTGAAACATCGCGACTTCATAGAGCTTGCGTGGCAGATCAACGCCCACGACCCGGACTGGGTGCCGCCGCTGCGGCGTGACCTGGGCAAACTGCTCCATCGCGCGAAGTACCCCTTCTTTCGTTACGGTGACGCGCAGTTTTTCGTGGCGCGGCGGCGCGGGAGACCCGTGGGGCGCATTGCCGCCATCGAAAACCGCCTGCACCTTGAAACCTACGGCGACAAGCGAGGCTTTTTTGGATTTTTTGAGTGCGAGGACGATGTCGAGGCCGCCTGCGCCCTCTTCAAGGCTGCGGCCCAGTGGCTGCGTGAGCGCCGGTTGACTCGTGTGCTGGGGCCTTTGAATTACAGCATCAACGACCAGTGCCCCGGCGTGCTGGTGGAGGGTTTCAACGGGCCGCCGGTGATTCTGATGTCGCACAACCCTCGCTACTACGGTCGCCTGCTCAGCGACTGCGGCCTGACAAAGGCCAAGGACATGTACGCCTACTTGATCACGGAGCAGGTACTCAAAGCCGAGCGCTTCGCTCGCGTCATGAACGCCATCAAGCGCCGCGCTCCGGAACTCGAACAGCGCGAAGTCCGCGTGCGGGGGCCGGGCTTCAAGCAGGATGTTGAGCTGATGCTCAAGATGTTCAACCTGGCCTGGAAGGACAATTGGGGCTTCACGCCGGTCACGCCTGAAGAGGTAGCGGCCATCGCCTCGGACCTCGGGGAAATCGTGCGCCCGGAACTGACCAGCATCGCCTCCATCAAGGGCGAGCCGGTGGCCTTTGCCGTGTGCATTCCCAACATGAACGAGGTGCTCCGGCTCATCCCAGACGGGCGCCTGACCACGGCCCTGTTCAAGCTTGGCCCGGGGGGCTTCCTGGACCTGGCTCTGGGACGCTCTGAGATCCGCGGCTTCCGCACCATGCTCATGGGCGTGCTCCCCGAGCACCGCAACAAGGGCATCGACGCCGTGATGATCTCCAAGATCATCGAGTCCGGCTTTGCCCTGAACCAGAAGTACTGCGAGCTGAGCTGGGTGCTCGAGGACAACCTGCCGATGAATTCCCTGGCAGAGAAAGTGGGCGGTCTGCGCTACCGCACCTACCGCCTCTTCGAAGCCGACCTCGCCCGCTTCACTTGACGATCACAGCAAACTCGCGCAGGTCGCGGGAAAGCGCCTTCAGCAGCAGGGCCAGCACAAAGCCTACATGCCGCGCGTCGGGCGCTTCCTTGCGCAGGTCAAAGCGCAGGCCGAGCGTGCGACCGGCGTCGTCATCAAGCGCAACCACCAGTTCGCCGAAACGGCCGCCGTCAGGGTCTTCACCGGCGCGAACGCGGATGGCTCTGTGCTGGCCGCGCTCATACTCAGGGTTGGTGACGTGTGCGAAGAAGCGATCAATGAAGTCGCGGTCGATCTTCTCGAACTGGGCCGCCACCTCGCTGGCGTGGCCGTGGCTGGAAAAGTTGACGTTGGCCTGGCCCCCGGAGCGAATCCAGCGCTTGAGCATTTCCTCGAGCATGCGCAAGGTGTGTTCGCCCTTCTTGATGTGAGAGCGCGTAAGCATCATGGTTTTGAGCCGCGAGTCCCTGGCATGGCTTTGCGCTCCCTGCACTTCGGCCTTGAGTTTCCAGAGCTCGCGGTTCTGGTCGAGGAGCTGGCGGTCCAGTTCGGCGGCGCGGCGGTCGGATTCAGACAGAAGCGCCTCCGCGGCGGAAAGCTCCCGTTGTAGTTCCTCGACTTCGGCGCGGCTGCGGAGAATGTCAGCCTCACGCGAGGCCACGCGGGTCTGGGCCTGGGCGCGTCTGGACACGGCTTCGTGGGCCTTGTCGAGGAGGAAGGTGGCGCTGGCGTCGCCGGGCGCGTCGGGCAGCATCTCGTGCAACTCGCGCATAAGGCGTTCTTTGTCGCCCTGGGCGACTTCGGCCTCGTGACGGGCCAGCTCAAGCCGCTCGCGCAGGACCTCAAGGGTCTGCTTCTGCTCCTCGCGCATGGAGGCGAGTTCCGCACGGACTTCACGGGCCCGGTCGTCGAGGTCTTCCGTTGAAGTGTCCTGGATTCCCTGCCCGAACTTCAGGTAGTAATGAACGAACACAGCGTGAAGCGCGAACAGCGCCAGCGACGTGGCCAGGTTGTCCCACCAGACTGTGTTCGTACGCCATGAAAGGATGGCGAACACCAGGACTGAAACCAGTAGCCCGAGGCCAACTGAAAACACCAGCCTGCCAAGTGGCTTTCGGACGAACTCACGCAGCATGTAGCGCCCCCGTGCCTTGCAGCCACCTTCGCCGCGCACTGCAGAATCACCACGACAGAGCCGACAGGCAAGTCCGCGCCTGGGCTCTTGGCTCCTGAGCCATCTCAGTTCAGGCGGGTTAGCCGGCTGGCTTGAGGTCGCCGGGGCGCCGCAGCATCTTCTCGACTTCGGCGATATGGGCCTCCTCAAGTTGAATCTGTTCGCGAGCGTACTCCTCCAGCCACACGCTCTTGCCTTCCACCAGGCCCAACAGGTTGTAGTACTCGGCCAGGGTGTCGCGCTCGTGCTGCAGCGCCTCGCGCAGAATCTGGTCGATGTCGTGCTTCTCTGTCTCGACCAGCTTGCCGATCTTGAGCGACGGGTGGCCGCCCAGGGTTGTCACATGCTCGCCTGCCAGGGCCGCATGGTTCATCCCCTCGCCGGCCTGATCGCGCATCCACTTGATGATCGGGATGCGGGCATGACCGAACACCATCAGTGAGTAGTGAAGATAACGCACCACCCCCGCCAGCTCCAATTCGAGGATGTTGTTCAGGCTTTTGATCGTCTTCTCAGTGTCAATGCCGTTCTTGACCATGTTGCGCTCTCCATTGCCCTGCCGCCCGATTTGCGTGACCAGCATTACACAAGAAGCACCTGTGCCCGCAACGATTTATCGCAGGCCTTGGCGCGCTTGCGGCCCGGGCACAGCCAAGGCATTATCCCCGCCACTTTTGAGGACACGCGCATGCAGTGGGCCGCTGGTTATGACATCTTCCTGCCCGTGGTGTGGCTCCTGGTCGCGGCCGGCGTGATCCTCTTGATCGATCTGTTCACGGAAGAGTCTGAACGCCAGACCATGCCGGTGTTCTTCACGGCCCTGGGTGGCGTGCTGCTTTCATTCGTGTCACTCAACCCCTACTGGGATGCCCGCCCTGTGGTTCTCATGCGCGGTGCCATGATCGTCGATCAGTTCGCCGTCTACCTCATCACGGCCATCCTCACCGGTACGGCGATTTCGATGTTCGCCAGCATCTCCTATGTGCGACGCATCGGCATTTCATTGACGGACTTCCTCTGCACCCTGCTGCTGGCCGCCAGCGGCATGGTGCTGCTCACCGTCAGCAACGACCTGATCATGGTCTTCCTTAGCGTTGAATTGCTCAGTTTTGCTGTCTACGTACTGACGGGCCTCAACGGGCGTTCTTCCAAGGGCGCGGAAGGCGCCATGAAGTACTTCGTCATGGGTGGCCTGGCCAGCGCCGTGATGGTGCTGGGCATGGCCGCGCTCTATGGCGTGACGGGCGAAGTGGCGCTGCGCCCCTTGGGCGACAAACTGGCCCAGCTCTACAGCCAGCCCGACGGCAGCCAATACCTGGCCACCCTGGGCATGGGTGCCATCCTGATTGCGTTTGCCTTCAAAGTTGGCGCGGTGCCCTTCCACAGCTGGGTACCAGACGCCTATGAGGGTGCCCCCACCACCGTAACGGGCTTCATGGCCGTGGCCGTCAAGGCTGCCGCTTTTGGGGCCCTGATCCGCGTGGCCGTGGCCGTGTTTCCCGAGCATGCGGGGCCCACGGGCTTTGCCGGTGACTTCGGCTGGGCCACCTACGCACTTTGGTTCCTGTCGGCCTTGTCCATGATTCTGGGCAACTGGTTTGCCATCTCCCAGCGCAACGTCAAACGCATGCTGGCTTACTCCAGCATCGCCCACTCGGGCTACCTGCTCATGGGCCTGGCCAGTTCGGGCGGCCGCACGGAGGCCTACGCCGCGATCCTGTTCTACCTGCTGACCTACACACTGATGACCAGCGGCGCCTTTGCCATGCTGGTCTATGCCAGCAGCGGGGGCAAGGACGTCGAGGATATCGAAGATCTGCGCGGCCTGGCCTGGAAGAAGCCCGCCGTGGGCATCTGCCTCGCGATTTTCATGTTCAGCATGGCGGGCATTCCCCTCACCGGCGGCTTCATGGGCAAGTATTTCGTCTTCAGCCAGGCCGTCTATGCCGGCGGGCCCTACCTTTCGCTGGCGATTATCGGTATCTGCACCAGCATCATCGGCGCCTACTACTACCTGCGCGTGGTAGCGGTGACTTACTTCCGCGAGGCCGACGATCGCCCCGTGCATGGCCGCGAAGACTGGGGCATCAAGTTCGCCCTTTCCGTCACGGTATTCGGCACGGTGGCGTTGGGTGTCTTTCCCCAGATATTCTATGACGGCGCCAAGGCCAGCGTGGAGCAGTTGCGGGTGGAAGCCCCGGCCGTGGAAGGACGCAACGGCCAGACCAGCCAGCTCGTCGACCGATAATTCTTTGAGCCGCGGTGCAAGGCGGCAGCGCTTCTTCCCAACAACAGTGCCCGGCACAGCCCGCCAAACTACAATCGCGCGCCATGGGTCTGCTTTCTTCCATCTTCGGATCCAAACCCAAGCCAAAGGCCCTGGCCAATACCCAGTCCGCGGCAGCTTCCACGGCCACAGCCACGGATGCCGCGGTGAAGCCGGTCGTGCAGGTGTCCGCCAGTCCTGCCCTCGCATCACCCCAGGTGCCCATGTCCGCCCCGACGCCCAAGCCGGAGTCACCCGCCGGGCCCGCTGAAAGCAAGCCCGGCGAGGCGTCGAGGCCCGCTGGCCCGGCCAAGGTACAGCCCAAGCTGGGCTTCTTTGGCGGCCTGAAGCAGAAAATCAAGGGTGAGGTGGATGAGTACGTCAGCGAGAAGGCTGAAGAAGCCCGTGAAATGGCCGAGGAGTTCCGCGCCGAAACCCTGGCTCAGGTCAAGACTCACGCTTTCGAATTGCTGGACATCACCGAGCAGCGCATCGACAAGAAGCTGGCCGAGATCGAGAAGATGCTCGATGACCGGTTGCAGCAGGAATTGCGCATGCGGCTGCGCGCCATGATCTGGACGCTGGCCTTTGTGCTGTTAATGGCCATCGTCAGCATCATTTACGTCTGGGCCAAGCAGCAGGCCGGACTGGACAAGGGCGAGGCTGCCCCGTCTTCGCAGCACTGATCGCCTTGGCCTGACGGCCGCACTTTCAGCTGCGCATCTGCCTTTAAACGCCAACGCAGGCCGGGGGGATTGGCCTGCGTTGGGTCGGATGCGTCCGTGGGTCGGGGGACGGACAGGACGCATCAATCCTTACAACGTATCTGCTCGTGCCATTCTTCCTGAAATTCCACAGTCAATTTCAGGCAGCCCGCGTGGCGCGAGGCTTGACGCGCACCAGGTGCCTCGGATCGGCCCAGTAGGTCATGGCCAGACCGTCATCTTCACTGGTCTGGACATAAATGCAGTCCGGGCCCAGCTCCGGCACGTGGTCAAGAATGACGCAGGCGCTGCCGAGGTTGACGTCCAGAACGCGGTCGCCCAGGTGCAGGCGCTCGCCGTAGGCGTCGGAAACCTTCTCGCGCAACATGCTGCGTGTGAGTGTGATAGTCATGGCAATATCCTCCCCGCGAAGGCGTGAAACCTTCCTTTGCGGCCGACTCGCGGCCATCTTGTTGTTTCGGGGTTCTTTGCGGCTGTGCCGTGGACCGTGATCCGTCGGGCCCTGCCGCGCCGGCTGTTTCAGTGCCGGCCCCTGTTTAACGATTCAGCGTCCGTCAGGTTCTCAAAAATCCGCGCCGCACGCCGAATTGTCTGTTTCTTGTTGAGTTGCTCGCTCTGTCCTGGGTGCTGCCTCGTCTCTCGTTCAAGTGCGTCTGTCCTGTGGTATGTCCCGTGATTCCCGAAATTCTTTCCGCGATTTCCGCTTTCGCCGCGCAGGAGATTCAACCGCGGCCCCGGTCCTGAGTCTGCTACACTCCCGCGCGACCTTTGGAGCCGTTACAGCTACCGCCCATGCGCACGACCCGTTACAGAGAGTTCGAGTCCGTCCTGGTGCAGCCCGGTGTGCGCCTGTTCGCGCTGGAATCGCGCAAGTACAAGACAGTGCGCTCCGACGTCTTTCTGCTCGAACCTCTCACCCAAAACAACGCCACGGCCAACGCCCTGCTTTCCTACGTGCTGCGCGCGGGCACCGAACACCACCCCACCCGACGCGATCTGGCTCGGGCGGGGGAGGAACTCTTCGGAGCCTCGGTCAGCGTGGGCATCACCCGTTTTGGCGATTTCCACGCCCTGGCCGGCCACGCAGAGTTCCCCTCCGACCGTTTTCTGCCCAAGGGCGCCCATGAGCTGCAGCGCGTGCTCGAACTGCTGGCGGAAATGCTCACCCGCCCGGCCCTGGCCCCTGACGGCACTTCTCTACGCGACGAAACTCTTACGCAAGAGAAGTTCCAACTCGAGCAGGACCTGCGCGGCATAGCAGATGAAAAGCCCCAATTCGCCATGCTGGAGGCCCAAAAACGCATTTATGCCGGCTCGCCGGGCGCGATTTATGAGGGCGGCCGCATCGAGGACCTCGGCGCCGTTACCGCCCGTTCCCTGCTGGAGCGGCATCGGGCGCTACTCAGTAACGCGCAGGTCATGGCCTTCATCACCGGCCCGGTGACGCCCACCAGGGCCCTTGCCGCCATGGCGAGTGCCATGAAACTCCCCAAGGCACGTCGCCTTCCCCTGATGCGTTCGCAGCGCCTGCCGGATCGGGCCCGCCTGGCGCGCGACAAGCTGTCGCAGGCCGTGGAGCAGGCCCACCTCGTGCTGGCCTGGTCCGGCGCTCCAGCCTACGGCTCCAGGGACTATCCGGCCGCCCAGATGGCTGACGCCATTTTCGGCGGCCTCTCCGTCTCGCGATTGTTCAAAGTCGTACGCGAAGAGCACGGTCTGGCCTATGCCGTCTCCACCCATCTGGCCGGCTCACGCGGCGCGCTGATCGGCTATGCCGCCGTGGCACCTGACAAGCTGGAGTCCGCCGCGCGGCTCATCCACCGAGAGTTGTCGCGGCTGGTGCGGCACGGTTTTTCGTCCGACGAGTTCGATGCCGCGCGCCACAGCCTGATAGAAGCCAAGCGCTCGCAGCTGGATTCCCTGGGGGTGAGGGTGGTTGACACGGTGTTCCAGACGGTGATGGGCTTTGCGCGCAAACCGGAAACAGAAATTCGCGCCATTGAGCGAGTGCGGCCCGAACAGGTACGCGCAGCGCTGAAGAGCCTCAAGCCCCACACCGAGTTTCGTCTGGCGCCGTAAGCCGCGCCTTGGCCGGCTCAGACAATGCGGGGCAAAGCCTCTTTGGCGGGCAGGCGGCCGAGCTTGTCAGGATTTCGCTGGGCGTCGATGCGGGCGATACGCTCGCCGTCGAAGTCAAACACGATCACGGAAGTCGCCTCGCCGTTTTCATACAGCACCAGGGCCGGCCGCTGGTTGAAGCACGCGGCACGCAACTCGACAGCGCCGTGGGGCATGCGCGAAAGGCCCAGCCAGAAGCGGGCCACGTGCTCACGCCCGCACACAGGCCGCCCGGCGGCCAGGCGCTTGCCTCCGCCGTCGCCCACGGAGACCGCGTCCTGGGCAAGCAGGCCGATCAGATCCTGCAAGTCCCCCTGTTGCACAGCGGCCAGAAACCGCGCCACAAGTTCCTGCTGCTTCCGGGGCGCCGGCGAGAAGCGTGGCGGCGCCTTGAGGTGCTCGCGGGCACGAGCGAGAATCTGCCGGCAGTTGGCCTCACTCTTCTCAATCATGGCCGCAATGTCGGCGTACTCGTATTCAAAAACCTCGCGCAGAAGGAATACGGCGCGCTCGACGGGGTTGAGCTTTTCCAGCACCGTCAGGAAGGCCAGTGTGAGCGACTCCGCCATGATGCTGGGTGCGTCGGCGCTGGAATCTTGACTTGTCAATAGCGGCTCCGGCAGCCAGGGACCCACGTATGTTTCGCGGCGAACCTTGAGTTCGCGCAGGCGGTCTATGCAGAGCCGCGTCGTCACCGTGGTCAGCCAGGCCCGCGTGTTGTCGGGCCTGGCTGCGGTTGCGTACCTCTGCCAGACATCCTGAACCGCATCTTCGGCGTCACTGACACTGCCCAGCATGCGGTAGGCCACGCCAAAGACATGGCGGCGATGTTCCTCGAATTCCGCGCCTTGATCCATGGCCTCGCTTATAGCTTTCATGCCGCGCTCCTTCTTCCAGCCGCCGGAATGTGGCAGAGCGCGCCCTCGCTGAAACCCTCGGCCTTCATGCCCAGCGCGTGATTGAACCGCGAGCGCTTGTTCTCCAGGGCCGCAAACTCCGTCAGTTCAATGATCTGCTGATCGGAGAAGTGCGCGCGCAGCCGCTCAAACAGGGCGTCGCTGACCTCCAGCGGCAGGCGCGTCATGGCCTCGGCATATTCGAGGGCCGCGCGCTCGGCCTCTGTGAACTGGCTGCTCTCCCGCCAGCGGGGCAGGGCCTGCAACTTGGCCGCTTCTGTGCCCCGCTTGAGATTGAGCGACTGGCTCAAGTCCACGCAGAATGGGCAGCCGATGAGCTGCGCCACGCGCTGCTCCACCAGTCCCTTGAGTGCGCCGCTCAGGGCGCGGGCCTTTTCCAGTTTCAACTCCAGCGCCGCGTTGGCGGAAAGCACCTGCGGGTGCAGGCACATCACTCGCAATGGCTCCATCACCCGCCCAAAACGCCGTTTCACCATCCAGAACAGCAGCCGCTGGTAAAGGCCGCGCGGCTTTCTCACTCCCTCGATTCGTGCCATGGCTGTCTCCTCGTTCCGCCATGATTGACGAATCAGCCCGAAGTCCTGTGACAGCCTCTCAGGATTTCGCGTGCACCGGCCCCTGAGCCACCACCCAGTCATAAAGCCAGCGCGGCACCAGCCGCGCCGCCTGAACGGCCAGGCCCATAGGCCAGGGGAAGTTGTAAACGCGCCGGCGCCGCTCCAGCGCCCCCAGAATTTTGCGGGCCGCCTTCTCGGCGCTCATGAGAAAGGGCATCCGAAAGCGGTTCTTGCTCACCAAAGGCGTCTCAATGAACCCGGGACATACCGTGGTTACATGGATGCCTCTGGGCCGCAGTTCCGCACGCAGGGCCTCAAGGTGATTGCTGAGATAGGCCTTGCTCGCGCTGTAGGCCCCGTTACCCGGCAGGCCCAGGTACCCCGCCAGGCTGGAGATGCCCGCGATCTGGCCGCGGCCGCGCGCCAGCATCGGCGGCAGCGCGGCATAGATCGTGGCCATGGCACCCAGGACATTGACGCCCACAACATGCTGCACTTCTGCAAACTCGAAACGATCCGGCCGGACCTCGTAGCCGACGCCCGCGTTGGCCACACAGAGGTCCAGGGGGCCCAGCTCGCTGACGACCCTGTCGTGGGCGGCCCTCACGGCCGCCGGGTCGGTGACATCGCAGGTCGCCACACAGGTCCGGGTCCCGCACTCGGCAGCAAGGGCGCGCAAAGGCGCCTCGCGTCGTGCCACCAGGCCGACCATGCAGCCGCGCCGCGACAATTCAAGCGCCAGGGCGCGACCGATGCCGCTGGAGGCGCCGGTCACCAGCGCGACGGAGTAGAGATAGGCCAAGGCGGCTCCCCTGTTGAACGGACCGGATGCAATCTAGTGCCGGATTCCATCAGGGGAAACGTGTGGCTGTGACGCTTAATGGGGCCAGGGGCGGGACCGGATACCCATGACGAAGGAACAGGCGAAGCTGAACGCCTTGTGCAACGCCTGCGCCGAGCGCGCATGGCGCCTGGCCTGGCACACGCTGCGCGACGCCCACGAGGCCTTTGATGCCGTGCAGCAGGCTTTCGTGGTGGCAGCGCGCCACCCCGAGCGCCTGCCGCCGGGCGATCCCTGGCCATGGTTTGCGGTGGTCGTAGTGAATGAGGCGCGAAATCTGAGGCGCAAGAAGCGCCCCCAACCCCAGGAGCGGCCGCCGGAACTTGGCCGCGCCGCCCAACCGGAGTCTGTCTTGGAACAGCAGGAGTCTCACGAGGCGTTGCAGCGGGCCCTCGACGAACTGCCCCTGGCGGAACGCGAGGCCATCGTGCTCACGCAGATTTCGGGACTGACCCACGCCCGCGCCGCAGAGGCGTTGGGCATCCCCGAGAAGACGCTTTCCGCCCAAGTGGCGCGCGGCAAGGAGAAGCTGCGGCGGCGTCTACAGCGGGACGATCAGTCGATTTCGGGTTATCTCGCACTACTGCCGGCGGGCGTGCCGCCGCAGGGATGGGAAAACGCACTGGCACTATGGAAGTCTGCCGCCTCGGCGGCGGCGGTACCGGCGGCGGGAGCCGCCCTGGGAGGAGCAATTGTGGCAAAGAAGCTGATGGCGGCTGCAGGTCTGGCGGTGGCTCTGGGTGTCGGGTTTGCGGGCGGAGTGGCGGTCAACGGCCACTGGGCATCGCCCGCGCCGGGAGAGCGGGCGGCCCGTGACGGTGCCGCCTGCTCGCCGGCAAGCCCGGGCGTGTTGCGACCAGCCGGTGCCCGACAGGACGAAGCCCCGGTGCAGGACGCAGCGCTGCGGGCCGCGGAGAAGGAGCGCGACGAGGCCCGTGCCGAAGCGGCAAACCTCAAGCAACGCGCCGGCACGCTGGAAGCCGAGCGCGACCGCTTGAAGCGGGAAGCGGAGAAGGCGCAAGCCGAACTTGCTCCCTACAAAGAAGCCGAAGCGCTGCGGGGCCCTACCTTCACGTTTGGCGAAGCGGGACAGCTTGATGCCATCCGCGAAGCGGACTGGAAGGAAATGGCAGAGGCCGACGCCGAGGTACAGCGCTGCCTCGTGACGATCCGCGAGTACCAGCTCAAGGGTGAACGGGCCCCGGATGAAGTCTACTTCAAACTGCAGGAGAACACGGAGCGGGTGCGCAAGTACGAGTATCGCACCATCCGCCGCCTGCCCACGGCGGCCCAGCACAACGGTGAACTGACCCATCCCATCTCCAGCACCAACTTGCTGGCGACCACCCTGAAGCTTGCCGGCCAGCCCCTGGACGAGCGTCAGGTGGCGGAGATAAACCGGCTGGGCGAGGAGTTTGACGCGCGCTTCAAGCAACTGCGCGAAAGCTACGGCGCCAACACGCTGCGCAGCCAGAAGATCACTGACGAGTTCCTGCTGAAGGGAGCCTTCCGCGACTCCATGCTCGGCGTGCTCAACGCAGCCCAGTATGCCGTGGCCGTGGAACCCAAGGTGTTCAAGATCGCCGGCCTGGACCTCCACTGCGCCACGCTCATGCTGATTCACACTTCGCCGGTCATCAGCGCCAACAGCGCCGACGAACTGCGCGGCAAGCTCTCTGAGGTGCTGGCCAAGCGCTACACGCTCACCGAGGCCCAGACGGGACAGTTAGGTCCGGCGCTGGATGGCTGGCTCGCGGCAGTCGGCGGCATTCTGGCTCCGGTCCCTGCCCACAGCTTGCGCAACTACACGTTTGAGCAGGCCGAGGCGGCATGCAAGGCCACGGTCGCGCTGCAGACTGAAATGCTGGCGCTGCTGGCACCGGGGGAAGCACAGCGGTCGAAGATCATGGAGGATGTGGCCATCTTCGTGCCGCGCGTGATCAAGGCGGACTAGGAGGTTTTGAGATCAGGGCTTGGGTGGCGCGCTTGCGGTCTATCGCGCGCTGCAGCCTCTGCTCGACCAGGGCATCGAACCGCCGGGCGACGACCGCAGCCACGGGAAAGCTGAGCACCAAAGTACCCACCAGAATCCAGGCGCTGTATTCTTCGAACCAGGACACACTCTCGGCCGCGTAGTAGCCCATGAAGCCGTACATCGTTCCGCCCAGCAGGGCCCCCAGCGCGCAGGAAAGGATGGTCCTCACCAGTCCCACGTGGCGCAAACCCGCCGCCGCAGGCACAAAGCGCCCAAACCACGGGATGAAGCGGCCGAGCACAAGAAAGGGCAGGGCGTAGCTGTTCATGCCCTCGGTCAGAAGGGCCAGCCTGGCCTTGTTCTTTTCACTCTTGACCAAACGGTCGAGCCAGCTTGCACGCCAGCGCCCGATCAGAAACAGGGTGACATCCGACGTCAGGCTTCCGGCTGCGCCCGCCAGAATCACGCCTCCAAGCCAGAACCCCTCGATGCGTGAGGCCAAGGCCCCGCCCACAATCACAAACATGGTCAGGCCCGAGTGGTCGGCCATGGTGCCGAACATCACGGCCCAATAACCGTACTCCCGTATGTAAGCCTCCGCTGTCGCCCAATCCATGGCGCGAAGGTTAGCAACACGAGCCGCACGCGACAGCAGAAGTGGGTGGACTGCCGCACCTCCCTCAGGCTCCCGGCCAATCAAGGACCTGCCTCACCTTCGCGGCAAGTTCGTGGGGCGAATACGGCTTGGGCAGGAACTGCACCCCGCGGTCCAGCACGCCGTGATGCACGATCACGTTGGGGGTGTAGCCCGAAGAGTAGAGCACCTTCAATCCCGGCCGCTGCCCCTGGAGAATCTGGGCCAGTTGCTTGCCGCTGATGCCCGGCATTACCACATCCGTCAAGAGCAGGTGCAGGGGCCCCTGCAGGGAAGCCACTTTGTCCAGAGCGTCCTGGGCCTGGGCCGCCGTATGAACGACATAACCCAGCTCGCTCAGGCTCTGGGCCGCGAACTCGCGCACCATGGTCTCGTCCTCCACGATGAGCACCACCTCGTTTCCGCGCGTTCCGCTGGCCTCCACGCGCGCTTCGCCCGGCGAAGCTTCGTCTCCGGCGCGCGGGAGATAGACCTTGAAGGTCGTCCCCGTGTTGACCTCGCTGTAACAGGTCACGTGGCCCCGGGCCTGCTTGACGATGCCATAGACCGTGGCCAGCCCCAGGCCCGTGCCTTTGCCCACTTCCTTCGTAGTAAAGAACGGCTCGAACACGCGTTGCCGCACGCTCTCGGACATGCCGTGGCCGGTGTCGCTGACGGCCAGCATGACATACTCGCCGGGGGCGACATCGCTGAGATTGCGCGTGTACTCCGGAGAAAGCACGACATTGCCCGTTTCGATAATCAGCTTGCCCCCGCGCGGCATGGCGTCGCGGGCGTTCACGGCCAGATTCATGATGATCTGGTTGACCTGGCCGGGGTCGATGAACACCGACCACAGGTTCTGCGACTTGTAGGTCTTGAGCTCGATGTCCTCGCCGATGATGCGGTTGAGCATGCGCTCGGCCTCGGGGATCAACTCCTGTAGGTTGACCCTGCGGGGTTGCACAATCTGGCGTCGCGCAAACGTGAGCAGCTGTCCTGTGAGCTCCGCCGCCCTTGTACCGGCGGACATGATGCTGCGCAGCGCATTGGACATGCGCGGGTCCGACGAAACCGCTGGCTGGTCGGACAGCAGGTTGGCATAGCCGATAATCACAGTCAGCAGGTTGTTGAAGTCGTGGGCCACACCCCCGGCCAGCAGGCCGATGCTCTCCATCTTCTGGGAGTGACGCAACTGGGCCTCAATGTGCTTTTGCTCCGTGATGTTGCGTGTGAACACTGCCACACCGTCGCCCACAGCCACCACCTGTTGTTGCAGCCACTTGGCATGGATGTTGTCGGCGTCGATGGCGAATTCCGCCGTCCAGGGCTTGCGCGTCTCGACGACCTCAATGTAGCGGTCAAGGAAACCACCGGTGCGGGTGACCGGGAAAACATCGCAGACCAGCCGGCCTTCCAGCTGCTCGCGCTTCATCCCCACCAGTTGCTCGATGGCCGCGTTCACCTGAACGATGCGGAAGTCTACGATGCGGTTTTGCCCGTCTCTCACCGCCTCCATCAAATCAAAGCCGTCGAGGCTGGCCTCGATGGCAGCCCGGAAACGCCTGTCACGGGCCTGGATTTCAGCATCGTGGTGTGCGGCAATGGCCTGCAGTTCCTGGCTGCGCATGCGTTCCAGACTGTCATGGGCTTCCTTCAGCCTCTCGTTGGCCAGAAGCAGTTCCCTGGCTTTTGCGACGAGGTCCTGTTCGACGCGCCGGGTACGAAGCTTCAATTCTTCGGTGGTGCGGGTCTGTCGCTCGCTTTCCAGTTTCAGCCGCACCAGCTCCGTCACATCCTCGACGCGGTGAACGATCCAGGCCACCTTCCCATGCTCATCGAAGACGGGAACGTTCAGGGGGCTCCAATAGCGCTCTTCAAAGCCGCCGCCTGCTGACTCCGGACGGCGGATGTCATAGCGCTGGACAGCCATGGTGTCCGGCACACGAGACTGGATTACGCGCTCCAGCGAGGCGCGCAGGTTGCGAGTACCGTCCAGAAAGGGGACTTCCGGATTGTCGGGAAAAACTTCAAATAACGGGCGGCCAAGGATGCCCTGGCGCGTGGTCATGGTCGCCTGAAGGTAGGCCTCGTTGACTGCATCAATGTGGAACCCCGGCGACAAGACCAGCATGGGGCTGGGCGATGCCTCGAACAGCCGGCGGAAATCCGGTGTCAAACGGTGCATGCTCGGAGATCCTCGCTGCCGATGCTATGCGCAGTTCTGAGGCGCCTGGGTTCTAGTAACCACACAACGACTAATTCGTGTGATACAGGATACGTTAGCTGAATAAAAATGGCAGATAATATCCAAAAATGCCGAAGTCCTCGCCCCAAGGCGAGGACTTGCTTGCGGCGGTGTCTGCTGAGACTCAGGTCGTGGGCTTGCCCAACATCGACGAGAGTTCGCGGCGCAGCCGCGAGTCCGTCTTGAACAGGCCCGTCAAAGCACGGGTCACTGTCATGGCACCCACTTTCTGCACGCCGCGCATCACCATGCACATGTGCGCGGCTTCGACCACAACAGCCACGCCGCGCGGCGCGAGCACTTTGTCAAGCGCATCGGCGATCTGCTGGGTAAGGTTCTCCTGGATCTGGAGGCGGCGGGCAAACATGTCGGCGATGCGGGGCAACTTGGAGATGCCAATGACCTTGCCCGAAGGGATGTAGGCAATGTGGGCTTTGCCGTAGAAGGGCAACAGGTGGTGCTCGCAGAGACTGAAGATGTCGATGTCCTTCACCAGCACGATGTCTTCATTCGAACTGTCGAACAGCGCGCCATTGACGATTTCACTCAGGTCTTCACTGTACCCCTTGGTGAGGTAGCGCATGGCCGCCTCGACACGGCGGGGCGTCTTGAGCAACCCCTCGCGCGAGGGATCTTCACCCAGCCCGCGAAGCATGCCCGTGACCAGGGGGGCCAATTCGTCCCCCGGCTTGATGGCGCCGATGTCCACGACGCCCCCAATGGCGCCGCAGGTCTCGGAAAACAACTGGTCTTCTTCAAAGAAATCGTCGCGAGAAGGTGTGGTCACGGTTAATGCCTTTCTACGTTTGTCCCGCGGGGCGGGAGTGTCACGAAAGAGCCTGGATCAACTGCCAATCCGTGCCGTTCAGGAAGCGAACCGTAGCACGCCATGGATAATAGACAAGCCTTGTCCAACATTCCAATGTAATGAAAATAAATTTTCGTTATAATAAAAGCGCGCGATTGTCCCTCGGGTTGGCGCGCAATCCTTTGAGCAATCCCGCTAACGCCGTTAACGTGCCCTCCATTCCATGACTCTTCACTTTCCGAACATCAACATCAAAGGCGATCGAGCGCGACTCCTCCAGCCCTATCGCCACGCCACAGAAGCTCTCAATGCCCTGGTGCTTCCGCCGGGGCCCCAGAACAAGCTCATGGCGCCCGTACTCAAAGGCCTCGCGCCTGGCCGCGTCGATGCCTGGGACGCAGCCTTCGCGACCTTGGGCCTGCGCTTTGCCCGCGAGGGCTTCTTTGCCCCCACCAACGCCTTTCTCGTCGCCCTGGATCGCGAGGGCTTCGTGCCTGCATCCCTCAGCACAGAGACGGGGGCCTGGGCCGGCGAAGAGCGGGCGTCTGCCCCGCTGTTGAGCTTTGCGGAGTGGGAGTTGTATCGCGCGCGCGGCAACCGCGAGCGCCTCACCCACGCCCTGCCCTTGCTCGCCTCCGACTTTGACTGGCGCGAGCAACACCAGCGCCTGCCCAACGGGCTCTACGCCGGCACCCCCGAGGCGTACCGCCTGGGCGTCACTTCCCGATTCTGGGTGGGCGGAAAGTTCAACGCCGATGGGGCCATCAAGGCCAGCTGGGTGGATGCCTCCTGCCTGCAGGCGCTTCACGCCCGCTGCCTGATGGACATCGCCCATGAACTGGGCGAGCGCGAGCTGGCCGCGCGCTTTGAATGGGCCATGCGTGACCTTTCTTCAAAGATCAACGCCCTGCTCTGGAGCGATGGCGACGGCTGGTATTTCGACCTGGACGAAAAGGGAACGCGGCTGGGAGTGCGCTCGCTGGCCAGCTTCTGGGCGATTATCTCGACGGTGGCCCCCATGGCGCGTGCGGAGCGGCAGATTGGCGCCTTGTCCGACGTGACCAAGTTTGAGCGCGCCCACCCCTACAGCACGCTTTCGGCCAGCGAGCGCGAGTATCGTGGCCGCGACGGCCGGCCCCTGGGGGTGGCGCGAAGCGATTTCAACGTGATCGGCTACGAAGCGCTGCACGCACTTGAGCGAGGGGCCCAGGCGGATTTCAACGCGGAAGACCATCTGGCGCGCGTGTCCCGCGTGCTGGCGGACACTCACGAGCTGTTCCTGGCCTATGACCCCGACCGTGACCAGCCCGTGTCGCAGGCAGACGGCGCCACGGGCGCCAACGCCTCGCTGACGGCGGCCTTGATGGTGCACATCGCCTTGACCTACCTGGTGGGCTTGCGGCCCCATGCGGGCAAGGGCGAGTTGCAGCTCCACCTGCGCCTGCGCGACGCCTTCAGTGTGGAGGGCTACCCCTTCAACGGCGGCAGCGTGATGATCGAGGCCCAGTCTGTGGGGGCTGCCCGGCGCAAACTCGAAGTCATGACCGACGTCCCCCTCAAGCTGCGGGTGCGAACCTCCGAGCGCACGGAAACCCACGACCTTTCTCCCGGCAGCCACTCTCTGCAGGCTTGAGATCTGATACATCGGGCGGGAACAAGGCGGCCCGCCTCACCGTTTTAGAATCCGGCGGTTCAGTCAGGCACGACCATGAAGTTCCAGGACTATTACGAAGTGCTGGGCGTTTCCCGCAACGCCAGCGAAGACGAAATCAAGAAGGCCTACACCAAGCTGGCCCTGAAGTGGCACCCCGATCGCCACCAGGGGGCGTCTCGCGCCGATGCCGAGGCCCGCTTCAAACAGATCAACGAAGCCAAGGAAGTGCTGCTCGATCCGGCCAAGCGCCGCAAGTACGACCAGTTCGGCCAGCACTGGGAGCACGGGCAGGAATTCACACCGCCGCCCGGCGCGCGTGGCCGCCCCGTGTCACCCGAGGAGTTTGCCAGCGTGTTCGGCCAGGGGGGCTTTTCGGACTTCTTCGCCAGCATGTTCGGTGAGGACGTGATGGGCCGCTTCGGAGGCTCGCGCGCTGGGCGGGCCACCAGGGCCCGGCGCGGCCACGACGCCCACGCGGAACTGCGTCTGGGCATCGGCCAGGCTGTCGCGGGCGGCAAGCGGGCCTTTGAACTTTCCACCGCCGTGGCCTGCCCCTCCTGCGGCGGCGCCGGCACCCTGGATGATGACCATGTGTGCCCCGCCTGCGCCGGACTGGGCAGTGTGCGCAGGCGCCAGACCGTCGAGGTGACCCTGCCGCGCGCCATTCAGGACGGCATGAAGCTGAGGCTCAGGGGCCTGGGCGATCCCGACGACGACGGCGGCCCCGCGGGAGACCTTTACCTGACGCTGGTGCTGGAGTCCGACGACTCCTACCGCCGACGCGGCCAGGACATTGAAGCCGACTTACCGCTGGCGCCCTGGGAAGCCCTGGAGGGAGGGCCCGTGGAGCTTCACACACTGGATGGCACAGCCACGCTGAACGTGCCGCCGAACACGGTGTCGGGCGCCAGGCTGCGCATGCGGGGCCTTGGGCTGGAGCAGGACGGCCGGCGGGGCGACTTTTACGCCGTGGTGCGCCTGGCCCTGCCTGAACCGCTGAGCGAGCGCCAGAAGCATCTCATCCAGGACATGAAGGGCGGAACAGTGCGCGGCGGCGCGCGCAAAGCTTGAGGATTGCGCCCGCGCGCCCCTGAACCGAACATGGGCCCATGACCACGATCGTCGAAGTGGTGCCTTACAACCCGCGCTGGCCCCGCGCCTTCGAAGAAGAGCGCTGCCGGCTGCTCGCCATGCTGGCCCCCGTGGACGTGATCGAGTTGATCGAGCACATCGGAAGCACGGCCGTCCCGGGACTCGCCGCCAAGCCCGTGCTGGATATCCTGCTGGGCGTTTCCAATCCGGCAATTCTTGACGTGTCAAGAGAAGAACCCTGGAACCCGGAACTGGACAAGGTCATTGAACCCGCGGGCCACCCCCTGCACGTGCAGCTGGTACGGGCTCTGGCGCGTCTGGGTTACGTTTACCGCGGCGAGGCCTCGATTCAGGGGCGGCTGTTCTTCCGCAAGGACACCGGCCTGGCCCGCACGCACCACATCCATGTCGCGCTCGTCGGCGGGGCCTTCTGGAAGGACCACTTGCTGTTCCGCGATTACCTGCGGGCTCACCCGGACTGGGCCAAGGCCTACGGCGAGCTCAAGCGCAAGATGGCCATGGAACACGGTCACAGCCGCCTTGCCTACACGGACGCCAAAGACCCACTGATCCAGGAACTGATGGCACGCGCCCAGGCCTGGCGCGAGCGCGGCCAGATCTGACCTGGCTTCAGGCCGCCAGCCACTCGGCCATGCGCAGGATTGCCGTCGTCACGTTGGGCGCCACGGCCTTGAGGAAAGTCTCGTCCAGGGCGCGCTCGGCGCCCCATTCCCGCGCCGCGGCAAGCGCGCGGGCACCGTCGAAATCCACGTAGGCCAGGCGCGCCGACAACTCATCGGGCGCGCGGCCAAATTCGCTACCGGGCAGAATCGCCACGCCGGTTTCCTGCAACAGGCGCTCGCAGAGCTGGGCTGAATGCCTGATTTTGCGCGCCCGCAGCTTGTCGCGCAGGGCCGAGAATTCCGGAAACAGGTAAAACGCGCCCTGCGGGCTGGGTACAGCCGCGCCGGCGTCGCTGAGCCTGGCCGCGCACCAGTGGCCCAGGGCGCTGAGTACACGGCGCGCCAGCACGAGGTATTCCTCGATGTCTGTGCCGCCGCGAAAAGCCCGCACGGCGGCGAACTGGATTGGCGCGCTGGTGGCCGTGTAAGTCTCGCTGCCGACGCTGGACATGGCATTCTGAAGCCAGCCCAGGTCGCGCGGAAACATGAACGTGCCCAGCCGCCAGCCGCCGGCCCCGCACCATTTGGACAGCCCGGAACTGATGATGGTGCCCTCGGGGTAATGGCGCGCCACGCTGACGTGCAGACCGTCAAACTGCAGCTCGCCGTAGATTTCGTCCGACAGCAGCACCAGCCGATACTGACGCGCCACGGCCGCAAGCTGCTCCAGTTCCGTTGGGCTGTAGGTGAGACCCGTGGGGTTGCTGGGGTAGTTCAGGATCAGCACCCGGGGGCGCTTGGGGTCGCTTTCGCAATGCTCAGCCAGTTGGGCCGGCGTAAGGCGATAGCCATCCTCGCGGCCGGTGTGGAGCCAGTGGATGTTGCGCCCGATAATGCGGGCCTGTGGCGCATAGCTCACCCAAGCCGGCGTCGGAATCAGGATGTCGCCATAAAACACAAGCTGAAGCAGGAACATCAGCTCCTTGCTGCCGGGCCCGATGAGCACGTTGTCGGCCGTGCCCTGCACACCCTGGCGCCGCCTGTGATACTCGGCCACGGCCTCGCGCAGGGCGGGCAGTCCTTTGACCGGAAGGTAATCCTTCTGGAAGGCGTTGGCGCGCAACTCCTCGACAATAGGCGCCGGCACGGGAAAGGGAGACTGCCCCAGCCCCAGCTTGAAAACCTGCCGCCCCTCCTGCCGTATGGCGTCGCTGCGCTCATTGATCGCGACGGTGGCCGAGGGCTTCATGCCGCGCACGTTGAGGTTGAGGTGAACGTCGGTTGCGGGCTGGCGTGAGGAAGTCATGAAGTCCTTTGAAGAATTCTCCGCGGCGGCTTCAAGCCCCGCAAAAAAAAATTCTGTTCGCGGCCTGTTGTGTTTGTGCGGCGAACCCCGCCTGCTTACACTTCGGCTGGCAGCCCCGGCGCGCACCTCGCAGCACCGGCTGCCCGCAAAAGCTGATATCAGGCCACCTTCAGGCCTGTGTGATGTAGGCCGAGTCGCGCGGAAGGGCCGCAACAGGGCCCACGACCGCTCCGCAGGACCGGCCCAGGGAACGACAACCGCCGTGAGCTTTGGGGCCTGATCCCCCGGGGCTGTTTCGTCGGCGCCGCCAGGGCGGCGCGAAAGGAGATCACTATGACTGCCACGCTTCAGTCCCGGCCGTTTCGTATCATCACCCAGCTCGACATCAGCCGCATTCCGCAGTTGCAGCACCTGGATCCGGACTTCGTGCTGTCCATGAAGGCCGTGGCTTCCGTGCTGCCCTTTCGCGTCAACAACTACGTGCTTGAAGAACTCATTGACTGGTCCAACATTCCGGCCGATCCCATCTTTCAGCTCGTGTTTCCGCAGCCGGGCATGCTGCATCCCCAGGACCTCGCTTCCATGCGGGCCCTGATCGCGTCCGGCGCGCCTCGCCCTCGCATCCTCAAAGCCGCGCGCGAGATCCAGCATCGCATGAACCCGCACCCGGCCGGACAGAAGCAGCTCAACGTACCGGAGATGGACGGCGAACCCGTGGCCGGCATGCAGCACAAGTACCGCGAAACCGTACTGTTCTTCCCCCAGGCCGGGCAAACCTGCCACGCCTACTGCACCTACTGCTTCCGTTGGGCGCAGTTTGTCGGCATCGAAGATCTCAAGTTCGCCAGCGGCAGCCCCCAGACCCTGGTCCGCTACGTCGAGCAGCACCCGGAAATCACCAGTGTGCTCTTCACCGGCGGTGACCCCCTGGTGATGAACTCAAAGGTTTTGCGCCAGTATGTGGAGCCCCTGCTAAACATCAGACACCTGCTCAGCATCCGCATCGGCACGAAGTCCGTGGCCTACTGGCCCTATCGTTTCGTCAATGATCCCGACTCCGACGACCTGCTCAGGCTCTTCGAACAGGTGGACCGCAGCGGCAAGAACATGGCCATCATGGCGCACTTCAGCCACCCGCGCGAACTGCAGACGGACATCGCGCGCGAGGCCCTGGCTCGCCTGGCCAACGCCAACGCCACGGTGCGCTGCCAGGCGCCCCTGATCCGACACGTGAACGACGACTGGCGCTGCTGGTCGGAAATGTGGCGCGAGCAGATCCGCCACAATGCCATTCCCTACTACATGTTCGTGGAGCGCGACACCGGCCCCAAGGAGTACTTCAAAGTGCCGCTGGCCCGCTGCCTCGACATCTTCCAGAAGGCCTACGCCACCGTCAGCGGCCTGGGACGCACCGTACGCGGCCCCTCCATGAGCTGCACGCCGGGCAAGGTGGTTATCGACGGCGTCACGGAGATTCAGGGTCAGAAGGTCTTCGTGCTCAAGTTCCTGCAGGGACGCAACCCGCAGTGGTCCGGCCGTATCTTCTTTGCCGCTTACGATGAAAACGCCGCTTGGCTGGATGATCTGAAGCCCGCCTTTGGCGAGGACCGCTTCTTCTTCGAACCCGAACTGGAGGCCATGAAGGCCAGCGGCAATGCGCGGGTGTGGCAGAAGCCCGGTTTCCCGGGCTTCGTCGAGGAGAATTGACGGTAGCTGCTAGCGCACTGCTGCGCCGGCCACGTTGATGACTATGCCCAGCACGATCCAGATCAGGCCGATGATGATGCCGGCATAAGCCAGGCCGACGCCGGCGTTGCGGCGCTTGGCCTCACCCAGCCCCACACCGCACAGGATGACGCCGACCAGCGGACAGATGAACAGCGAGAGAATGAAGCCGGCAATCACAGTACCGGGAATGCCCTGGGGCACGGGTGGCGCACCGTAGCCAAAGGGCTGGCCATAGGCCTGAGGCTGGCCGTAACCCTGCTGCGGGCCGTAGCCGGGCGGGTAGGCGCCGGGCTGCCCGTAACCGGCCGGTTGCTGGCCATAGCCCTGAGGTTGCTGCCCGTAACCGCCCTGACCGCCCTGCTGATAAGGATTCTGGTTATAGCCGCCGCTCATGGCCGCCCCTGTCTGTTGGTGAAGTTGAGCCGTTATTGTGAAGCGCGGCGCTTAAATTGCCAGTGGGCACCGTTCCAAACTTCGCGCGTCTGCTCAGGCCTGCTTGGCCATCTCCTTGAGCCGTTCGGCTCGTTCCCACTTGCGCAGGGCGAAGATCACCTCGTCCAGGCGTCCTTCCATGACCTGCTCAAGGCCGAAGTTCTCGTTGCAGCGATGGTCAGTGCAGCGGTTTTGCGGGAAGTTGTAGGTGCGGATCTTCTCGCCGCGCTTTCCTGAGCCAATCACGCTGCGGGCTTCTTTTCGTTCAGCGGCGATACGTTCCTGCTCGCGCTCGTAAAGCTTGGCCCGCAGAATGCGCAGCGCCTCGTCCTTGTTCTTGTGAAAGCTGGGCGTCATCTGGCAATCCACGAAGATACCCGTGGGAATGTGCCGCATCTGGCAGCGGGAAGCCGTCTTGTTCACGTTCTGGCCGCCGGGGCCGCCGGAGCGCGCAGCCTGGATGTCGAGATCGGCCTCATTGATCTTGATATCCACTTCTTCCACCTCGGGCAGCACGGCCACGGTGGCCAGCGAGGTGTGAATGCGGCCCTGCGTTTCCGTCGCGGGAACGCGCTGCACGCGGTGTCCGCCGGCCTCGTACTTGAACCATTTCCATACGTTGTCGCCGGTGATCGAGTAGGTGCCGGACTTCACGCCGCCGACTTCGCTCTCCACTTCATCCATTACCACGAGCTTGAACTTGTGCTGGGCGCAAAAGCGCGCGTAGGTCTCCATCAGCTCACGGGCAAACAGCGTGGCCTCGTCACCGCCTTCGGCGCCGCGGATTTCAAGGATACAGTTGCGGCTGTCGCTGGCGTCCTCGAGCACCAGCATGTCTTCGGCTTCTTCGGCCAGCCGGGCGAACTGGGGCTTGAGTTCCTTGAGCTCTTCCTCGGCCATGGCGCGCATTTCGGCGTCGCCGGACTTGTCAGCGATAATCTCCTCGTCGCCTTTGATCTGGGCCTCGAGCTTGCTCAGTCGATCGCAAACCTCCGCCAGCTCCTTGAGCTGGCCGCGCTCGCGCTGGACTTCCTTGAAGAGCGCCTGGTTGCCATAGACGGCGGGGTCTTCAATGGATTTGGTCAGCTCCGCATAGCGCGCTGCGCGCTTTTTCAGCATTTCAAGGACGACCATGACCTGCTCCCGCAATGATTCCTTACGTCAGCCAAATGAAAAGCGTGGCCGGGCTTGCGCCCCGCCACGCTCGATTTCACCGGGCTAACGTCCGCGACCACGGCCTCCGCCACCGGGGCCGCCGCGACCCTTCTTCTCTTCCTTCTCCTCCACCGGAATGATCACTTCGCGGTTGGCGCCCAGCAGGCGCTTGCGCTCCAGCGCCGTCTTGAGGTCTTCCTTGGGCGCGGCCACTTTCTTGACGTCCAGCTTCTGGGTGGCCTTGACCTTGGCCTTGTCCTTGTCCCAGGCGAAACGCTTGGTGAAGGCATCCACGCGGCCGGCGCTGTCCACGAACTTCTGCGTGCCCGTGTAGAACGGGTGGCAGCCGCTGCAGATGTCAACGCTCAGCGTTTCCTTCTTGTACATGATGTGGAACTTGTTGCCGCAGGTGCAGCTCACTTCGCAGAGGTGCACTTTCGGATGGATGTCAGCCTGCATGGGTCTCTCGCTCTGGCCCCCGCGGAACCGGGCGACAGGGCCTCATGGCCTGCCGCGCTTCCGGCCCTCCTTGGCGGGCGGAAAATTGGACGCGCAACTGTAGCGAGGAACGCCCCGCTGGCAAGGGGTGAGCAGGGGCGGGGTAAGGCTCCGGCGGCCGGATTTCTTCTGGAACCGGGATGCCCGATGATTCGTATTGGTAGTGCATCTGACGCGCACTAGACTGCCTTTGAGAACCCCATCGCCTGGGAGACGCATGCCGGAAAAGCGCGACCCATCTGCCGGCCGCCGCAACGTCATTCTGGCGGCATTGGCCGTCGTGGTTCTGGTGCTGATTGCCGCAGGAGTGGTGATCATTTCGCCGCCGGGCGAACGCGGCCGCCCCCTGCGGCCCGGGGAAGACTCCGCGTCGAGGCATTCCCGCAACAGTGATCTCTTTGAAGAAGAGGGGCTTGATGAAGCCCGGCCTGGCCAGCCCCGACCCCAGGACGGGGTCAAAACATCCAACCCCGCGGTCCAGGGCCAGGAGGCTTCGGAGCCCCGCCCCGCAGACAGTCGCGGAAAAGTGCCCGGCGCCGATGAAGCGGCGGACGTTGTTGACCCCGAAGAGATATCGGGTCCGGCCAAGGGCCACCTGATCATCCGGGTGACCGACCGCGCCGATGACCGGCCGGTGATTGGCGCCAGCGTGTATTTTCCGATGCGCGAAACCAACCTCGAAAGCGAGGGCGGCGAGATCCGTCTGCTGCCCGGCATGGCGCAAGGGGTCAAACGCACGAACAAGCACGGCATTGCGGTCTGGAAGGAAGGCGAACTCCATAGGTTGCCGGGTTCGGGATTCAAGACCGAGGGCGTGGCCGATATGGGCGTTGCCCGCCTGACCTCATCCAGCGTGGTCGTCACCGCCCCCGGCTACGCCGACCTGTTTGAAACTGTCGCCGTCCCCGCCCTCGATCCCAGGGGCAGTGAGGTCGCGCTGAAACTCTCCAGCGCCGTGCGCGTCTCCGGCAAGTGCCGCCTCAAGCGCGGCGGCAACGCCGCCAGCGTGCGCATCGAGGTGCGGCAATCTTCGCGCCAGGGGGTCAGCGCCAATCCGGCCAACGGCTTCACCGTCGTGGCGGACAGTCTGGGCGAGTTCCAGCTGAAGGTGGCCAACGATTACCTCTATCAGTTCGCCGTAAAGCACAGCGGCTATGCCCCCTACCTGAGCCAGGTGTTCGACTTTAAGCGTGACGAGCGCGAAGTCAGCATCGTGCTCGAGCCGGCGCAGGGCATCGAGGGCGTCGTGACCGACAAATCGGGCAAAGGCATCGCCGGCGCGACGGTCACCAGCGTTCACGAGCGCCTGGGGGTGGAAACGGACAGCGAGGGGCGCTTCATCTTCGATCTTGTGAAGGACCGCATTTACTCCAACGACATTCACCTGCGCATCACGGCCGCGGGCTATGCGCCTCTTTCGCGACAGGTCCTAGCCAACGACCGCAACGTGAAGATCGAGCTCTCACGCGAAGGCACGCTCAAAGGCGTGGTGGTCAATGAAAAGGGCAAGCCGGTCATGGAGGCCCGCGTTACGTGCCGCTACATGGAGGGCCGCGAGGAAATCTTCAGCGCCGAATCTAACGTCGACGGCGAGGGCAACTTCAGCTTTGCGGGGTTTGGCCAGGGAGTAGCCCGCCTCATCGCTCACACCCAAGACGGTCTGAGCAGCGAGGTGGCCCAGGTCAAGGTCGCGCCGGAGACGGAGGCCGGCCCCGTGCAACTCAAGCTCACGACCGCGGCAGCCATCACCGGCCAGGTTCGCGTCCGGGGCGGAGGAGGCATTGAGAAGGTCACCCTGGCCCTGAATGGCAAGCCCGTGGCCAGCACCGACGCCGAGGGCAACTTTTCAATCGCCGCGCTCGACGCGGGCGAGCACAGCCTGAAGGTCGTCAACCAGTATCCCATTGAAGACGGGCAGCTTCGCCAACTGCCGCTGTTCACGACCGACGGCAAGGCCTTCTATTACCTGCCGGCGGAGCGCAAGCTGAGGCTGAAGCTTGGCGCCAGCGAAGCCGTCATCTTCGAGTGCGACCCATTCGAGGCCAAGTTTGACCGCACCATCACGCTGCGCATCATCACGGTGCCGGCCGAAACGGCGACAGCCGTCGTCGTGACCATCAACCCGGTGTTCGGCGCGCCTCCCGCCGGCATTGAAATGCCCAAGCCCTATGCCTTCCCCGTGGATATCCCCGACGGCCGGCTGGAAACGCAAAGCAAGCTGCTCAACGGCGTGAGCTATGAGGTCACCTTTGTCCATCCCCGCTACTTCACGGCCACCCTCAACCACCAAGCCCTGGCCCAGGTGAAGGACGGCGAGACCGTCGAGGTGAGGCTCGAGCGCGCCTTCATGATCAAGGGCTACGTCAAGGACAGCCAGGGCAACGGTCTGGAGGGCGTAGGCCTGTCCAAGGACCCCGATAACAAGTGGGCCCAGAGCGCCACGACGGACATCCATGGCTACTTCGAGTTCGGCCAGTTGAAGGAAGGCGACTATGTGATCAGCGCCTTCAAGACCAGCTACTACCTCGAGCAGAAGGCAATCAATATTCAGGGGCGCGATCCGGACCTGCTTCAGATCCAGCTCATCAGCGCCAACGAAATCCGCATTATCGTGATGAACAACGGCCAGCCACAGCCGGGCGCGCGCTGCCACATCTACCGCAATGAAAACGACAGCAGCAACCCCGACGACTGGAAGGTCCACTTCGATATCGGCACGACCGACGCCAACGGCGTGAAAGTGATCAATTTCCACTGGCAGCGCAACTATCAGGTCGTGGCCCTGCATGGCAGCCGCATCGGCTACGTCAACTTCGACAACCTTCGCGAAACTCCCTCGCGGGAAGTGACCTTGAGTCTGGAGCCGGCCTATCAGTTATCAGGCCAGGTCGTCGATGCCCAGACCGGTGCGCCCGTGCCCGAGGCCTTCGTGCGCGCCCACATCGAACCCACCGGCGTTGAGGGCAAAGACGGCAACCTGTTCCAGACCCAGAGCAATTCAGCCGGCAGCTTCTCGCTTACGGTTCCCGCCGGGATGTACCACTTCTACGTGCCCCAGAGCACGCTTTACCGCCGCTTGGACACCACGGGCAACCCGGTGCCCCAGGGCACGACGGGCATCGCGCTGGCGGTGCAGCTGCGCGACGACATCCAGGGCAACTACGCCCAGATGGTCTCTTTCAGTTGCCCCGCATCCATGACGGCCGGGCAGGAGTATGAAGTCAGCGTCACGATGCGCAACTCCGGCTCCACGACCTGGAACTCCACGGGCGCCAACGCCTGGCGACTGGGCTCCCAGGCGCCGCAGGACAACAACACCTGGAACATCTCGCGCGTCAACATTGCCGCAGGCGTCGAGGTGCGTCCCGGCGAAAGCTATACGTTCACCTTCAACGTTCGAGCCCCCGCGACTGCCGGCCAGTACAACATGCAATGGCGCATGGTGCAGGAAAACGTCCAGTGGTTCGGGCAGTACACGCCCCTGCGGCAGGTTTCGGTGGTCGCGGCCTCCGGCGGGTAGCGCCGCATGTTTGCGCTTTGGCCAGTCAATACTCCCGGCGCAGAATCAGGAACGTCTGGCGGCCGGGCAGCACGTCCTGCTCGTGGCGCAGGTCAAAATCCAGCGCGTAAAGGCGCTCGATGAACTCACTGGGCTGCCAATAGCCGCGCCACACCTTGCCCGCGCCGGACTTGTGGGTTTCCAGCCCCTCGCCGCTGCCGATTTTCAGCCTGACACCCAGCACGCCGCCGGGACGGAGCGCGTCGCGCAGGCCGCGGACTGTGTCGTCAAACTCTCGCCGTTCTATGTGACCCAGCAGGGCATCGGCGAAGATGGCGTCAAAGCCGCTGCGGGTGAAGGGCAGGTGCCTCATGTCCGCGCAGACCAGCGGAGCCAGGGGCGCCTCTTTTCGCAGGTGCGACAGGGCGACCCGACTGAAGTCCATGCCAACCGCATAGGCCCCCTGCTCACCCAGTTCGTGAAGCAGCGCGGCAGCGGTGCCCCCCATCACCAGGCAGCGAATGGAAGGGCGCCCTACGTATTGATAGAGCAGCCGCGCCTGGTGCGTGAGGCCCGCAGCCGGACGCGGATCAAACTGGTTCAAAAGGGCGGCCGCGGCGCGCTCGTAGGTCTGGCGTGTAATGTCAGCGTTGCTGGGCATGAAGCCGTTTCAGATTCCGCGGGCACTGGAGCCGCAAGCAAGCATACATCCCCTGAAAACCCTGCAATGAACTGCTGAAAACGCCCCTTCCAACGGCCCGGTAAGGTAGCGCGACAGCCCGTCAGGATATAGCTTGCAGCCTGGAGAATTGGAAACCGACAAAGGACATGGCCATGAAGACCGCCGTCATCTGCGAAGCGCTGCGCACGCCCATCGGGAAGTTTCAGGGATCCCTCAGTTCGTTTGAGGCCCCCAGGCTGGGCGCCCACGTGGTGAAGGCGCTACTGGCTAAGAGCAAGCTCGACCCTGAACGCGTCGACGAAGTGATCATGGGCAACGTGCTTCAGGCAGGCCTGGGCCAGAACCCCGCGCGCCAGGCGGCGCTGCACGGTGGTGTGCCGCCCAAGGTGGGCGCCATGACCATCAACAAGGTCTGCGGCAGCGGCCTCAAGAGCGTGGCCCTGGCCGCCCAGGCCATTCGCTTGGGCGACGCCAGCTGCATCATCGCGGGCGGCTTTGAGAGCATGAGCAATACGCCCTACCTCCTGCCCGGCGTGCGCAATGGCCTGCGCCTGGGACACGGTCAGGCCATTGACGCCATGATTCACGACGGCCTGTGGGACAAATACAACGACTTCCATATGGGCATGACGGCCGAACTGGTCGCGGGCGAATACGGCATCAGCCGCGCCGAGCAGGACAAGTTCGCCTGCGAAAGCCACATGAAGGCCCTCAAGGCCATTGACCAGGGCGCCTTCAAGGCGGAAATCACTCCCCTGGAACTCAAGGGCAAGAAGGGTGAAGTCACCCTCGTAGATACGGACGAGGGCCCGCGCCGTGATACGACCGTGGAAGCCCTGAGCAAGCTCAAGCCGGCCTTCAAGCCCGAAGGGGGCACCGTGACCGCCGGCAACGCCCCCAGCGTCAATGACGGCGCGGCCGGAGTCATCGTGTGCGCGGAAGATGAGGCCCATCGGCTCGGGCTGAAACCCCTGGCGCGTATCACGGGCTATGCCACGGGCGGCCTCGAACCCAAGTGGGTCATGATGGCGCCCAGAGAAGCGGTCAAGAACCTCTTGAGCAAGACCGGTGTCAACATCGGCCACTTTGACCTGATCGAACTGAACGAGGCCTTCGGCGTCGCGGCCATTGCCCTGCAGCGCGAACTCAAGATTGACCCGGCGCGGCTCAACATCCATGGCGGCGCCGTGGCCCTGGGGCACCCCATCGGAGCCTCCGGCTGCCGCATTCTCGTAACACTGCTTCACGCGTTGAAGGGGCGCAACCTCAAGCGGGGCCTCGCCGGGCTCTGCCTGGGGGGCGGCAATGCCGTGGCCCTCAGCGTCGAGTTGGTGTAGCCGCCTACTTGGCCGTCATGCCCCCGTCGACGGGCAAGTCCATGCCCGTGAGAAACGAGGCCTCGTCACTGGCCAGGTAGACTGCAGCCAGGGCGACGTCGCGCGGCATGCCCACATTCGTCAGCGGATGCAGGAATGCCATCTGCGAGCGCCACTCGTGAATGCCGAGTTCGGCCTTGCTGCGATCGTGGAGGGGCGTGTCCACCACGCTGGGTGAAATCGTATTGAAGCGCAGACCCTTGTCGCCAAAGTCCACGGCGCAGCAACGGGAAAACATGGCCAGGGCGGCCTTGCTGGCTGAATAGGCAAGCTTGTCGGCGTCGGCGGCCTTGCCGTGGGCCGCTGATACACTGAGTACGCAGCTTCCGCGGCGCGCCAGCAGCATGGGCAGGCAGGCCTGGGTGACGAGAAAGGCACCGCGAAGATTGGTGTTGAACACGCGATCCCAGATCTTCAATTCCGTGGTCTCGAGCGTGCCGGGCTCAAACAGGCCCGCGTTATTGACCAGCACATCAAGCCCGCCCAGCAGTGAACTGGTGCGGGCCGCCAGGGCCTTCACGTCTTCGGGGTCGGTGACGTCACACTCCACGAAATGGGCGTGCGGCGTGACGTGATGCAGGGCCTCGACTGCTTGCTGCAGGGGACCCGGCCGACGCCCGCAAATGACCACGCGCGCGCCCTCAGCCACGAAAGCCTCCGCGATGGCGCGGCCAATGCCCGTGCCGCCGCCCGTGATCAGAACCCGCTTGTCCTTGAGTCGCTCGCCCATGGTTACTCCTGCCCCGCGGACCCAGTCTAGTTTTTGTTGGCCGCGCCGACACAGAATGGGCATCTTGGACTGATTCAGTCCAAATCGTATAGTCGGCAGTCAGGGCAACAGGGCGACGAATCGAGGCCATGCAGTACTCCGAGAAGATCCGCGATCATTTCCTGCATCCGCGCAATGCCGGCGAACTCAAGGACGCCACCGTAATTGGCGAGGCCGGCTCGCTCGCCACCGGAGACGCGTTTCGCCTTTACCTGCGCATCAATTCGCAGGATGTGATTGAAGAAGCCCGCTTCCAGGCCTTCGGCAGCCCGACCGCCATTGCGACCAGCAGCGCCCTGACCGAAATGATCAAGGGTAAGCACGTCGATGAGGCCGTACGCCTGAGCACGCGGGACATCGCGGCCTACCTCGATGGTGTGCCGCAGGAGCGCATGCATGCGCCGGTCATGGGCATGGAGGCGCTGGAAGACGCCTATGCCAAGTACCGGCGCCTTGAAACGCTGGACGAAGACGGGCAGTCCGCACGCATCGTCTGCCGCTGCTTCAATGTAAGTCACGGCCGTATCGAGCGCGCGATTCGCGACCACCACCTGAGCACCATTGCCGAAGTCACCCACCACACCAAGGCCGGCGGTGACTGCAACTCGTGCCACGCGGACATTGAAAACCTGCTGGCACGCGCCCGCGCCGAGCGCGCCCGCGCAGCCGAAGAAGAGCGCATCCGCACGGCCCGCGACAATGCGCGCAAGGCCCAGCCCGCGGGCGGCATCTCGGACTTGCAGCGCGCAGCGCTGATTCAGGAAGTGCTGGACCGTGAGGTGCGGCCGGGCCTGGCCATGGACGGCGGCGACATGGAACTAGTGAGCGTGGAGGGCGCCACGGTGCGCGTCAAGCTCGGCGGCCACTGCGTCAGTTGCAGCAGCAGCACGGCCACCATGCGCTACTTCGTGGAAGACAAGTTGCGCGAACTGGTGGACCCCGCTATTGAGGTCATTGACATCACCGAGCACGGGCAGGAGTTGCACGCACCGCCCATGCGCTGACCGCGGACTTCCATGGCCGACCTCCTGTACTTTGACAATAACGCCACCACGAAGCTGGCGCCCGAAGCCCGCGCCGCCCTTGAACCCTTCCTGGGCGAGCTGGTGGGCAACCCCAGCTCGGCGCATAACGCGGGAGGCCGCATCCTGCACGCCATGGAAAAGGCGCGCGAGCAAGTCGCCCTCATGCTGGGCTGCGAGACAGGAGAGATCATCTTCAACTCGGGCGGCACCGAGGGCCTGAACACGGCCATTGAAAACGCGCTGGACGCCCTGCCCACGCGCAAGCAGATCATCATTTCCAAAGTCGAGCATTCGGCGGTGTCAAACGTGGTGCGGCCCCTGGCGCGCAAGGGCTATCGCATCACGGAAATCAACGTGGACCGTTTCGGACGCCTCGACCTCGCCCAACTGAATCACGAAGTGGGCCATGAAACGGCCCTGATCGCGACGCTGTGGGCGAACAATGAAACCGGCGTCGTGGCACCCGTCGCCGAAATCGGCGACATGGCCAAGCGCGCGGGGGCCATGTTCGTGGTCGATGCCGTGCAATGCCCCGGCAAGCTGAAACTCGACATGAAGGCGCAGGCCGCCATCGACTACCTCGCCGTTTCAGGCCACAAATTCCACGCCCTGCCCGGCTGCGGCGCACTCTTCGTGCGAAAGGGTACCCCCTATCGGCCCCTGATCCGCGGAGGCAACCAGGAGCGTGGCCGCCGCGCCGGCACCGAAAACGTGCCCGGCATTGTCAGCATGGGGGCGGCAGCCCGCTGCATCAACGAACACCTCGATGCCGACATCAAGCGCCAGACCGAGCTGCGTGACATGCTGCAGTCCGGCCTGCTGGCAAAGCTCGATAACGTCATCGTCAATGGCGACGAGCAGTCCCGCCTGTGTAACACGCTCAACGTGGGCTTTGAGTTCGTTGAAGCCGAGGCCGTCCTGCTGATGCTGGATGCCGCGGGGGTCGCCGCCAGTTCCGGTAGCGCCTGCGAGTCGGGCAGCCTGGAAACAAGCCACGTGCTCCGCGCCATGGGCGTGCCGTTCACGGCCATCCATGGCAGCGTGCGCTTTTCGCTCTCGCGCTACACGACAGCGGCCGAGGTAGGAGCGCTGGTAGACAGCACGGTCAAGATCGTCAGGCGCCTGCGCGAGATCAGCCCCTTTGGGCGCGAAAAGCCCGCCCCGAAGAAGCCCGGGGACCTCGAAGCCCACAAGGCCTACTTCGCTACGACCTGAGGGCGATTGCCGGCCATCGACAACGCCGGCGGCTCAACGGAAAATGCCCCCAATGGATTTCGACCACCCCGTGGCCGCTGTGATTCTCGCGCTGGACGCGCACGAGGTGCCCCACGCCCGTCTGCTCGCCCGCGAACTCGCCGCCGACTGCGACAGCCAGACCATGCTCGTGCTTGGCGAGGCCTTCGCCGAGCGCGGCTTGGTGTCTCCACTGGCGGACCTGTGGCAGTACCGATGGTCGCGCCAGGGACCCGTTGAGGTCGAAGCCGAGGCCTACGCCCTGGCCCTCAACGCTCTGGCTGTCGAACACATGCGCGAAATGCGCTTTGACGAAGCCCGCCCTCTTCTGCTGAAGGCGCTCGAGGCCCTGCCGCAAAACCTGGCCCTCATCCAGAATTTCGCTTCCTGTTCCCTGGAACTCGGAGAGTTCCAGGCGGCGCTCGACGGCGTGAATGAAGCCGTGTCCCGGGCTCCCCAGGATCCCGCGCTGCACGAACTTCGCGGCCGCGTGCTCTATCAATCGGGAGATGTCGAGCTCTCCGTACCCGAGTTCACACAGGCTTTTGACGCCGGGCGGGCCTCGGCGGGCCTTTGGCTGCTGCGCGCCCTCTGCCTCGATGCCCGCATTGATGAAGCCATCGAGGACATGGAGAAGCTGCTCGCAGAGCACCCCGAGCGGGGCAAGGCCATGCTGGACCTCGAGTTTTCCGACCCGGGTTCGCCCCTGCAGATTCTGCGGGACGATGAGCGCGCCCGCCCTCTGTTTGAATGACCCAGCCCGCGGGCCGCAGTTGAAACTACTCCGGCGGCCCGCTACAGATGCTTGTTGAAGAAGTCCAGGGCCGCATCCACGGCCTGTACAAACTCTGCCGTGCGGCGGCGGAAAGGGTGCTGGGTGCCCAGCACGTGGTCCGTGTTCTCAATCGAAAGCAGGCGGGTGTTGGCGCCCCTCAGACCGTTGCTGTTGGCGGCCTCAAGCAGCGCCAAAGACTCTTCGAAGGCGACGCGCTGGTCATCGACGCCATGAATCAGAAGCCAGGGCACCTCGAGGCGGGAGGCCGCGCGGTGGATGTCAAAGGCCTCGGGATTTGAGCTGACTTCCTCGAAAAAAGGCCGGCCCACGCGCATTTCCTGACCCGTGCGCGCGTTGGTCAGCTTCATGTGACCGTAGGCCTTGAGGTGCGCTTCGACCTCGGCGGGCGGAAAGCGATTGGGCGTGGAAATGGCCGCCAGCGTGACCAGGGCACGGATACGCGGATCGCGCGCAGCATAGAGCACGCTCAGCCCGCCGCCCATGGAGTGCCCAAACAGGCCCAGGCGCGCGCGGTCCAGCTCACATTTGTCCGTCAGCAGGCCCCGCGCGGCAGCCTCCACCACCTGGCGCAGGTCAAACAGGCGCTTGCCCCAGGTGTCCCGCTCGAAGAGGTCGAGACGGTTGAACAGGTCGGTGTCGCCGTGAACGCCGCAATGGGAAAGGCTCACGGCGGCCGCCGCGATGCCGTTGTCGGCAAAGCCTCGCGCCAGCGTGGGGAAGAAGCCCCAGTGCTTGAAGCCCTTGAAACCGTGCAGAATCAGCACCAGCGGCGGCGAGCCCTCGCCCGCGGGGAGGTAGAGATCGCCCGCGATTTCCTCGCCGTCGGCGCCCCGCAGCAGGAAAGTATCATCTGGTGCAACCTTGGAAGCCATGAGTCGTCCGGGCAGTCCCCTGGCCGCGCTACTGCGGCTTATCAGGGTCCTGCACCTGCACTTCGTCCACCTCGGCCTCGCCCGCGCCTTCCTGCGCAGCGGCAAGAGAGGCCAAATCCTGCTGGCGCGGCAGCTCACTGAGAGACTTCAAGCCAAAGGCGCGCAGGAACTCGCCGGTGGTGCCATACAGAGCGGCATTGCCACGGTTCTTGTCGCGCTCGGTCACCTGGATGAAGCCGCGCTCAAGCAGGGCGCGCACGAGGTGGTCGCTGGAGGAACCGCGAATGCTCTCGATGTCGAGGCGCGAAATGGGCTGCTTGTAGGCAATCACGGCCAGACACTCCAGCACGGCAGGGCTGAGCTTTTGCGCCTCGCGCTCGCGAACCAGCTTGTTGAGCAGTGCGTCATGCTCGGGACGCGTGGTGAGCTGGTAGCCCTGGGCCAATTCCTGCAGCGAAAAGGCCGAGCCCAGATCATCATAGCGCTTGGCCAGCAGAGACAGGCACTGCTTGACGGGAATGACGCTGGGGACTTCCAGCAGGTCAGCGATACGGCGCGCTGAAATGGGCTTGCCGTGCACAAACAGCAGGGCCTCGATGCGCGCGGCCATGGCATCCGGCGGCATGAAAGAGGCCGACAGGGAGTCCCCCACCTGGGTCGCGTCATCGGCCCCGGCGGACTCGCGGTCTTCCGGCGTGTCCGCTTCAGGGTTGGATGAATCAGGCATCATGGTTGTCTAGTGGACGGCGTCGGAAATCAAGACTCGAAATGGAAGGCCGCGCCCAAGGCTACACGCTGCCGCCCTTTTTGCATTTCTCAATTTGAATTTTGCGTCGCCCCTACTTGTCCGGCTCGCAGTGAACGCCGGGCACCCTGAACTCCATGGTGTAAACCCCGCGCGACATGACCACCCGCACCCAGCGGCCAAAGCGGTCGTCATCGACGTCCGGAAACGCCAGAAACTCGGGTCGGCGGTCAAAAAACTTCGCGGTGTTGGCCAGGTTTGTCTTGTTGCGCTTCACGATGTGCCAGCCATAGGCGCTCTTCACGGGCTTGGAATACTCGCCGTCCTTCAAGGCATAGGCGGCATCCGCCACTTCTGCGGCCAGTCCGTCACCCTTGTAATGCCGCGGCAGCTTGCCGCCCAGGTTGGCCGAACCGATGTCCTGGCTTTCCTTCACCGCCAGATCGTCCCAGTTGGCGCCGCGCTGCAGCCGCACCCAGACGTCCTGGGCCGTCGCCTGGGTCTTGCAGAGGATGTGGGCGAGGTCGTAGCTCTCCGTCGAAGTCTCGAAGTAGTTCACGATCAGGCGCTTGAGCAGAATAATGCGGGCGCGCGAGCCCAGGTAGGCCTCCAGGCGCTCCTGCGTGAGGTTCTGGCTCTTGAGCCACTCCTCCCACGGCACGGCGCCTCCGTAGCGGTCCTGCACCTGCTTCTTCATCTCGGAAACCTGGCGCTTGACCTCGAGATCGATTTCCAGCTTCTTGATCTCGCAGCCGATGCGCTCGGCTTCCAGGTCCAGGAGGTTGACGTGCACAAGATAATCTACGGACTTGGTCAGGACCTTGTAACGCTCATCGGGAATCAGCGCCTCGAAGTCGTAGATGCGGGCAATGAGCTGTTCCGCAGTGACGATGCGGTTTCCCACCCGTGCGACTTCATTGACTTTGAGCGTGGTCTTGGGCTTGTCAGCGGGTTTCTCGGCCCCTTGAGCGCCCACCAGGTATCCCGCAGAACTGAAAAGGCCGGCCAGCAGCGCCAGCGCGCCAAGCCTCAAGGCGAAACGTCGCAACATGGTCTCTCCTGCTTCGTCTGAATTCGGGGCCCGCCCCATCCTACACAGGCGCAACGAAACTTCACCCGGCCGGCAAGTGGCTTTTCAACAGGCCAAGGCTTGGCTTTCGCCGGCCTGGCCCCTTCGCTAGACTTGGCACCAAAGGGACTTCCCGTGGCGTCGCAGCGACAGAACCGTGACGAGGTTGACCCCCTGCCGTCGGGCCCGCCCGCGGCGTCTCCGGACCTTGTACCGGAGCTGGACCCCGACGCGCCCGACGACAGCGCCAGCGAAACCCGCGTGCCGCCCCCTGCGGCTCGTGCGCCGGCCACCGGTCACCTGCCCCCGAACTCCAAGCCGGGCACCGCCAGCCCCATGCGCGCTCCCGGATGGGACAACTCGGGCACCCTGCCGCGCGAGGCCGTGGAGCCCCCGCGCGGCGTTTCACCACCCAAGCAGCGTCCCGTTCTGCCCATCGCGGCCCGCACCGCCACGGATTCAGTGCCCGTCAAAGTTGAGTCCGCCGCGGCCCTGGAGCCGGTGCAGACGGATTCGGCCAACCTGCTGCACCCCGTGCAGGTGGACATTCCGGCGCCCCCGCCGCCCTCCACGGAAATCAAGGCGCCGGCCCCAGGCCAGAAAAAGATCGAGTTCTCGCCAGAATCCGCCAATGCCGTGCTGGAGGTCACCGCCGAGCCGCCCCTCGAAACAGCGGATATTGACACGTCAAGACCCAAGGGCCGGTCGCCCAGCGGCTTTCGCGCCGAGCCGCCGCCGCGCCCGGAAGACGACTTCCCCGAGACCACCAGCGACTCCGCCACGTCCGGCACAAGGCAGGACACCGCCGAACGCGCCCTGGCCAACCTGAACCTCGACGAGGAGGAAATCCCGCCCAGCCCCGAGATCACCAAGCGCTTTGACGTGATCCTGCAGCTGGGCAAAGGCGGCATGGCCGTGGTCTATCTATGCCGCGACCCGCGCCAGAAGGGCAAGATCGTCGCGGTCAAGGACATACGCACCGAACTCAAGCCCGGCATGCGCATGGCCGAGCGCGTCGAGCACGAGGTGATGCTGCTCAAGGAACTCGATCATCCGCGCATCGTCAAGGTCCATGACCTGCTCAAGTTCCCGCGCGGCTCGGCCATCATCATGGAGTACATCGACGGCCTGCCTCTGGACCATGAAATCGGCGCGGGGCGGCGTATCACCTGGGATTTCGGCGTGCGCATCCTGCGCGAGATCGGCGATGCCCTGGCTTACGCCCACTCGCGCGGCGTCATCCACCGGGACCTCAAGCCCGACAACATTCTCTACTCCGAACGCCACAACATCATGAAACTCGTGGATTTCGGCCTGGCGCGGCTGTACGGCGAAGAGATCGATGTGAGCATGACGCGCACCGGCATGGTGGTGGGCACGCCCCATTACATGAGCCCCGAGCAGGTCAGCGGCAAACAACTCGACCAGCGCAGCGACGTCTATTCGTTCGGCGCCACGTTGTACTACCTGATCACGGGACAGCGCCATGTGGAGGGGTCCAACATCATGGACATCCTCGAGCAGCAGCGCTCGGGCGAAATCGTTCCGCCCAGCTACATCAACCGCGACATGCCGGACTGGCTGGCTTACATCATCGGCAAGATGATGGAGATCAAGGCCGATGACCGTTACCAGAGCATGGACGATGTCCTGGCCGACCTGCGCGCCGCCGAGGAAGACCCCGTAAACTTCGTGAAGAACAACCCCCGGGGTCCCGTCAAACGCTACGGCAGCCGCCCCCTGATGCCCTATGAGCCCGAGCCCGAACCGCCCCTGACGGACACCGCTGAAGAACGCCGCCTTCAGGCCAAGACGGCCCGCATACATGAAGAGGGCGCGGCGGCAATGGGCCCGCCCACGGCTCGCGACACCGACAAGCCCACTCACCGCGTGAAAGACCCGCGCATCGTCGAGGACCTGCCCAAGGGCGACCCCTCGCTTACCCCCCCTCCGGGGCCGCCCCTGGCCGTGGCCCAGCTCATGGAAATCTCGGAGCTGGTGCGCGAAGTCAGCCACCGCCTGCAGCGCACGGAGGACAAAGTCGAACAGCAGACCTTCAGCCCCCTGGCGCTCTTCCTGATTGTGCTGCTGAGCTCGCTGATTGCGGCGGCCATGGTGGCAGGGTTGATTCTTTACCTGCACCGAAGCGGTCAGATTTCCCTGCTGGTTAGCTGACAGGGGCGGCCGGAGGCCGCCCCTGTCAGTTCTTGGGTCGCATCAGTTGCCGCTGGCCCCTGCGTCCGGCGCGGTTTTCACGTAGACGGCGCGGTAGCCCTTGATGACCGGGTTGTCAATCTTCTGGTTCACCGTCTTGCAGCCAATCTGGTCCAGCTTGGAAGCGTCGTCCTTCTTGAAGAAGTGGCGCAGCACTTTCAGGCGGCAGATGGTTTCGCCCTTCTCGTTGAGCACAATCAGTTCCGAGCCCTCGGGCGGGGCATCGCCGCTCACGGGGTTCACCAGCACGTTGCTGGCTTCGCCGGGCTTGCCGCCGCCGGTCACCGCCGCCACTGTGCCCTCAAAGGAATAAACACCCTCACGGGGAGGCTGCTCGACCTTGGGATCCTTGGGCGTTTCCGTGCCCTCGGGAAGCTTTGCGCCGCCCTTGCGCAACTGTTCGACCAGGTCGTCGTACTGTTTCTTGATGTTGTCGCGGTCGGATGTGGCGTTCTGCAGATCCATTTCAAGCTGGGTCACCTTGTCGCGCAATTTGCGGTTGCTTTCGACGGTGGCGCTGGACTTCAACTCGGCCAGTTCGGCGCGCAGCCGGGAGACTTCGTCGGCCGTTAGCAGCGAGCGTTCCTGCTCGGCCTTGAGGTCGGCCTGCGCCTTCTTGTGGGACTCCTGCTCGGCCCGCAGGGCGGCTTCCGTTTCGAGCAGCTTCTTCTGGATATCGAGGACCTGGTTGGGGTCGACGTTCTTGACCTTGCCCTCCAGCGTCTCGATCATGGCCTTGAGAGCCACGAGCGCACTCTGCAGCTCGTCCACCTTCCTGAGCTTGGTTTCCAGCTCGTCGGTGCGCTTGCTCTGGGCCTTGGCCGCCTCTTCCTGCGACTTTTCGAGGTTCTTGAGGCCCGTCGCGATGTCACCGCTGATGCTGTTGAGCTTGCGGTTCACTTCATCCAGGGACTCGCCGCCGCCCTTCTGCTGCTGGGCCAACAGCAGCTTGGTCAGGTCTTCGTTGCCTCCCTGCTTCTTGAGGTTCTCCAGTTCCGCCTGCAACTTGGCGTTCTGAAGCCTCGCTTCGTTGTCCTGGCAGCCGGCCAGGAACACCAGGGCAACGGCCAGGGCGGCCAAAATCAGGTTCCGCATGGGTGGAAAACTCCAGGCATGGACGCTTGTGTTCGGGGTGCAGCCCGCGTCCCTTCTTGCTTCGGGGTCAAGCGGGTTATTGAACCAGACTGTGGAAGAACGGTCAAGGCGCGCCGCCACATCCGGTCATGGGCACGGCCTCAAAGCCCCGGGCTACAGCCCGTTCATGACGTAGTCGATGAGCCGCGTTCCATCGTCAATCTTGATGCCCGCGCCCTCGGCGTTGGCTTCAGTCAGGGTCAATTGCGAGCGGCTTTCGACGCCCGGGCCCCACATCATGAAGGGCACCGGCCGGTCGTCGTGCTGGCGGTTGTCCACGCGGCTCATGAGCGTGGGAACGACGGTCAGGCGCACGTCGGTGGCCTTGTCCAGGACCTTGAGCACGGGCTTGAAAAAGTAGCGATCAATCAACTCGATGCTTTTGACCTTGCCCGGCGTGTCGCCCCGGTGGCTGTGCTCGTCGGGGTAGCTGAAATGGGCCATCACCAGCCCGTCCTGATTGAGCGCCGAGAGCGTGGAGTCGCAAATCCGCTTGATCTCCTCCGTCTCGCTGGCCCGCGACTCCAGGTTGTCCACTTCTACGCGTTTAAGGCGGCCGCTGGGGTCCGCCAGACGCGGAATTACGGCGCCGCCCGGCGCAACCACCTGAATACCCGCCGCCACCGCCACGCCGCGGAACAGGGGCGAATAGGAAACCAGTGTGGCCTCCAGCCCGAAGGTCTTCTGGAAGCCCGGCACGTCCACGGCCGTGCCCCCGCCCCAGGGCCATATGGCGTTGGCCGGATTCTGCTTGAGGTCCAGGCGAATGCGGTTGATCTCGTGCTTGGCCAGCACCAGCGGGGCATCTTCAATCAGCTTGCGAAGCACCTCGCTGCCGGGGCCCTCGGGCATGCCTTCTGCCGTCGGCAGGTTCAGCACGTTGAAGGGATTGACCGTCGTAGAACCTTCAAAATCCGTGCCTTCCACCACCAGCAGATGGTTGTGGCCATGTCCCTTGATGAAGCGCAACTTCGGATTGTTGAAATGGCCCTCGAGCGCCTTCAGCAGCGCGGCGCCTTCGTCGTCCGTGAGGCCGCCGGCCCTCGTATCCACGATCTTTCCATCAGCCACGGTCACGAACTGCAAGCGAAACGCCCATTCGCCATCAGCCAGCACAATGCCCGAAGCCAGCGCCTCGTAGTAGCCGCGCCCCGTTAGGTAAGGCCCCGGCGGATAGCCCAGGATGGTGAAAAGAGCGGCCAGGGTTTCGGGTGCCTGACCCTTGGGCACGGTGCGGATGGTCCCGAGTCGGCCGGCCAGGGCCAGCTTGTCGATGGCGGGGGTATTGGCGGCCTCAAGGGGGGTCTTGCCGCCCAGTTCGCTCTGGGGCAGGTCAGCCAGGCCATCAATCAGGACCAATAGATAGCGCATAGGTGGCGTCGAGCCGCAAAGCGCAAGTATGACGGAATACTGCCCTTACGGATAACGTTCCGTTACCGGAGCATGGGACGATAGCGGCTTGCCTTGAGCATGCAAGCGCCGCACAAGGAAAACTGTGGGGCGCGGGCGGCAATGCACGTTAACATGGGTACTTCTAAAGCCTGACCAGGTGACCGGATGAAGCAGATTTCCCTTGGGCTGGTGCTCTTGCTGCTAGCCTCCACGCTGGGCGCGCAGGCCGAGCTGATTCGCGCCAAGGCCGTCCTGGAGCCGGTAGACCCCAAAGAAGGCAAGGCAGTCCCCGGCGGCGAGGTGAAGCTGCGCCTCCAGTTCGAGGTAGACAAGGGATTTCACGCCTACCACAAGGACAACCCGGGTTACAGCAAACCCATCAGCGTCAAGTTCAGCGAGCTTTCGGGCCTCACGGAGGTGGGAGAGGCCCAGTGGCCGAAGTATCACGAGGGCCACCCCGACCCCAAGGACCTTTCCTGGGTCGAGTACGAACTCAGCGGGACCTTCGAGATTGTGTACAACTTCAAGGTGCCGCTCGCGTCCAAAGGCACCCTGAAAGTCTCGGGCAGCTACGAGGCCCAGGTCTGCGACGAGAAGGGCTGCACTGATCGCAGCGGAGAGTTCAGCGCCAGCCTTGACGTCTTTGATGCGCCCCGAGCCACGCCAGGCGGGGGCGACAGCGAGGCGCTCAAACGCCTCGAAGATAAAGTCGAAGCCCTGGCCCAGGAGCTCGGGTCCCATAAGAAGGACCTCGAAGCCATCCGCAAGGCCAACGAGGAGCTGAACAAGGCCCTCAAGGACTTCATCAAGTCGCAGCAGGAGAAGGCCGGGCCTTCGGGCGAGAAGGACGACCACGGGTTTTATGTCAGCTATGATTTCGCCATCGCCGAGGCGCGCAAGCAGGGCAAGCTTTTGCTGATTGACTTCAACGGCGAGTACTGAACTGCATGCCGCCGCATGGAGCGTGAGGTCTTCACGCTGCCGAAAGTCAAAGAGCTGCTGGCGAAGTTTGTTGTGGTGGGCCTGAAGACGGACATCAAGGACTCACGCATCAACGAACTCTACGCCAAGTACAAGGATCCTGAAGATCCTACGATCCCCTATTACGTGGTGCTGGACCACAACGAAAAGGCCCTGGGCGGCATCCATGCCACCCTGGGCCCGGAACCCAACGGCGACGATGACAACGGCTTGCCCCCCTCGGCCTTCGTGAAGTTCCTGGAGGAAATGAGCGCCAAGGGCGTAACCGGCGACAAGCCCGTCGAGCCCAAGCCTCAGCCCAAACCCGCCGCGGACAAGCCGCCCGCCGCCCAGCAGGGTGATGCTCAGGCCGAAGATGAGGGGCCCACGTCATTCACGGCCCTGTGGAAGTTTCTTCTGGAGGCCTTCGTTGTCGGCTTGATCACGCTGCTGACACCCTGCGTTTTGCCCGTACTGCCCCTGACCATCGGCTTCTTCGTCAAGCAGGCGGAGCAGAAGCGTCCGCCACTGATCACGGCCGGCATCTACTGCGGCGTCATCCTTGTGAGCTTTACATCGATTGGAGTGCTGGCGTCCCTGCTGCTGGGGGCTTCCGGCGCCGGAGATATCGCGCGCAGCTGGTGGCTCAACCTGGGCCTCGGCATCCTGTTCATTGTGCTGGCCCTGAGTTTCCTCGGGCTGTTTGAACTGCGCATGCCCACCTTCCTTACTTCCAAGGCGGGTCAGGCACAGTTCCAAGCCAACAAGGCGGGCAAGGGCTATGTCGCCGCGATGATCAGCGGCACCTCGTTCACCCTGATTTCGTTCTCCTGCACGGGGCCCTTTGCGGCCTTTGTGCTGGCCCGCGCGGCTTCGGGCGATGTCATCATGCCCGCCTTGGGGATGTTCGCCTATGCGTCAGGCATGGCCCTGCCTATTTTCATCATGGGCCAGTTCCCCGCGCTGATCAAACAACTGCCCAAGTCCGGTGGCTGGATGAACGCCATCAAGGTGGTGTTTGGCCTCATCGAGCTGGCCCTGGCCTTTGCTTACCTGGGGTTTGCCGAGCTGGCGCTTCGGGGCTCTGCCCCGGAGATCTTCTCCAAGAATCTGGTCATTGCCGTGTGGGTGGCCTGTTCCGTGGCGGCGGGCCTGTACCTCTTTGGCCTGTTCCGGCTCCCCCATGACCATGACCGCATTGAGCAGATTGGGGTGTTCCGCGCCATCTTTGCCCTGGCTTTCTTCTGCCTGGCGGCCTTCATGCTGCCCATGCTGTTTGGCGCCCCGCTGGGCAACTTCGGAGCCGTCATACCACCCGGCGCCAAGGACGCCCCCTCGGCATTTGGCGGCAAGGGTGGCGGCGAAGGCGGCGACCATCTCAAGCCACCCGTCAAGTCCATGGACCAGGCCAAATCCGAAGCCGCCAAGACGCAAAGGCCGATCTTCATCGACTTCACGGGCCCTGCGTGAAAGGACTGCCTGTGGGTTGAGGAGAACATTCTCCGCAGCCCCAAAGTCAGCCGTGTGCTGAATGACAAGTTTGTGTTTGCCGAGATGTGGGTGGAGCGCGGCAGTGAGGGCGAAGCCGTGCTGAAGGGCCTGAAGTTCAGCTCAGCCCTGCCCCAGTACGCCGTGGTCGACGCGGAAGGCAAGCTCGTCTCGCGCTATGACCGGCCCCAGAATGTTGCGTCCATCACGCCGGACGCCTTTGCCGCGTGGCTGGAAGAGAGCCTCAAGTCGTACCGGCCCTGACCGTGCCGCACGCATGACCGGGAAGCCGCCTGCAGGGCGGCTTCCCGCGTTTTGGGCCGGTTCTTTGGGCGTTCTTTTTGGTCAAACGTCAGGAAAGGGGTCGTTATCTCTGGTAAACTCAGGGGGATGCCGACGGGTGAAGACACACAGAAGGTCGTCAAGGCCGCTCCCGAAGACCTGGCCAAGGCCACGCGCACGATTGAAATTGGCGGCCCCCCCGCAAAGCGCATCTATGACCAGATGTCCCTGGTCGCCCTGGTGCTGGACGAGGAACTGCGCATCGTGCGCTTCAACGCCGCCGCCGAGCGCGCCCTGGGCAAGCGCTTTGACCAGGTGCTCGGCCGCCCCTGCTTTGACGCCCTGCCCGACCTCTCTGAAATCGCCGACTGCAGGGCCTGCGAGCGGGCCATTGCCATGGGCATTCCCACGGAGGTCAAGGACGTCGAAATCTACGACCACGCCCGGGGCAAGCGCTTCACTTTCGATTTCCAGATTGACCCCATCGTGGGCGACAACGGCAAGCTGGCCGGGGTATCCATGATCGGCCTGGACGTGACCGAACGCTTCAAGCTGCGCAAGCGCCTGGCCCGCCACAACGAAGACCTCAAGACCCTGCACGCTGTCAGCAATGCCCTGCGCAAAACGATGGATCTCGAGAAGGCCTTCGTCATCATCGCCAGCGCCCTGACCAGCGAGGCCGGCGGCGGCTACGACAAGGCCCTCATCCTCGTGTGCGACCAGGACCGCGAGCACCTGCTGGGGCGAGTTGCCGTGGATTCCCTGGGGCTGGACACGGCCGAGGGCATCTGGCGTTCGCTCACCACACATGACGGCCCCCTGGACAAGATGCTGGAGTCGGCCTTCCCGGTCCTGCATCGCCGCTGGGGCGCCCTGACGGAAAAGGTCAAGCGGGTGAAGGTGCCTCTCGACTCTCCCGACAGCCTCATGATTCACGCCCTGCGCACGGGCGAGCCCGTCACACACGAAACCTGCTCCGAACAGGGGCTCGAACACCTTCACCTTCACCTGCACCCGACGCTGGCCGAGCATTTCCCGATGACATGCTTTGCCGCCGCGCCGCTGAAGACGGATCAGGACGCAATTGGCGTGGTCATTGTCGATTCCTCCAGCCGCCCCCGGCGCTTTTCGCCCGAGCGCCTGAACATGCTCAAGATGTTCGCCAGCCAGGCCGCGCTGGCCATCAACAACGGCCTGATTTTCCAGAACGTTCTCGCGCGGGCCCAGAAAGACAGCCTGACTGGCCTTTACAACCACGGCCACTTCCAGGAGACCCTGCGCGCGGAAATCGAGCGCGCCCGCCGCTACGGCCAGCCCCTGAGCGTGGTCATGCTCGACATCGACCACTTCAAGAAATTCAACGACAGCTACGGCCACCAGACCGGTGACAACGTGCTGCGCCAGACCGCGCAGGTCCTCACGGCCGGCGTGCGCGTCACCGACCTCGCCGCGCGCTACGGCGGTGAAGAATTCGCCCTGCTGCTGCCCCACACCAGCCTCGAACATGCCATTGACCTCGCGGAGCGCACCTGCGCCGGCGTCGCGCGCAAGGTCGTCGTGGCCGGCCCCAAGGGTGAACGCCTGGGCGTTACGGCAAGCTTCGGCGTTGCCACTTTCCCAGTTCATGCCCAAAGCGCGGCCGAACTCGTCAGCCTGGCCGATGAAGCGCTCTACATGGCCAAGAAGAACGGCCGCAACCAGGTGCGCAGCGCCTCGGAGGTTCTGGCCCTGACGCCCCAGCAGCGCGAGGCCGTCAAGCAAAAGCACTCCGCGCCTGCTGCTCCCCCGGCCCAGACCGCCCCCGCCCCCCTGCCGGCCGCGGCGGCAGGCGGCAAAGATTCGGCACTGCCCCCCACTGTCGTGGAGCTGCCTCCGCGCTACCAGCAGCGGCTGGAGGCGGCCATTGCCGAGCGTCACCAGCAGAAGTCCTCCCGTGACCGAGACACCGTGCGCATCGTGAAATCCACGCCGGAGCAGCCGCCGCGCCGCACCCAGAAGCGGCGTGAAGATGAGGGCAAGCCGCGGCGGCGCTCGGGCCGAACGCGCAAGCCCTGAGCACGCCGGTTGCGGTTCTCGTTCCCTTGGCCGCCTTCCCTTGCTAGAAGCAGACGCTCGACTGATGGAGTGATCGATGGACCGTGTGGCAATCAAGCGCGCCCTGATCAGCGTCTCGGACAAAACCGGCATCGTTTCTTTCGCGCAGAAGCTGGCGCAGTTCGGCTGTGAGCTGCTCTCCACGGGCGGCACCGCAAAAGTCCTGCGCGAGGCGGGGCTCAAGGTTATCGACGTCTCCGATTACACCGGCTTTCCAGAAATGATGGACGGCCGGGTCAAGACCCTTCACCCCAAGGTCCATGGCGGCCTGCTGGCCCGCCGCGACCTGAAGGAACACCAACAGGCGGCCCAGAAGCACGGGATTGGCATGATCGACATGGTCATCGTCAACCTCTATCCCTTCGAGGCGACGGTGGCCAAACCGGGGGTCTCGCGCGAAGACGCCATCGAGAACATCGACATCGGCGGGCCCTCCATGGTGCGCAGCGCGGCCAAGAACCACGAGGCCGTCGCCGTCGTGACCGACCCCGGCGACTACGAGGCCCTGGCGGCCGAACTCCAGTCTCAGCAGGGCGCCTTGGGCCTGGCCACACGGCGCCGGCTTTGCGCCAAGGCCTTCCGCATGACGGCGTGGTACGACCACGCCATCTCCGAATACCTTGATGACGACGGTGGCAGCTTCCCCGCGCGCAAGCTCGTCGCCCTGACCTTGAACCAGAGTCTGCGCTACGGCGAGAACCCCCACCAGGAAGCCGCGTTTTATCGCACGGGGCGCTTTGCCCAGGCCCTGGGCGGGCTGGAGCAACTGGCGGGCAAGGAGCTGAGCTACAACAACCTGCTGGACCTCGACGCGGCCCTGCGCGTGGCGGGCGAGTTTGACCGCGAACACTTCGCAGTCATCATCAAGCACACCAACCCCTGCGGGGCGGCCGCCGGCGCCAGCGCGGCCGAGGCTTTTTCGCGGGCCTATGCCTGCGACCCGGTGTCGGCCTTCGGCGGCATCGTGGGCCTGAACCGTCCCTTTGACCTGGCGACGGCACAGCAGCTTCTCGAGGGAGAAAAATTCATTGAGGCCATTGTGGCGCCGGACTTCGAGGCACGGGCCATCGATGAAGTAGTGAACAAGAGCGGCAAGAAGTGGCGCAAGAGCATCCGGCTTATCAAGGCAAGCACCCTGCCGACTTCGCCCGTGCCCCTGGAGTATCGCGCGGTCTCGGGCGGCATGCTGGTCCAGCACCTTGACGTGCGCCGTGTGCAGCCCGCCGAGATGAAGGTCGTCACCAAGACTCCGCCCGACAACCGCATCATGGACGAGCTGTTCTACGCATGGACCTTCTGCAAGCACTTCAAGAGCAACGCCATCGTTGTGGCGCGGCACAAGTCCCTGCTTGGTTACGGCGCAGGCCAGACCAACCGCGTGGACTCCACCAAGCACGCGCTCGAGCGCGCCGGAGAAAAGGCGCGGGGCGCCGTGCTGGCCAGTGACGCGTTCTTTCCGTTCGCCGATTCCATCGAGCTGGCGGCGGCCGCCGGCATTGCGGCCATCATTCAGCCCGGCGGCAGCGTGCGCGACGAAGAGGTCATCCAGGCCTGCGACAAGCACGGCATTGCCATGGTGTTCACCGGCATGAGGCACTTCAGGCACTAATGGTCCACCCCGTCAAAATCGAGAGCTATGTTCCCGGCGGCGCCAAGCCCGGCAGCCTGACGTTCTTGCTCGACGGCAGGCGCATGAAGGCAGTGGTAGAACATGACTGCGATGAAGCCCGCGAAGTCTGGAAATCGGGCGCCGAATACCCCGTGGCCCTGACGCTGGTGGCCCGCGGCAAGGTGGACTACGCCGAGCCCGGCACGCCCGGCCTCACGCTCACGCGGCAGGCGGGGCTTGGCGATGTCATGCGCTTTCTTGGCCGCACCTGGCAGAGCATCGACCACGCGACGGTTCTGCTCCAGACTGAGCCGCAGGTGGCCCTGCGGCTGGCCGAGCCCCAGTTCGCCACGGACTTCCGCGGCGGAAGCTGGCTCACCGGCGAGGGCGTGCTGACGGCGGCCCTTCCCGAAGACCACCACGACTGACTCCCGTGCTCAACCTACTGACCAAGCTGTTTCTCGCGGTGACGCCGGCGGCCAACACAGCCGGCGAGGGCGCTTCCAAGGCCGCCGAGGACCCGGGTTGGGTCAACGCCTTCATCAACAAGCTCTATGACCCGACCTGGAACGCCGAACATCGTTTCCAGATCTGGGCGCTGATCGTCATTGTCCTGATTTCCACGGGCTTTGGCCTGCCCACCCCCGAAGACATCTGGCTGATGCTGGCCGGGTTTACGACGTGGCTTTCTTCGGGCGGGGAGTTTGTCTGGTACTACTACCTGCCGGTGCTGGTGCTGTGCTCGATCAGCAACGTGATCGGCGACCTTGTGGCCTGGGGCATGGGCTATCGCTGGGGCCTGGGCGTTCGTGATCGCTTCAAGTTCGTCAAGAAGATGATCACCGACAAGCGACTGGCCCGCGTGCAGGGCTGGTTTGACAACTACGGGCTGTGGGCCGTGTTCTTCGGCCGCCTGGTGGCGGGCGTGCGCTTTGTGACGTTCGTGATGGCCGGGACCATGAAGATCAAGTGGTGGAAGTTCGCCCTGGTCGATTTCTGCGCCTGCATGTGCAGCATTCCCATCTGGTTGACCCTGGGCGCCCTGATTGCCATTCACGGTCGCGAGTACGCCGACAACCTCTCGAAGCAGCTCAGCACGGGTGTTCTGGCGGGCGGCGCCGTGCTGCTGGTCGTTGTGGTGGCCTTCTACAAAATCCGCAATGCGCGCCGCGCGGCGCGCGAGGACGCCGCGGTCAGCAAGGAAGTCGACCTGTCGAGCGATGCCATCAAGGCCGAAACGCCCGCCAGGCCGGGAGACCCGGCCGAGGCCGAGGTCGAACTGGGCCGCAAGGCACCCTGAGCGCCGGAATTCCGCTTTTTGTCGGGGTTTTCGCACCGCGCTGATTCCTGTCGCAGGCCTTGGTAAACTTGGCCCCGCCCGGAAGCCTGGGCGGGGGGATGCATGGCCGGGGAGATTTCACGAAACGAACGGCAGTTGAACCTCATCAGCGCCTTGCTCAAGGCGCGTGATGGCATTGACTGGCAGCGGATTTCGACCATCGCCGGCTACGACGACGGCCTCTCGCGCCGCTCGCTGCAAAAACGCCTCGAACGCGACATCAAGGAACTTCAGGAAGTCGGGCTCCTCGTCACCGCCACCACGGGCGAAGAAGGCACCCGCACCTACGCCATCGACCGCGGCCGCTGCCTTCTGCCCGCCCTGCGCCTGACGCCCGAGCAGCGCGTGCTGCTTTACCGTGTGGGCGTCAGCTACCTCGACGAAGGCGGCGCGGGCCCCCTGACGGAGCACCTTTCGCGCGCGCTGGTCAAATTGCAGGCCGGATCCGGCATTGACGCCCTGCCCGACGAACTGCCCCCGGGCATTCTGCGCCGCTCGCTGCACCGCCGCCCGGCCGAGGCCAGACACCTCGACGTCATCGGCCTGGCGCTGCTCGAGCGCCGGCGCATCCGCTTCAATTACGGCAGCCGCCGGCGCGAAGAGTCGCGCCGTCAGGTGGCCCCGTACGCCCTCGTGACACGGCGCGGCGGCTGGTACCTCATTGCCTACGATCCGGAGCGCAAGGGCGAACGCACGTTCAAGCTCTCGCGCATCCGCGGCAAAGTCAGCTTCGCGCCCGACAGCCGCGTGGGTGAATACGAAATCCCGGCGGGCTTTGACGCGGAGCGAAGCTTTTCATCCGACATTTTCGGCGCCGGGGCCGGGGCATTTTGCGAAGTGCAAGTGCGCTTTGACGCCGACGTCGCCTTCATCATTGAGAACGAGTTTTCCGGCCTTCACCGCATCGAGCCCGCCGCGGGCGGCGGCGTGGTACTGCACCTCGAACGCGCCTATCCCTTTGAGCTGATGCGCTATCTGGGCGAGTTCGCCGGCCACTGGGAAATCATCGCGCCCAAAGCCCTGCGCGAACAGACGCTGAACTGGGTTCACACAGCCCTGGGGAGGCTGGCATGAGCGAGGTGGCCCGGCTGGTTTCACTGGCCAGCTTCCTGGCCTCGCACCCCCGGATCTCTCTGGGAGAGGCAGCGCGCGCCACGCACCGCACGCCCCAGGAACTGCTCAAAGACATGAACGCCCTGATGATGGTGGGCGTCCACCCCTACACACCCAGCGACTACATCGGCTATGCCACTTCAGGCCCCGGCGAAAACGGCCTGATCACCCTCTACTCCGCCGATCACTTCAAACGTCCGCCCAACTTCACGCCCCAGGAAGCCCTGGCCCTGAAGTACGCCCTGGAGCACTACGCCCAGGCCGCCGACGGCCCCACTCGCCGCCAGATCGACGAACTTGCCGCAGCGCTGGCCGAGAGCCTTCACGGCCAGGCCGCCCGGGAGCTCTCAAGGCGCGAGCGCGGCTTCATTCTTCCCCGCCGCACCGAGCGCATGCGCGAGATGATCGGGCGGCTGGCCCGCGCCGGCGAAGAGCGGCGCGTAGTGGAACTGGAGTACTTCTCGGCCCATCGCGGCACGCTTTCGCGCCGCCGCGTCCACCCCTACCGCATAGTGGAGTCCGGATCCCACTTCTACCTGCTGGCCCTGTGCGAACTGGCCGGGGCCACCCGCCACTTTCGCGTAGACCGCATCCGCCATGCGCAGATGCTGGATGAAGTCTTCACGGAAGCCGTCCCGGTCCGCAGCAAGGCGGGCCGCATGGAGCCCGCCATGCGCGGCCGGCAGTTCGAGACGCTCATGGTCGAGTTCAGCCGTGAAGCCGGGCCCGACGTGCTTGAGGAATACGGCCAATTGCCCGACGTTGAAGTGACCGCCAAAGCCAACGGGCGCGTCGTCCTGAAGCTGCCTCTGTTCAACGAGACCTGGGCCGTGGGCTTTGTGATGAGCTTTGGCGGACACGCCACCATTTTGCGCCCGCAGAGTGCCCGCGACGCACTCAAACGCACCCTGGAGCAGGCCCTGAAGGCCCATCAGGCATGACCCGTCAGCGGCGGCCGCGAAAGGGCATGCCCGCCACATACACCACCGCGCAGAGCAGGAATGACAGGGCCACGATGGCCAGCGGATAGTGCAGCTTCACGAGCAGATTGGCAATCAGCTCAAACACGGGCCCGCCACGCGCCCCCAGCAGGCGATCTACGATCAGGTGCACGATCAGCGCCAGTCCGCACAGCACGAGCAGACCCACCGCGCAGTTCTTCAAGTCCTGCCTTGACGGCGCCATGGCCATGGAAATGCACATGGAAAAGTAGAGAAACAGGTAGGTTCGCACATCCGTCCAGGCTGCCGTGGTGAGCGCCAGCTCGAGGTCGTGGTACACAAGCGTGAACAGCTGCATGACGAAATCGAAGGTCTGCGGCGTCGTGCCCGAGGCCGTCACGCGATAGAAATTCATGGCTCCGCCCAGAGACCAGCCCAGCAGCCAGAACGCCAGGGTGCAGCCTGCCAGGGGCGCCAGCGAAATGATGACGTCCCCCGGATAACGCAGTTTGGGCGGGCCGTGCCTGACCTCCCCGCTGCCGTCGTCACGAAACAGGGTGATCTTGTGGATTTTGGCGCCGGTCAGCAGGCAGCCGGCGGCGTGGGAAAGCTCATGCAGGGCCACGCCCGGAGCAATCAGGTAGGCCAGCAGGCGCGGCGGCAGGGCGCGCAGCCAGCATTCGCGCAGGATGTAGCACAGGGCAATCAGCAGCGTGACGCCCAGAGAGAAGTTGAGAAAAGCCGTCAGGGTGGGCATGGCTCGTGTCGCCGCTGGCG